>OHZD01000531.1_pt1 | contig 17665 bp, 12 predicted proteins | sample 1580391 | NCBI WGS metagenome assembly OHZD01 (sample SAMEA3882510, study PRJEB24775) | human gut metagenome | biome: human-associated habitat; feature: intestine environment; material: feces | place: Netherlands | collected 2009/2010 | reverse complement strand
CCCGCCAGCCCTCGAACACGTGAATGCTGCCGTCATCCATTTCCACCGGCAAATACACTTTCGTTTCTCGCTGCGGATTTCGGATAATTTCAAACATTGTCCGGTCAATTCCGCCCACTTCCATGGCTTCTTCCATGACAGTCTGTACATTCTCAAACGGATTATATGGCTTTTCCATTCAGTACCTCCACATTGTAAACAGATTTGTTTTTGTTTCTGCATGTCTGCCGTTCGGCAGGAATTTGTTTTTTCGCTTCCTTTCGCAAACAGAACATGATTCTGTGATTTTAAAAGTCTGTCGCTATCCTGTAGAAACATTAAAAAGCAATGTCGAACTGTCTGAATTTCTGTATGAGTATCATTATACACTTTTTAAATCATTTTGCAAGGGCTATCTAGAAAAAGAAAAGAAAAAAATCATTCCATCCCATCCAAATAATAAAAAATCAGTTTGATTGAAAAAAACCATCTTTTTCAAAGAATTCTGTTCGTGCAATTTGTTTTTGAAAGCAAAAACGTGTTTCTATAGAAAATTCAATTGTTTCTCCATCACGGACAGCAATGCAAATTTTTCTTTTTTCAAATAAAAAAGAAGGGCATCTGTTTCTAGATACCCTTGTTTTCTGTATGAATAAATTTGCTTATTCCGGATTTGCTTCGGAATCTTCTTCTGCTGGTGCAGCAGCATCCAATGTTGTAGCTACGGTTGTCGTTGCTCCTCCGGCAGCAGCACCTGCTCCCGTATTTTTCTGCATTGCATTTGCCAGCAGGCAATCTTTCCAGAGTGGCAGCGAGCTACCGCCCAAGTGAATGCCATCTGAAGTATAGTCCGAATTTAAGTAGCCACTGCTGTCCACCAAAGAAGGATTCAGGTCAATATAAAAGACCTGCTTGTTATCGGCAATCTGGGACAGCAACGCATTTTTTTCGTTGATGTTTGCGTTGCTGATGACATCGGTTTCCGCCGACGCTGCAACATTGATGATACTTTGTACATAGACAATTGCATCCGGCTGCATCTGACAAATCTGCTGTACCACAGACTGATAGTATTCTACGAATGACTCAGACGTACCCGTGCCCAGTTCGTTGATTCCAAACATGATATAAATCTTTCCGTACTGCTTGGCAGTCAGCAAGCCAGTCAGCGTATTGGTTGAACCGCTTTCTGGCGGAACATCAATATTTGCATCCATCACATCATAAATCGTCATACCAACATCAGCAAAGAAATCCGTACTTTCTGGCATATTGCCAAAGAGATACATGCCTACAGTTCGAGAGTTCCCGATAAACAGAGCATCTTCAAAATAGCTTTCATCAGCATTTGCAAGCGGAACATATTCCCCAGCCGCTTCTGTTGTAACCGTTGTTGTCGTCAAATCACTGCCGGAAACAGCGGTTTCGCTGCCGTCCGGTGTTGCTCCATCATTGGCAGGCGGTGCAGTGGTTGCTGCCTCTGTCGCAACGGTTGTAATTTTTGCGACCGTTGTCGGAGCAGCCTTTTGATTGTCATCCTCTTTTTTCAGCAGTTCCCACGGAATCAGCAGAGAGGTCAGCAGTACACAAATCAACAGGGGGCATTGCTTTAAAAAATCCATGAAATCTCCTCTCCTTAGAACTGATAATACAGGAATGGGTTGCTGGTCTGAGTCTGCATCTTATAAACAGACATCAGGTAAATCAAAACCAGTCCCAAAATCACCAGTTTGCTGTTTTTATGTTTTTCATACCATCTGGACGGGAATGGCAGACAGAACACAACGCTGGCAATTAACAAATACCAGTAATCATGCAATGCTCGTACAACGTCCTTAGTATTGACAAAGCTTGCGGTATCGTCTGCAAAGAACGGGAACAGACGGGAGAAATACGTTGCAATATCCTGCATATTCGGCAGGGCAAATACCACCCATGTCAGCGGAATCAGGAAAATCACATAAATATGTTTCAGTACCTTTGTTTTTGCCAGCAATTTTCCCAGCCCCAGCCGTTCAATCGTCAGGAGCACGAAGAAAATCAGTCCCCACAATACAAAGTTCCAGCTTGCACCGTGCCAAAGCCCGGTACAGAACCAAACTAAGAACAGTCCGCCGTACTTTCTCCGCTTACCGAAAATTGGAATGTACAACACATAATCTCGGAAAAATGTTCCCAAGGAAATATGCCAACGCTGCCAGAATTCTGTAATGTCCTTGCACAGGAACGGATGCCGGAAGTTTTCTTCCAACTGAAATCCCATCATACGGGCAATTCCGATTGCCATATCGGAATAACCAGAGAAGTCAAAGTAAATCTGCATTGCATAGACAATGACACCATACCAAGCTCCTAATGTAGTCTGCTGTTCGATGTTGCCGTTTGCAAGGAACTGGTCAACGATATTTCCCAGATTATCGGCAATAATCACCTTTTTGCCCAGACCGATAATCACCCGCATCATGCCTTCATACAGGTCAGACGGATTGCAACGGCGAACTGCCAGTTGATTTTGCATTGTTTCATAACGGGCAATCGGGCCTTGCATAATGACTGGGAAAAATGTCATATACAGCAGGAAACGAGAGAACTTCTGCTCTGCTTCGACTTTTCCCCAATAGCAATCCACAATGTACGAAACTGCACGGAATGTATAGAAACTGATGCCAATCGGCAACGGGAAATTCGGAACAGGAATCGAAAGTGAAAACCAGTTGTTCAGATTCTCTATGAAAAATCCGGTATACTTAAATAGAATCAACATGCCAAGGTGGAATACCAAGGACAGGACAAGCGAAACTTTTGCCGTGCGACTCTCAGGGTCAGCAGAAATCAGTCTGCCGAACAGATAATTGAGCAGCGTACTCATCAGCAACAGCCAGATGAAAATGGGTTCGCCCCATGCATAAAAGACAAGCGAACACACAATCAATACAGCGTTGCGGTAACGGGGTTTTGCCACATAGTACGCAATCAACGACAGGGGCAAAAAGAGATAGAGAAAAAATAAACTTGAAAATACCATTTTTTACATTGCCTCGTTTGTTCTGAAATTTCATTCCACAGATTGGTTTTTCTTTCTTTGTGGTTTGATGATTTTTGTGAAATCTATGGATAATCCGCACTGTGCCACTGCATTTTTCTACGAAAACAACAAATGAAAAGAAATAAAAAAGATTTGGAAAAATGAGACAGTGCATCCCTCAAAAAAATTGAAATGATTACTTTTTTATTATACAACAAATAAAATTTGTTTGCAAGTATCCATTTACAACTTTTCTTTCTTTTGGAAATTTCACTTTTTTCAACAAAAAGAGGCGGCTTGAAGCCGCCTCTTCTTGTCGAAAAAGTACAATCCTTTGGAAATCTTAGAAAAGCTTCCCAGGGAATTGGATTCCTTTCAACTAGTCTTTATGGAGCATCCTGTGAAATTGTCGTCCCATTTTTTGCAACTTGCGACACAGTTTCACTGGATTCTGCTGGCTGATCAGATTCTACAATGCCCTTTAAGCCAGCTGCCAAACCAGCCAAGCCCTGAATTTCGCTTGGAATGATAATCTTGGTTGCCTTGCCGTCTGCTGCCTTCTGGAATGCTTCCAGTGCTTTCAGCTGTAAAACAGCGGCATTCGGATTTGCCTTGTTCAACTGCACCAAGCTGTCTGCCAATGCCTGTTGAACCACTTCAATCGAACGAGCTTCACCATCTGCAATCCGGATTTTCTGTTCCTTGATGGCTTCGCCTCGCAGGATGGTTGCTTCTTTTTCTGCTTCTGCATGCAGGATGGCTGCCTTTTTGTCGGCTTCTGCACGAAGTACCTTTGCTTCCTGTTCACCCTGTGCAACCTTGATTTGATATTCCTTTTCACCTTCTGCACGGAGGATTTTTTCTCGCTTTTCCCGTTCTGCCTTCATCTGTTTTTCCATGGCATTCTTGATGTCCACCGGCGGGTCAATGTTCTTCAGTTCCACACGAATGACTTTGATACCCCAACGGTCAGTTGCATGGTCGATGGTTTCGGTAATCTTTGTGTTAATCAGGTCACGGGAGTTCAGCGTTGCGTCAAATTCCAGTTCGCCGATGATGTTACGAAGCGTGGTTGCGGTCAGGTTTTCAATCGCTGCCAACGGACGTTCTACACCATAGGCAAACTGTACTGGATTGGTAATCTGGAAGAAAACAACGGTATCAATCTGCATGGTAACATTATCTTTCGTAATAACTGGCTGCGGCTTAAAGTCTACAACCTGTTCCTTGATGGAAACTCGCTTTGCAACCCGATCCAAAAACGGACACAAGAAGTGTACACCAGTTTCCCATGCAGCATAGAATTTTCCCAGCCGTTCTACAACATAGATGTTCGACTGCGGAACAATCTTGATTCGAGTAAAGAGAACAATCAAAATAAAGACAACTAATAAAAAGAGGACTATTAACGGCATAATGAAATTCCTTTCTGTCGTGTGTTAAGATGTGTGTTCGGAACTGCTTGCTGCATTTGTAGATTCCACTACAGGTTCTGTCGTTTGCGGTACAGGTGTTACAAACAATTTTGTTCCATCAATTGCCTGCACCTGTACAGTTGCACCTTTTGGAATCATCAAATCCGGCTGAGAAACAGCAATCCAGTCGATGTCATCGACCCGTACTCTGCCTGTTCCTTTTTCTGCATCGATGGTTTGCACAACCGTGCCGAATTTTCCCAAGTCCAACCGCAAATTGGTATCTCGGGAAGCGAAATTGGTGAATTTCCGCACCAGCGGACGTGTCAGAATCAGCAGCAAGGCAGATGCTGCAACAAACAGCAATGCTTGCAGCCAAATAGGTGCACCGCAAAGTGCTGCAAGTAAGGCAACCAGCGAACCAGCTGCAAACCAGATGGAGATCAACTGCTGGGAGGCAATTTCTGCGATCACAGTCAGAACAAACAAACTTCCCCAAATCCAAAATACCATTGTGCTCCCTCCTTTCCGTCTGTTTCAGGCTTCGCCATTCGCTCTACGCATAGTATAACATAATTTCATACAATTGTAAAGAACGTGTTGCGTGCAATTTCTGCTATTTTTACGTTACATCAAAGAAAAGAGCAGTTGAAACGACAATTCAACCGCTCTTTTTCATTGTTATGTATGGAAATCCGTAGAAATTCCACTTAATTTTTCTTTTCTGCATCCTCATCCTTGAGATATTCCTCAACGATGAACTTTGGTCTTTGTTTGGTTTCCAGATAGACCTTACCAATGTATTCCCCGATGATACCGATTGCCAACAGCTGCAAACCGCCGATTGCCCAGATGGATACCACGGTAGATGTCCAGCCGACCATCGTTGCACCCATCGCATGCCGTACCAGTGAATAAATCAACATGGCAATGCTAACTAGAAAAATTACACTGCCCAATGTCATAATCATCCGAATCGGTTTCACAGAAAGCGAGGTCAACCCTTCCCATGCAAACGCCAGCATCTTCTTCAAAGGATATTTGGATTCTCCGGCAAAGCGTTCTTTTCTTGCATAATAAACCTTGTCGCTTTTATAGCCAATCATCGGCACAACGCCACGCAAGAACAGATTGACTTCTTTGAATTGCTCCAAGCCATCCAACGCCCGTTTGCTCATGAGTCGATAGTCTGCATGGTTGTATACAATATCTGCCCCCAATAGCCGCATTACTTTATAATATCCCTCTGCGGTTTTGCGTTTGAATGCAGTATCTGTATCTCTTGCGTTTCTAACTCCATAGACAATATCGCAGCCTTCGGCGTATTTTTCCAGCATGCCATCAATCGCATCAATGTCATCCTGTAAATCTGCATCCATAGAAATTGCCATATCACAATGTTCTTTCACCGTCATCAGTCCTGCAAGCAGTGCGTTTTGATGTCCCTTGTTTCGGGAAAGCTTAATTCCTTGAAACAGCGGATTTTCCTTGTGCAGGGACTCAATAATTTCCCACGTCCGGTCTTTTGAACCATCGTTGACAAAGACAATCCGGCTCTCTTTGCTGATTTTTCCTGCTGCCATGAGTGTTTCCATTTTCGCACGGAGCTGCTTCGATGTTTCCGGCAATACTTCCTCTTCATTATAGCAGGGGATTACTAAATATAATTTCTGCATCACAATACACCTCAATCCCAGAATGCAATGACATCCTGCATGGCTCTGCAAACTTCAGGATAATCATTTTCAGAAAAAGCAAATGGTATAATTTGTACAATATTGATTACCAGTGCCAGCATGACCGAGCACGCCAAAAAGCCACGGAACCATGTCTTTTTTGTCTCGTTGGTACTCATTCTATAGAGCCAGAAGAGCACCGCCAATGCACCAATGATAATCTCCCAAGAAAAGTCTGCTGTGTAACGAATTGCATAGCCGCTTTCCCAGATTGAGCAGATAATAATCAGGGGCATAATTACACACGGCAATCCAACCAGTGTTCCATATCGCAATCTGGATTTCCGGTCAGGCAGGCGACGAAGTGCTCGTCCGCTCAGCAGATAACCGAAAACGGGCAGTGCTAAGAAAAAGATGCCCGAAGTATTTCCAGCATCGGCAAAATAATAGCCGTTTGCATGGAAGGAACTGAACGGTGTCTTGATGTACGGGAAATCTGTGGAGAAGCCCGGCACTGCAAACAGGAAATTAAACAATACAATCAGTACAAAAACAAGATGGAACTGAGAATGTACGAAGTCGTTTATCGTGAGCGAATACTTGATGCCAAAGTCAAACGGTGAGCCAAACCGTGCAGCATTATACCACATCTGGAAACCGCCCAGTGCACAAATCGGAACAGCTGCACAGAGAATGAACAAAATCCGTCCCTTGATAGTGGAAGAAGAAGACTTTATCGACATCAACAAGAACACTGCTGCACAAATTGCATACACAGCAAGTGTCGGACGAGATAATACTGCAAGTCCTAAGAACAGCGAACAAAGTGCCGTGCGAACAAAAGATGTTTTTCCATCTGTAAGCATATTGGAAGAAATCAAGAAATATGCCCCTGCATTCAGATACATAAAGCCGCACGACATGGCAATTTCATAGAAAATCGTTCTGCCAACGCTATACCATATGCCGCAGGCAGTCAACAGGATTACAAATCCACCAATGACACAACCAGCTGGTACATCTCGAAACCAGCGTTTTGCGATTGCCAAGTACGTCAGTCCCAAAAAGACTAGACCGATACAAGAGAAAATCCATACCGCCATATCGCAGCCAAAATAATGCCCTGTCAACTTGTGATATGGGAGGAAGAACGTCAGAACCGGAGCAATTCCATAATAGGAATAATACTTCCCATCATAATAAACATGATCCCATTCTGCACGAACACCCTCCTGATTGCGGGCACTCCAGTCATATGGATTTTCCATATTGATGAGTTGTTCTGTCGGTTCTTTTAACAAGTTTACCTGCTTGTTTTCAAATGCATCGACCAATTCCTGTGTAATCTGATCCCCTGCTTCCAACTTCCAGCGAGAAGCAAAGCCATCCTCTGGCAGCTTTATCATAATAATTGAAGTTGCCAGCAACACTGCTGCCCCAGTCAATGCAAGTACACTGGCAGTGGTGCTCTTTCGAGTTTCCCGAAACGGCTTTTTCAAGAAGCTGGAAACCACGATTCCATAACAGAATGTGGTCACCAACGTCAAAAATCCAAACCGTATAGCGGAAATATCAAACGGAATCGTCTTGTTGAAATGAATTGCCTGAATCGTAACAGAATCATTGTCATTGAAACAAGAAACCTTCAACCGCAATTGCGAAACATCTCCGGAAAACCGACACGTTGTATAGTTCGAGTTATCCTTGTCCTTTACAACAACACCGGACGCAATGTCATATCGGTAATCCACATGTGTTGCATCTGCCATATCAATTTTCAACTGTGCACGCTTTGTTTTTTCGCCATAGTCAACATCTACCTGAATCGTGCCCACTGGCATATCCAGCTGCTGAAATTCCATGATGACTTGGTCTTTGCCGGTGACAGTCACCGCTCCGCTGGTTTCATCAATGGTACTTTCCCCACCGGAAATAGAGGCACTGGTCGGAAGAAATGTTTTCTGTTCATATCCACCGGACAGCAAACTATACGATGGAAGCTGAAACAGCGTCAATTCCAAAATGGTGGAAATAATCACCATTCTTCCAAAGAACCGCAAGGTTCTACTTTCTTTTCTCCGGCGAATGACTTTCGTCGCAAGAAATAACAATCCTGCAACACCAATGAGTGCAAGGCTGCCCTGATACACACCCATCGACAAAATTCTAAATGCATCCAGTAAAACAAAAATCAGCAGCACCAAAGCAACTACAAACAGTCCACCCCTCCGGAGCTTTGGCAGTTCCTTTTCATTCATCTCTTTCATAAAAATTCCTCTTTTAAAAATGATTTCTAAATTTTAAACAACGTTAATTCGTAAATTATTCCCACTCAATCGTTGCCGGCGGCTTTGTGGTGACATCATACACAACCCGATTGATGCACTTGCATTCATTGACAATTCTTGCAGAAACCGTTTCCAGTACTTCATATGGAATCCGTGCAAAATCAGCTGTCATGAAATCTGTAGTCGTAACGCCACGCAGTGCCAATGTATAATCATAAGTTCTGCCGTCACCCATAACGCCAACAGAACGCATATTGGTCAGAACCGCAAAATACTGGTGGATGCTCCGGTCTAAGCCAGCCTTTGCAATTTCTTCCCGGAAAATATAGTCTGCATCCTGCAAAATTTCCAGCTTTTCATCGGTAATTTCGCCGATGATCCGAATCGCAAGACCCGGTCCTGGGAATGGCTGCCGCCATACCAAAGTTTCCGACAAGCCCAGTGCGATACCCAACCGCCGTACTTCGTCCTTGAACAACAACCGCAGCGGTTCAATGATTTCCTTGAAATCTACATAATCCGGCAAGCCGCCAACATTGTGATGCGATTTGATTACTGCTGCATCGCCGCTGCCGCTTTCGATGACATCCGGATAAATCGTACCCTGTACGAAATAGTCCACCTGTCCGATTTTCTTTGCTTCCCGTTCAAATGCACGAATAAATTCTTCGCCAATGATTTTCCGCTTCCGTTCCGGATCGGATACACCATTCAGCTTTTCCATGAAAACATCCTTTGCATTGACCCGTACAAAATGGATGTCCCAGTCTGCAAACGCTGCTTCGACTTCATCGCCTTCGTTCTTCCGCAGGAATCCATGGTCAACAAAGATACAAGTCAGCTGGTCGCCAACTGCCTTCGAGAGCAAAGCTGCTGCAACGGAGCTATCAACACCGCCAGACAGTGCCAGCAATACCTTTCCATCGCCAACCTTTTCCCGAATCTGTTCGATGGCAGTCTTTGCATAGTCTTCCATCGTCCAATCACCCGTACATCCGCAAACCTGATACAGGAAATTATGCAGCATCTGCTGACCATTTACGGTATGATTTACTTCCGGATGGAACTGTACGCCATAGAACTTCTTTTCTGGATATTCCATTGCTGCAACCGGACAGCCGGCAGAATGTGCCGTAATCGAAAAGCCTTCCGGCAGCTTCTGAATATAGTCGGTATGGCTCATCCAAGAGATTGCTTCTTTCGGCAAACCGGTAAATAACAGGCTTTCCGTCTGATATTCTGTCAGTGTCTTGCCGTATTCTCTGGTTTCTTCAGAGGAAGCAACTGTTCCGCCCAACGTATATGCCATCAGCTGGCAGCCGTAGCAGATACCCAGAATCGGAACGCCCAATTCAAAAATAGCAGGGTCTACGTGCGGAGATTTTGGGTCATAAACGCTGTTCGGCCCACCGGTAAAGATGATGCCGACTGGATTTCTTGCAGCCAGTTCTGCAATCGGTGTTGTATACCGCATGACTTCGCAGTAAACTCCACATTCTCTGACCCGGCGTGCAATCAGCTGATTATACTGTCCGCCAAAGTCTAATACAATGACCAATTGATTTTTCATGATGGTATGCCCTTTCTGTCCCGTATTTCCAGCCGCAGCCGGAAAAGTTCTTTCTTTTGATTATAGCATACTTTTCCGATGCTGTCAATCGAAAAAGAAACAGCTGCCATCCGTGCATGGGTCACGAACAGCAGCTTTGTGTGTGAAGTAATTTGGATAAAATGGGTCGATTATGCGGCTTCCGATTCCGTTGTCAACATACAACGAAATGTTGCAATGGTGAGAATCAGTGCATAGTAATAAAGATCATGTTTCATGCGTCAAAAATCCTTTCCGTTTCAGCGAGTCGGCACACAACGTCTTCAGCATACCATATCTGCAAAATACTGTCAAGCAAAAATATGTTATTTTTTGCCGCATTTTGCCGCAAGACGGACGGACACGAATACCAGCGGGATTACCGGAATTTCATGTTGGCAAAAATTCGTTCCATTCGGACATCTGGAAAGTGCACATCAAAAAATAGCTGCAAGCCATTGGTGGCGGCAATGCCATCAATTCGCTGCGACCAGCGGAACACTGCTCCGACTGTCATCACCGCATCGAATAAAATAAAGGCAAACAGCAGCCATGTCAGGATTTTTCCAATCCGGTTCGGAATATGCAAAATCCCTTTTGCAATCCAAGGATAGAGCGTTTTAATCCAGAGAACGCCGAGTGCTCCCCAGAAAATCGAATAGAGCAAGCAGATTCTACCGTTCAGATTAAACGGCATACTGCTGTAATCCCAGGAGCAAGAGCCGAAAATCATCTCCTGCCCCCATGAACAAGCATACTCTACCGCACTGCCAACCAAAAATCCACCTAAGAAAGAAATCCAGCTGTTTCGATTCCGGAACCGATAAAGTGCCAGCGTCAGGGCGGTTGCCCCTGCTCCGTAGAGCAAGTTGAATGGTCCATAGACCAAGCCCGACCGGCTTTCCAGATATCCATTCCGCAGCAGACACCAAAGTAATTCTACGATAACGCCGGCAAAGCTGCCGAAAAAGCAAATCAAAAACAGCTTATAAAAATTCAATCCCTGTGCAAAGTGGTCTTGTTTGCGTTCTGCAAAATCAATGGTTGCATTGGCTGGCGGTTTGGGAACGATGCCTTTTTTCTGACTGCGTTCCGTGTCATGCAAACGGGTTTGCAGTTCATCCGTCATTGCAGAAGCGGTGTTGTAACATTTTTTATAGTTCTCAGTCGCATTTTTCAGGACAGTGATTTCTTCCCGAAGGGATTCGTGCCGTCTGCGGGATTCCGCATCCAGCGGCAGCGTTTCCTGTGCCAGCTCTGCATAAGCGGTCTGCAAATGCTGGTCGGCTTCGTTCAAGGTATCCAAGCCATCCTGACTGTGCTGTAACAGCGTCGCAACAGGGGCAGCGGTCAATTCGGTGGGTTGTGCGATTGTTTGTGTCTTTGTCTTGACAGGACTCATAGATATTCGACACCTCCTGCATTCATTATAACACAAATTTCATGCCGCTGCAACAGATTGCAATAAATTTTCCACCAATCCCCGTTTTTTCCGTACAAACAGATTCTTTCGTTTCTGCAACCTTTTTAAGATATGCAGAAACCGCAGAAAATATCCCCACTTTTTCAGAAAATTTGCAAAAAAATCCGCCCCAGTGCGAAAATGCACCAGAGCGGACTTCTTGTTTCTGTTATCCGAAACCGATTTCAGAAAGTGGCAGATGCTTACGCCTTGCCAACAGAACCAAACAGGTTCATCTTTTCTTCTACCTTTGCCAGAATTGCTTCGTAGCCCGGCAGGAGCAGCTTTCTTGGGTCAAAGCCCTTGCCCTTCAGATCCTTGCCTTCTTCGATGTACTTTCTGGTAGCTTCTGCGAATACCAGCTGGCATTCTGTGTTTACATTGATCTTTGCAACGCCCAGAGAGATTGCCTTTGTGATCTGATCATCCGGGATACCAGTACCACCGTGCAGAACCAGCGGCATATCGCCAACTGCTTCCTTAACAGCAGCCAGTGTTTCAAAGCTCAGACCTTCCCAGTTTGCCGGATATACACCGTGGATGTTACCGATACCAGCAGCCAGGATGTCTACGCCCAGATCAGCGATGGTCTTGCATTCCTGCGGATCTGCACATTCGCCTCTGCCGATAACGCCGTCTTCTTCGCCACCGATTGCACCAACTTCAGCTTCGATGGACAGACCCAGCTTGTGTGCAACTGTAACCAGTTCCTTGGTCTTTGCCAGGTTTTCTTCGATCGGGAAATGAGAACCGTCAAACATAATAGAAGTAAAACCAGCCTTGATGCAGTCATAGCACTGATCATAAGTACCGTGGTCGAGGTGCAGAGCAACCGGAACGGTAATGCCCAGGGTTTCATCCATTGCCTTTACCATTGCAGCAACGGTCTTGAAACCGGTCATGTACTTACCAGCACCACCAGAAACGCCCAAGATTACTGGGGACTGGAGCTTTTCAGCTGTGTTCAGGATTGCCTTTGTCCATTCCAAATTGTTGATGTTGAACTGGCCGACTGCATACTTGCCGTCTCTTGCCTTTTCCATCATATCCTTTGCAGATACTAACATAATTCAACTTCCTCCTATAAAGTGTTTGCGTGTCAGACAGACACGTGATTACAATGAAGACCGTTCCATTTCTGGCGGTATCTGTTTTTATTATACCGCATTCTGTGCAAAAAAGCAATGGTATTTTGAAATTTTTTCAAAGTGCCGTGGTTTTTGTTGCTTTTGCACAGGAAATGAAAAAATTTCAGGTGATTTGTCACGACAAACTAGAAAAGGAATGCGGATTTTTGGTATGCGGCAGGGACTGCACAATCATCCGCCACATGACACTGGCAACTTGATTCCGGTCATCCTTGCATTCGTTTTGCAGCCACTTCTGTAAAACGCCCAGAATCCCAGTATAGAGGAATTCATAGAGATATTCATTTTCCGCAGAAAATCCATTTCCGGCATATCGCCGTAAATATTTCCCATAGTGAGCGTGCAGAATCGTAGAGAAACGGGAAATGGCAAGGCCGCTTCCCTGTTGGAGCAGGCATTCAAGCAGCGTTTTATGCGTCTGCACATAGTCCAATAGCTGTTCCATATTGTGTACAGACGGCGATTCTTTGGAAAAAATCGCATCAATTTCCTGATAAACTTGTTCTTCGATTTCATCCAGCAGTTCGTAAATATCTTTATAATGCATATAGAACGTAGAGCGGTTGATGTCTGCCGTTTCGCAGATTTCCCGAACCGTGATCCGATTGAATGGCTTCTGCTGCATGCAGGCAATCAAAGCATTTTGCAGGGCATAACGGGTATAGCGAATCCGGCGGTCATTTGATTTTTTCATAAAATTCTCCTTTTTCGTTGGTTTTTCCACTTACGGACAACCAATTTCACAAACGGGAAGTTCCCTTCTTCTTTTTTCAACACAACAGATAAAAATGTCAGTTTTTCAACAAATTCTCTATTTTTGTACTTGTCATCGGGCTTTTTTTCTATTATAATAAAAGCATGAAAAAAATGCAAATCTTGTTCCCAATTTTGTAGAACATCACAAAAAATAAGGAGATCGGAGTGTACTTTTATGGATATTCATCAGTTTTTTCTAGGCAATGCGTTTGATGCCTATACTTTTTTTGGTGCACATGTACAAAAAGACGGCAGCGTTTGCTTCCGCACCCTTGCCCCCAATGCAGAAAAGGTATCGTTGATTTATGAGGGCAACGGCTGGAAAGAAATTCCCATGGAAAAGACTCATCCCGGCGGCGTATATACTTGCATCGTTCCAGATGCCATCCCCGGGATGATGTATAAATACCGCATTTATTCCGAACATTTCGCCGATGTGGAATTTATCGACCACTGCGACCCTTACGGGTTCGGCATGGAACTTCGTCCGGGAACGGCTTCCATCATTCGAGATACCGATAGCTATCACTTTCAAGATAGCGAATGGCTGAGCCAACGAGGCGGACATCTCGAAAAACCAGTCAATATCTATGAAGTGCATCTTGGCTCTTGGAAAACCAATCCCAACGACCCGAATGGCTGGTATCGCTATGAAGAATTAGCTCCGCTGCTGATTGCATATGCTAAGAAAAACGGCTACAACTACATTGAATGTATGCCGCTGAGCGAACATCCGGCAGACTGTTCATGGGGCTATCAGAATACAGGCTTTTACAGCCCGACGGCTCGCTATGGCGATATGGACGGTTTGAAAAAGTTCGTTGACCTCTGCCACCGCAGCGGAATCGGTGTCATCATGGACTTTGTTCCGGTGCATTTCGCTGTAGATGGCTATGGACTGGCACGATATGACGGAACGGCACTCTATGAATATCCAGACGACAACAGCGATAACTATAGCGAATGGGGCAGCTGTAACTTCATTCACGCCCGTGGAGAAGTATGCAGTTTCCTGCAATCCTGTGCAAACTACTGGATTTCGGAATTTCACTTTGATGGAATCCGGATGGATGCAGTCAGCCGGTTGATTTACTGGGGCGGCAACCCAGGACGTGGCGAAAATGAAGCCAGCCTGAACTTCCTAAAACGCATGAATCAGGGTTTGCACCAGCTGCATCCAGATGCAATGCTGATTGCAGAGGATTCCACCGACTTTGACGGTGTTACCCGTCCGGTGGAATTTGGGGGACTGGGCTTCGATTACAAGTGGGATATGGGCTGGATGAATGACACTCTGAACTATTTCCGCAGCAATCCGTTCTTCCGTGGCTCTGGCTACCATCAAATTACATTCTCGATGATGTATTATTATAAGGAACAGTATCTCTTGCCGTTCTCTCACGATGAAACCGTCCATGGAAAGGCAACCATCGTGCAGAAAATGTTCGGCGAATACGAACAGAAATTCCCACAGGCACGGGCATTATATCTCTATATGTACACCCATCCGGGCAAAAAGCTGAACTTTATGGGCAATGAACTGGGGCATTTCCGGGAATGGGACGAGAAAAAGGAGCTGGACTGGGGCCTGATGAAGTATCCCTTCCACGACAGCTTCCAGAAATATTTTGCCGAGCTGGGCCGCCTGTATGCCACCGAGCCCGCCCTCTACGACGGCGAGTACAACCCGAACTGCTTTGAGTGGATCGCCTGCGAGAGCCGGGACGAGGGCGTGTACGCCTGGCTGCGGAAGGGCGCGGGCCAGACCATCCTCTGTGTGATGAACACCCAGAATACCGCCCACAAAAAGTTCCCGCTCTACTTCCAGTACCCCTGCGCCGCCGATGAGCTGCTGAACAGCGAGGCTGCCTGCTGGAACGGCGCGGACCGCAGCCGCACCAGACACCTGCACACCACCGATGGCGGCGTGTACGGCCGGGACTACACCCTGAGCGTGGATCTGCCCGCCATGGGCAGCCGGATGTACCGCATCACGCCGGAGGCTCCCCACCCGGAAGCCGCACAGGCCTCTGCCCGCAAGGCCGCCGCCCAGAAGCGCAAGGCCACCATCGCGGCAAAGCAGAATTCCAAAAAGTAATATCGCATTCAAAATATCCCGTCTGCTGAAATGCAGGCGGGATATTTTATCTTCCGGGGGCCTGCCCTCTTGCCTGTGCCGCCCGGAATCATTATACTGTAAGCTGTAATATTGTGGTTCAAAACCGAGGAGCATGTACAATGTCAACGATACTTTCTGAAAAGAAGACCCTTTCACCCTGGGCAAAGGGCGGCATCGGGCTGGGTGCTGGAGCACTCCTGCTGGTGCTGGTGGGTCTGCTGTTCCCCACCGCGGCGGCATTCTTCCCGCTGGTGAGCCTGTGGTGCAGCTGTGTGCTGTTCTACGGCGCGCTGTGGGTGCTGCACACTGCCGGTGTGGAGCTGGACTTCTTCCACCGCGCAGCCATTATCACCTTCTGGGCCGGAGCTGTGCTCTACTTCTATTGGGCGCTGGGGCGGCGGCAGTTCATCTACGCCTGGGATTATGTGAACTACATTCAGAAGCAGTTCAATACCGAAGCGGCTTTTGCGCTGGGTCCGGTGGCCGGTTTTAAGTACATCATAAGCACATTTTCTGAAGACTACACCAATTTCATCACTCTGTTCACTGAGTTCCCGTTCTGCCTCACCGCAAAAACGGGTGACAGCTACGCTTTTGCGCAGGTTTTCTGTGTGCTCCCCAGCCTTATGCTGATGCTGGCTGGTCTCACGATCAAAATCGGGCAGATTCTGGAGGTCAAGAATAAGTTCTGGTATTTTATCATCGGCTTTTCCTGGGTGCTGACCTATCCGTTCCTGCGAATGAGCGCTATGCTGGCACAGCCGGACTGGTTCGGTCTGATCTTCGCTTTTGCCATTCTGCTCCTCACATTGGACTACCGTTTTGAAAAGCTGGAGCCGGGGCGGTTCGTGCTCATCTTCCTGGCAACGGCCGCGATTATCCTGAGCCGCCGCTGGTACTTATATTTTGTGGTGGGCTATTATTTTTCCTATGCGCTTCTGCTCTTTGTAAGCAGTGCAAAGCTCGCAAAACAGGGCCAAAAGGACCTTGCCCTGCGCCGAGTACGCAACCTCATCCTGTTTGGTGTCTGCGCCATGGCAGCAATGGTGGTCCTGCTCTGGCCCATGGTCAGCAAGATCCTGGCTTTTAACTACTCCGACCGCTATTCGTACTATAATGTCGGCGGCATTGCAGTAGAGCTCTATTATCATGCCATGCGCACCGGCCTGCTGAACCTTATTTTGATCCTGTTTGGTTTGTGGCTCTGCGTCAAGCGGAAAAAGCCCAGCCTGCCTGTGTTGGCGCTGTGTGAGCTGATGCTCAGTATGCTCTTATTTACCCGAGTGCAGAATTCTGGCTCCCACCAGATGCTGCTGTACGTGCCCGCCTATGTCATTCTGTTTCTCTGCGGTGCGGCGGGTCTGGCAGAGAGTATCGAGCATTTCAAAATACCAAAGCTTTGTTTCTGGGTCTTTACACTGTTGTTCGCCGTGTCGGTGCGGTGCTCCCCGCTCACTGTCATGGCCTTGCCAGAGTTCGTTATCCATGCGTTCCACCCGGCAGACCTTGCTGAGTATCAGCGGCTGGACGAGCTGACCTATGACCGCAAGGACAAACCGCAGATCCAGGCCATGGCACAATGGCTGGTTGAACATCTGGGGGAGGGCGAGGTCGCCTATATGATCCCGGATGACATGCTCTACAATCCCGGCCACCTGCGGAACTGTGACCTGCCCAACCATGCACTGGACGGCAAGTTGCCGGACAGCTTCTCGGTGCCGGGCACCCACTATTTTCCCACCGGTTTCTTTGATGCCAGATATGTGGTAACTGCAGACCCGTTCCCCCTCTCACTGGCTCCGGACACGGAACTGGGCCACCGGTTCAACGCCGTTTTTCTTCAGCTGAGAGAGACTACCCACCAGCAAGTTGCGACCTTCGATATGGGCAACGGCACGGTGTTCACGATCTGGGAACGCACCACTCCCGTGACACGTGAGGAAGTGGAGACCTATCTCCATGAATTTGATGCTGAAAACGCCAAATACCCAGAAATGTTTTCCGCAGTTGTGGAAAACTGGCTGGCTGTTCATGGTTTATAAAAGGAGAGTAAAACGATATGTCCAACAACGCAAAAAATCTGCCGGAAGTAAAATTAGGCCAGTACAAGGGGCTGGCTGTCACCCGTCATGTGCGGCCGCTTTCCGAAAAGACCATTGACCAGGAGATGGTCCACCAGACCCGGATGCGCTCCGTCTACCACAACTCC
>OHZD01000521.1_pt1 | contig 17944 bp, 14 predicted proteins | sample 1580391 | NCBI WGS metagenome assembly OHZD01 (sample SAMEA3882510, study PRJEB24775) | human gut metagenome | biome: human-associated habitat; feature: intestine environment; material: feces | place: Netherlands | collected 2009/2010 | reverse complement strand
GATTTTTAATCAACTGACAGAAGAACAGTTGCGGGGATTTATTCTGATGTTTCATGATTTGGTTTCTGTTCCTATGATTCCGGAGGAAGAGCCGGATGCATGGGATCGGGAAATGATTGCAGACAGCAAGAAAGAAAATACAGAGTCTATGAAACTGGATGATTTTGTGAAGGAATTGGGGTTGCAGCCGGATGATTTACGAGTACGAGATTCAGAGAAAAAGCGATGAAGTTCATTCAAAAGCAACCCGTACCGCAACAGAAGCGGATTTTAAAAGATGTACCGTTTCCGTTTGATATGTGACACAATATGACATAAGCAGGTCAGACGTGGACAGATTTATAAATGAAAAATAGATTCCTTGATGGTGTGTGAATCCAGTCAGGGAATCTATTTTTTTATGTTTCTTGTTTTTGATACACAAAAAAGCGGTAAATGTAAAATCATCTACCGCTTTTCCGTAAAATATTTGGCGGAAAGAGAGGGATTCGAACCCTCGGTACGCTATTAACGTACACACGAGTTCCAGTCGTGCGCCTTAGACCAGCTCAGCCATCTTTCCATCCGTATTCTGCACTGCGTGCATGTGGTGCGAGTGACGGGACTTGAACCCGTACGTCGAAACACACGCCCCTCAAACGTGCCTGTCTGCCAATTCCAGCACACTCGCATATTTTAACAAGATACGATATCACGTTTTCATTATCTTACGTTTTGGTATCTCGCCTCAGTGCTTTATTATTATAGCAGAAATTCGCAGGATTGTCAAGCGGTTTTTCGACTTTTTTACGTAAAAAGAAAATGCAAATTGAACCTAGATTTTATGCAAGTTGCACAAATTCCGGAATTTTACACGTCCATCTGGTGATGATAGTAGTAAACTGCCAGCTGTGTCCGGTCACGCAGCTGCAATTTTTCCAAAATGCTGCTGAGATAATTCCGAATTGTTCCCTCACTGAAACAAAGTGCCGCAGCGATTTCTTTGTTGCTGTATCCCTTTGCAACCTGTGCAATGATTTCCTGTTCTTTTTCTGTAATGTCATATTTGGCATAGTCGAATGTGGATTTTTTTTTGAACTGTTTGGAGAAACAGGAAACGACTTGCTCCCCGAATACGTGTTGCTGCTTCGAGAGCCGGAACAATTCCAGCAAAGTCCTGTTTTAATAAGTATCCCTTTGCCCCGAGTTCCAACGCCTTTGCAATATAGGCATCATCGGAAAATGTTGTTAGGAACAAAATGCGAGCGTTCGGGTTTTGTTGCAGAATCTGTTCGCCGGCATCCAGTCCGCTTCCATTCGGCATTTGAATGTCCAGTAGCAGGACATCCGGTTTCCACTGTTGATAGAGAGCAATCGCTTCTGCTCCAGATGTTCCGGTTGCCAGAACCTGTACAGAGCCGGTGCTTTCGAGGATGGTTTTCAGCGAGAGCGTCACAAGCTGGTCGTCATCAATGAGAATAATACGCATAGGAGAAGATTCCTTTCTTTACATTACAATGGTAGGGTGGGCGATTTATGATTTTGGAATAGAGAGAAACACCCGAAACGAATCTTTTTCTGGAAAGAATCGAATCAGCCCGTGAACTTGTTCGGCTCGGTCCTGCATGGTTTCCAGACCGATTCCGGTTTGCTGCAAGTGCGAGCCTGTTCCGTTGTCTGTAATGGAAAGCTGATAAAAAGCCGGATGTTCCCGAAGGACAATTTGAATGGCGTCGCCGTTGGAGTGCTTGACAACATTCGACAAGCTTTCCTTTAGAATGCCCAGCAGGCAGAGCTTTACAATGCTGGGAATCTGTTCGGAAATATCATAAGTCAAGGTGATGTGGTAAGTATCTTTCAGAGGTTGCAAGCAGTCCTGCACAGACTTTTCTAATGGGATGGCATCATCATGCAGCTTGTGCACGCTGCTGCGGATACTGGTCATGGCACTGTCTAATGTTTCCTGTAGGGCAGCAACAGAGGCTTTTAGCGGCTCTTCTTTGACACAAACAGCAAGTGCTCCCGTTTGTAGCAGAGCACGGGTCAGCATATGCCCTACATTGTCATGAATTTCTCTGGCAATGCGGTTGCGTTCTTGCAGCGTTGCCATGCGTACCGCATCATTCTGTGCCGTTTGCAACTGGCGGTTTCGCTGGGTCAATTTTTGCTGCAATTCGCTTGCATGGTCATGCTGCTGGTGGGCAGTCTGTACCCAAGTTTCCCATTGTTGAGCACGCCAGCCCAATAGAATCGAAAGCGGAATCAGTCCGCAGAATAAACAGATTTGCAGCACGGAAAATGTAGCAATGTGCAGCAGAGCACCCACGGCAAAAATAGAAAGATACCATTTTTTCGCCCGAATTGCATCATATAAGAGCAGCGGCATCGTCAAGAGAATCGGCGGATAACAGCTGCAAAGCAGAAAGTAACCGCCAAGGCAGACGCTGGACAGCCAATTTTTCGGGAATGCTTGTGCAAGGGCGGAAATCGTCAGGGCAAGCAAGAGAGAAATCACAGGGAATGGGTGAATGGTGTCAATTGTGGATGCAACAGAAATGAGAATCATCCAGAATAGAACGCCCTTTTCAAGAAATGGGTACAAGAGATCAAACCACCTTTCCAGAGTGCTGTGGAGTTTGTCAGCATATGCTTTTTATAGTATAACATACTTTGGAACTTCCTGCAACTATCCGGTTAAATTTGAAAAAGCAGCATTGATTTTTTGTTATTTTTTTGAAAAACCATATGAAAACGGCTTGTAGGATTTTCTTTTAAAATGAAACGCTGCAAATAGGTTTTGAAAAGTTTTGACTAACCTTTTCTTTTTAAAAACTGCGGTTTGTAAAGTCTAATTTTTGTCGGATTCTATTGACTTTTTAGGTTGTTTGTCGTATAATAAAATCACAGGAACTCACGTAGAGTTTACCAAAAGCAAAAAGAACTTTCATAAAATTAAAGGAGTGTTACATATGTGGAAATGTTTTAAAAATGAAAAACTGTGGTGTGCAATCGGCGGTGCAGCTGCTCTGGTAATCGGTAAGAAGATTTTGACAGCGGAAACCACTCGGAAGCTGGCTGTCAGCGGTCTGGCAAAGGGCATGAAGCTCCAGAGCGATGCAAAGGCAACTTTCCAGAACATGAGAGATGAAGCATCTGACATTTGCTGTGATGCAAAGGAAGAAGCTGGACTGGCAGACATCGCAGAAGAAGCTGCAACTGAAGAAGAAACGAAGTGATTGTACCATGAATGGCAAAATCGTTTATGACAAACCCGGCAGAATCCGGTTTCGTTGCGGTGCATATGCATTTGAACGGGAACTGGAAACCGCCATTCAGGAAGCATTGCTGCGGAATCGGTTTGTATTGCAGGTAGAAGTCCATGCACAAAACGGCGGCATTCTGGTACATTACCGGAATGGACACCGCTTGGATGTCATCCGTCTGGTTGCAAGAATGAATCCTCGCACCATGCAGCCGTTGGAAAATCAAATCGGAACGGAACAGATTGATTCTGATTTTAAGAATGATTTGGCAAAACTGGTTGCAAAACGGGTTCTATATAAAGCATTGCTGCCGACCCCCATCGGAAACGCAATGATTTTCCTGAGAGGATTGCGGTATGTCGGACGGGCAGTGAAGAACTTATTTGACTGTCATCTGAATGTAGAAGTGCTGGATGGTACTTCTGTGGCAGCTTGCCTGCTGCAAAAGAACTATAAGACTGCTGGAACGATTATGTTCTTGCTGTCTGTTTCCTCCTTGCTGGAAGATTATACCAGAGCCAGAACAAAGGCTGCTTTGACAGATAGCTTAGCGATTAAGACCGAACAAGTCTGGGTCGTTGACGGCGATGTAGAGCGGCTGATGCCAATGGCAGACTTGCAGGTAGATGACTGCATCCGTGTTCGGACGGGCAGCATCATTCCGGTTGATGGTACGATTGTAGACGGCGAAGCCAATATCAACGAATCCTCTATGACAGGCGAACCGCTGAGCGTGATGAAATCCGCTGGAGCAACGGTATTTGCCGGAACGGTTGTCGAAGAAGGAACGATTGTCATTCAGGTAAAAGCCGTTAGCGGAAATACCAAGCTGCAAAAAATCATTGAATTGATTGACCATTCCGAAAATCTGAAAGCAGGCGTTCAGAGCCGTGCAGAACGTCTGGCGGACAGCATTGTACCGTTTAGTTTCTTAGGCTTTGGATTGACCTTGCTGCTGATTACAAAGGCAGTTTCGATTTTAATGGTGGACTATTCTTGTGCCATCAAGCTTTCCACGCCGATTTCTGTAATTTCGGCAATTCGGGAAGCAGCAGACTGTGATATTACCATCAAGGGCGGAAAGTATTTGGAAGCGTTTGCTGAGGCAGATACGATTGTCTTTGATAAGACTGGCACGTTGACGAATGCAGAACCTGTTCTGGAAAAGGTCATTCCGTTTGGAGCGTATACAGAATCAGAAGTGCTGAAAACAGCAGCTTGTCTGGAAGAGCATTTCCCGCACAGCGTTGCAAGAGCCATTGTAAAGGGTGCTGCGGAACAGAACCTGCATCACGAAGAAGAACACGCAGAAGTGCAGTATATCGTTGCACATGGTATTGCAACCACGCTGCATGGAGAACGTGCGATTATCGGCAGCAAGCATTTTGTTGCAGAAGATGAAGGCATTGTGATTACGCCGGAACAGCAGGCGGAAATTGATGCAAAATCTGGAGCATGCTCCGTTGTCTATCTGGCAATTGGTTCAGAGTTGGCAGGAGTGCTCTGCATTGCAGACCCGCCAAGAGCAGAAGCAAAGCAGGCAATTACCATGCTGCGAGAAGCTGGTATCAGCAATCTTGTCATGTTGACGGGTGACAGCGAACAGGCAGCCAGCCGAACCGCAGAAATGCTGGGCATTACGCAGTATCATGCACAGGTTCTGCCGGAGGATAAGCACCGCTATGTCGAAGAACTGAAAGCAGAGGGCAAACGGGTCATTATGGTTGGTGATGGTATCAACGATGCACCAGCACTTGCAGCGGCAAATGTTTCCGTTGCAATGAGCGATGCCTCGGATATTGCCCGTGAAGCAGCAGATATTACTTTGCGTGGAGCAAATCTGACCGAACTGGCAACCCTGCGGAAATTGAGCGAACGTCTGATGAAGCGGATTCATTCTAACTATCGCTTTATTCTGGGCTTTAATTCCACACTGTTGCTGTTGGGCTTGTTAAGCGTACTTCCGCCGGCAACGTCCGCCTTTTTACACAATGCGTCTACGATGGCAATTTGTGCAAAGAGCATGACACCACTGCTGAAGCAGGAAGACCGGAAATAAAAATCAAGATGTATGAAAAGGGCGATGTTCTAACTGGAGCACCGCCTTTTTTGTGCGATTTAATTTATATGATAATGGGCAGCATATCGCCGTAAGTCTGCTTGTGTGTGAATCCAATCGTTCTGTTCATGCAGCTGCAATTGCACATCTACAGGCAGCGAAAGCAGAAACTGCCGAGAAGAACTGCTTGCCTGTAATAATGTCTGTAAATCGGGAAATGGCATTTGGATACACCTCCTGTTCTTGTAGTCTGTGTTGATTTGTCGAAAAAATTCGTCAGGGAAAAGGATTGACAAAAAGAGAAAAACTGTGTATACTATTTTATAGTTAGTTACAACTAACTAATCAACCATGAGCATCAGAGAAAGGAGAATCATGATGACACAAGTTGTACAGGGAATTTTAATCCCGTTTCTGGGCACAACACTGGGGGCAGCGTGTGCACTGTTTTTGAAAAACAATCTTCCAACCAGTGTACAGCGGATTTTAACGGGCTTTGCTGCTGGAATTATGACCGCTGCCTCTGTTTGGAGTCTGTTGATTCCAGCTTTAGAGCAAGAATCTGACCGAGGACGGCTTGCATTTTTACCGGCAGCCATTGGCTTTTTGGTTGGAATTGCGTTTTTGCTGCTGTTGGATCGGCTGATTCCGCATCTGCATATGAACAGCAAAGAAGCAGAAGGCATTCCGGCACGCTTAAAAAAGACAACCATGCTGGTTTTTGCAGTGACGCTGCATAACATTCCGGAGGGAATGGCTGTCGGGGTTGTTTATGCTGGCGTGTTGTATGGGCATCAGGCTTCGATTACTGCCGCCGGAGCACTGGCATTGTCGCTCGGTATTGCCATCCAGAACTTTCCGGAGGGGGCAATTATTTCAATGCCACTGCGTGCAGAAGGTATGCGAAAATCGAAAGCGTTTTTATACGGTACGTTGTCCGGCGTTGTCGAACCGCTGGGAGCGTTGCTGACGATTTTAGCATCTGGCTTTTTTATCCCGTTAATGCCGTATCTGCTGAGTTTTGCAGCCGGAGCAATGCTGTATGTAGTCGTGGAGGAACTGATTCCAGAGATGTCCGAGGGGAAGCACTCCAATGTCGGAACAATTTCGTTTGCAGTGGGATTTGTTGCGATGATGATTTTGGATACTGCCTTGGGATAACATACTTTGAAAAAGATTCAAAAAAAATAAAAAAAGCTCTTGACAAATTTGAAATTGTGTGGTAGAATGAGTTCGTTAGTTAGAGAACACTAACTGCAAAAGTACGGGAAGCATCCGGATTTCCCGATTTTTTCCGTTTCTCGGTTAGTTAAAACTAACAATTTGCCGGCGAAGATCCGCTGTCCACAAAAACAAGAATAGGAGGGGTTGCATGTCCGTTTCTGAATGTGTAAAATTTGAGCAGAAACTGGCGTATTTTATGGCACCATCGTTGTTGGGAATCAAGTGTGCCAGTCTGATGTCCATCAACAAAACAGAATTTTCTGTTTTGGAACATTTGGAGCGATTCAATGCAAGAGCTCATGCAAAAGGGTTGAAATTGCGGTTGCTGTGTGACTGCACCAATCGTGCGTTAATCCTGCTCTATCAGGAAACCTTGTTACAGCAGCAGTTGCAAAACTCGCAAGTGCAATTGATTTTACGGCAGCAGGGATATGCAGAACCTGTCAATCTGGAGGCAGCGTTGCAGCAGCTTTCCGAACGCATCCGCTGTTCAGGGGAATTTCCCCACGAAATCGGCGTATTTCTGGGCTATCCTGTGGAAGATGTGATTGGGTTCATGGAAAACAAAGGCAAAAATTACGTGCTTTGCAAATATTGGAAGGTATATCACCACGCCGAACGGGCAAAGCATACTTTTGAAAGCTATGATCGTTGCAGAGCATTTCTGTGCAATCAGCTGAATCAGGGCTATGATCTCTATCAGGCACTGAAAATTTCTTGAAACAGGAGGAAATGAACATGAAGGCAGCAGTAATTTATTGGAGTGGTACCGGTAATACCGAACAGATGGCAAATGCAATCGCAGAAGGAGCAGGTGCAGAACTGTTCAGCGTATCCGATTTTACAGGCGATATTGCCGATTATGACAGAATTGCATTTGGCTGTTCTGCAATGGGAGATGAAGTTCTGGAAGAATCCGAATTCGAACCGTTCTTCACTGCAATTGAAGGTGCACTGAGTGGAAAGACCATCGCACTGTTTGGCTCTTATGGCTGGGGCGACGGCGAATGGATGCGGAACTGGGAAGAACGGGCAAAGGCAGACGGTGCTGTTCTGGTGAACGGCGAAGGTCTGATTGTCAACGAAACGCCGTCTGATGAAGATTTGGAAACCTGCAAGGAACTGGGCAAGCAGCTCATCGCATAAAAAACGACTCCAAAGCAAATACAAAAAAGCGGCTCGTATGGGAAACCATACGGGCTGTTTTTGTGCATGAAATGATAGGAAGTTGTATTGACAATGTATGCGTTTTGTGGTACAATAAAAGAAAAGGAGTGTGATGTATGATGTCACAGACAACAGTCAGCGTTCGCATGGACGAACAGTTAAAAAAAGAATTTGATGGTGTTTGCAATGACCTCGGTTTAACAATGTCTACCGCTGTCATCATGCTTGCAAAAAAGATGGCACGGGAAAAGCGGATTCCGTTTGAAGTATCCGTAGATCCTTTTTATTCGCCTGAAAATATGGAACGGTTGAGAAAGTCCATTGCACAGATGGAAGCGACTGGTGGCACGATTCACGAGGTTTCAACTGATGATTAAGGCGTGGACAGATGAAGCATGGGAAGATTTTGAATATTGGTTGAAACAGGACAAGAAAACATTAAAACGAATCTTGTTGCTTTTAAAAGATATTGACCGAAATGGAAATGAAGGAATTGGAAAGCCAGAACGATTGAGCGGTGACCTTTCTGCTTATTGGAGGCGTAGAATTGATGATGCAAATCGGATTGTCTATCGAATTGATGGAGAAGTCTTGAAAATTGTGCAATGCGGCTCTCATTATCAGGACAAATGAAAAAATAGCTCGTATGGGAAACCATACGGGCTGTTTTTGTTTATAGATGCAGGCAGAACCAATTCTTTTTACTCTCTAAGATTCCCTCTTTTCGCAGCTTGCTGATTTCCGCAGAAAGTCCGCTCCGGTCAACCTCCAGATAATCCGCCAGCCCCTGCCGGTCATATGGAATCACAAAAGTATTGCTGTTTTCCTGCTTCGCCTGCTGAAAGAGATAGGCAAGCAGTTTTTCTCGAGTAGTACGTTTTGCGGTGATTTCGAGTTTCTGGTGAAACAAAACATTTTTCCTTGCCAGCAATTGAATGACGTTGAATAGCAACTGCTGATGAAAGCCGCAGGCATTGCAGCAGGGATGCAGAAGCTTTTCTCCCTCCAGCCATAGAATCGTGCTTTCTGTGGCTGCAATAACACTGATCGGGGCAGCATCAACGCCAGCACAGACAAACGCCTCCCCGAACGGCTGTGCTGGTGACAGACTTGCAGTAATACTGCGGTTTCCGTCATAGTCCAGACGGACAAGCTGCACTTTTCCCGTGAGAACAATGCCCAGCTGATGCAGTGGTTCTCCGGCATATAATAGCGTTTGTTGTTTGGCGTAGGTTTGAATCGTTGGAGCAAAACATTCCAGCATGGTTTTCAGAGAATCCGGCGGAATTTCTGCAAACAGGCGGCAGGTTTGTAAAATTTCCAGATATTGTTGCATGAAAATCTCCTTTTTGTTGAAAATTCAACAGACTTTTTTTCGATTCTGTTCTATAATAGACCCAGAAGAACCGAACACACACCGATAAAATCAAACGGGAACACCCGTGGAAAGGTTGATAAAATGATGAAACGAACCATTATTCGGATTGATGAAGCTGCTTGTATTGGATGCGGAGCATGTGCAGAGGCTTGCCATGAAGGGGCAATTGGCATGGTAAACGGAAAAGCAAAACTGCTGCGGGAGGATTATTGTGACGGTTTGGGTGATTGTCTGCCAGCCTGTCCGACGAATGCGATTACGTTTGAAGAACGAGAAGCTCCGGCTTATAATGAACAGGCAGTCTTAGCAGCGAAAGCTGCCAAAGCAGCTGCAAAACCATTGCCGTGCGGATGCCCCGGCACACAGGCAAAACAGCTGAAACGAACAGCAGCTCCGGCAGTTTGTCCGCAGGGAGAAACGGAAAGTTGTCTGGCACAGTGGCCGGTGCAGATTCAGTTGATTTCTCCAGTCGCTCCGTATTTGCAGGGGGCAGATTTGCTGATTGCTGCGGACTGTACCGCCTATGCATATCATGACTTTCACGAACAGTTTATGCGGAATCGAATCACTTTGATTGGATGCCCGAAATTGGATACCGTGGATTATGCAGAGAAATTAACTGAAATTTTTGCAACCTGCTCCATCCGAAGCATCACTGTGGTACGAATGGAAGTGCCTTGTTGCGGTGGATTGGTGCAGGCGGTACAGCGTGCATTAACGGCAAGCGGTGCAGAAATCCCTTGCGAGGTGGTGATTCTTTCCACCGATGGCAGACGAAAAGCATAAAATAAAAACAATAGGAAACCATAGATGAAAATGGAGGAATCGAAATGGAACAGAAGATGTTTTGTTATCAGTGCGAACAGACCGCAGGATGTACCGGATGTACGGGCAGCCGTGGCGTTTGCGGAAAAACAGCCCAGACAGCCCAGCTGCAAGATGAATTGACTGGGGCGTTGATTGGTCTGGCACGGGCAACCGTTGGCGATACGCTGGCAACCGAGGAAACTTGGAATGTTATGATTACGGGCTTGTTTGCAACGCTGACCAATGTCAGCTTTGACGATGCTGCCATTCGGGAACAGATTTCCGCTGTGCATCGGGCAAAAGATGCTTTAGTACCGCAGTGCCAAAGCTGTGGAGCACCTTGTGGCAGAAATGATGATTATGATTTACGGCAGCTTTGGGAAGAGCCGGATGAAGATATTCGTTCGCTGAAATCCCTGATTCTGTTTGGTCTGCGTGGTATGGCAGCGTATGCATATCATGCAATGGTGTTGGGGTATCGGGATGCAGCGATTGACACTTTCTTTAGTGAGGCACTCTGTAAAGTTGGCGAAGCGTTCCCGATGGAAGAGCTGCTGCAAACGGCTTTGAAAGTCGGCGAAGTGAACCTGCAATGCATGGCACTGCTGGACAAAGCCAACACGGAAACCTTTGGAACACCGTCCCCGAAAACGGTTTCGATGAAGATTGAAAAAGGGCCGTTTATTGTGGTAACCGGGCATGACCTGCGAGATTTACAGCTGCTGTTAGAGCAGACCAAAGACAAGGGCATTTCCATCTATACGCATGGAGAAATGCTCCCGGCACATGCTTACCCGAAACTGAATGCGTATCCGCATTTAAAGGGCAACTTTGGAACAGCATGGCAGAATCAGCAAAAAGAATTTGCAGATTTGCCAGCACCGATTCTCTTTACCACCAACTGTTTAATGCCACCAAAGGGCAGCTATGCCGACCGAGTGTTTACAACAGAAGCGGTTGCTTTTCCGGATGCGGTGCACATTGGGGAAGAAAAAGACTTTACGCCCCTGATTGAAAAAGCATTGGAACTGGGCGGTTATTCCGAAGACCGGCAAATGACCGGCATCAATGGCGGAACGACTGTCACAACCGGCTTTGGACATGGAACGATTTTGTCTGTTGCAGAGCAGGTAGTTGCGGGCGTTCGTTCGGGAGCAATTCGGCACTTCTTCTTGGTCGGTGGTTGCGATGGAGCAAAGACCGGACGGAATTATTACACAGAATTTGTAAAGCAGACCCCGAAAGATTCCATTGTTTTGACGTTGGCATGCGGAAAGTATCGGTTTAACGATTTGGATTTGGGAACAATTGACGGTTTGCCACGGTTGATGGATATGGGACAGTGTAACGATGCATATGGTGCCATTCAGGTTGCTGTCGCATTGTCGCAGGCGTTCGGCTGTTCTGTGAATGAATTGCCGCTGTCCTATGTGCTGTCTTGGTATGAGCAGAAAGCCGTCTGCATTCTGTTGACGCTGCTGCATCTGGGCATTCAGAACATTCGGCTTGGTCCATCGCTGCCGGCGTTTCTCTCTCCAAACGTGCTGCAATATCTGGTAGAACACTATGGCATTGCACCGATTACCACACCGGAGGCAGATTTAAAGGCATTGCTGAGAGAAGCATAATACTATAAAATGATACAAAAAACCAGTCAGAGCAGATGATCAAAAATGCTCCGACTGGTTTTCTTTTTTGGTGCGGATGACAGGACTTGAACCTGCACACCTTACGGCACAAGAACCTAAATCTTGCGTGTCTGCCAATTTCACCACATCCGCAGAACGAGGCGGTAAGCTGTTCTTACCGCATACGAAACAATGTTATTGTAGCATAAAACAGGACGTTTGTCAACTGTTTTCTGCATATTGTTCGATTTTTTTTCGGAAGTCCTCGTTCCAGTCCGTGTGACTGTCCGCAAACCGCACATGGTTCATGAAAAAGCCAGAAACATTTTCAAAGATGATGTTTTCCGGTTGGCTGTGGAAAATCAAGGGCTTTTCCGTATCTGAAACGGGCAGCAGCTGTGCAAGATTCCACTGAAAAACTTTCCCGTTTGCTCCGGCTGCAAATAGCGTGTTGCCAGCTGTTTGCAGGTCTAAAATTGGCGTATCATGGACACATTTGAGGATGATTTTGGCGTTGGTCACTTCTCTGACAGCAAAAATCATGATTTGATAGGAATAAGTTGCAATGGCCGCATACAGTTCTCCTTGATAAGAAAGGAACAGCCCAGCAGTTACGCCGTTGTAGTTGTCCAAAGCATCGTGACGGGAAACAGAAATGGGGGTATCTGCTTCTGGGCGATAGAGGTATTGTTGATTTTGGTCGGTTTGCAGGGCAAAAAAATTATTTTGGTATTGCTGATAAGGGCTGCCGCAGAACAATGCACAGCGGGTATGTCCATCTTTTAAAAAAGCAACGTCTACATCTCTTAAAATGACATTTTCTGTGACCAGTTCATCCATACTGCAACAGCGGTTCAGCTGTAATTCCTGTTGGTCGTTCTCTGTCAGCTGATAGACAACCGTTGTGTGGTTCTCCGTCCAGACTAAGAGAAACAGCAGCCAAGTACCATCTGCTTTTTTTCGCATACAGAGTTTTCTGGTGCGTGCAAAGGAACATTCCGGAATTTGATGCAAATCCAACAGAGAAAGCGTTTCCGCCTGCTGGTGATTCAGGTCAATTCGATAGTGCCCAATCATGCCATTCCGGGTAACGCCAACTACTGTACCATCGGGAAAAAATCCAACAGCAATCACCAGATAGGGCATAGAAATGGTACAGATGCAAGTTTCTGTTTTGGCGTTCCAAATGCGGATGGTGTGGTCATGGGAGCAGGATGCCAGAACCGGAACACCATCTATCGAGAATTGCTTGACTTGATGCACCCAGTTGTTATGAGCTGGAATCGCACGCACACAGTGCCAGCTACCTGTAAACCAGCTTTCCCGTGACAATTGATGCAGCGTGCCATCATAGGAGCTGGTATAAAGTGTTTTCATTGACGGGAAAGAGGGAATGAATTCCGGCATCGTAGCCGAGGAACTGACAGCAAATCGTTTCTGTGCGAGTATTGATAATCTGAAGCGAACGGTCTAACGAACTGAGCATGATGGAATCAGAGTCCAGATAGCAAGCGGTTTCAATCTCAAAATTTTGTTTGCCATAATAGGGCTTGCAGATGATATCTTTTTCAAAGATGGAGAGCAGCACTTCGCTGATGCAGGGTTCTCGATTTCCGTAAACCTTGTTGCAGATGCAGAATTTGGATGCATCCGGCGATAGAATCAAATCATTAAAGCCATTGAATGTGTCGGTATGTTCTTTTCGCTGAATCTCAAGGTTGCCGTTTGGCGTTGCAAGCAGGATAACAGAACGAGATTTTCCCCGTAAGTTGATGAGAAAACAGGGTTGATGCAAATAAGAGAGCACCTTGAAGTCATAGATAAAAGCGTTATCTGGCTCTGGGGATTGCGTGGAAACGGTCAAGAATGGCTGAATCTGTTCGGAGCAGAAGGATTCTGCATGCATGGGAATCTGATACAATGTTTTCCCGCAAGAGAAAATCAGCACGTCTTCTACAGCAGCAAGACGATATTTACGGAAATTACGGCAGTGTTCCGGATAGGGGACAAATTTCCGGTTTTCCGGATGGAGAAGCGGAATTCGCCAGATGCCTTCCCCCTTGATGGCAGCAAAACAGCAGTCCTGTGCAGTGTCATATAACAAATGCTGAATGACGTTGCCGAGAGAAATGGTGCGTTCTGGCTGCTGCTGAATCGAGAGCAGCTTGTCTTGAAATGAAACGCTCCAAAAAGAGAGATTCCCGTTTTTGTCGCCCATCAATAAGAGCTGATGCTGTGGAACAGATACTGAGGTAGAAACATATGTGCCGTTATAAGCGGAGAGAAACCGAAATTGTCGGGTTCGGTTGTTGTAGCACCAAATGCCACTACCGGAAATAGAGAGCACGTTGTTTTGAATCGTGCAGAATGTATGAACAGCCGCAGAATGTCCGAGTGGCTGGAATGTATACGCATTGAGAAAGCTGCCGGAAAAGTCCGCAGTATGCAGCGTGTTGCATTGAAAATCATATAGACGGATACCATTTAAATTGACGGTTTCCAGATGCAGATCGTTGAAACGGAACGTGCTGAGATTTTGGTGACGGGTTTGCTTGACGGCAAAGATAAGCTGTTCAATGGATTTTTGCACAGCGGAATTGGCTGGCAATTCAGATAGAATTTGCAAAGCCTGTTCCAGTAAAGAACCTTGTGGGTCGTTCATGCGAGGCTGTCCGGGCAGGTAAAGGCGTTCCAGCGTGCTTTCCCCTAAAAATTGCAGGATTTCTTCTGGAATTAATTCTGAGAAGAACCGACAGAGCAGCTGTCCGGCAGACTGTGAAGATGCAGAATATTGTTGCATCCAGATTGCAGTTTGAATGATTTCCAATAGAAAATTGGCATAGAAATAATCTCGGAAATTCTGGTGGTAGAATCGGAAATCTTGGTCAGCATGCTGCGGTTCAATGAGAAAGCCCATTTTGTGTTCAATTTCCCAGAATGTAGCAGCGAATGTGTCCGGCATGGGATGTGGGGAGTAGGTCTTATAAAAAGCAATAGCATCTTGAATGGCATTTCGTATAGAAAATTCATCCATACGAAAGCTGCCGTTTCTGGTCATACAGTAGGCGATATAATAGAGCATCTGCATGGCGAAATTCGTCTGTTCCCGTTCTTCTTATGTTCCGTTCAGTGTGGGAGTGCGTTTCACCTGTTCGATGAAGTTGCAAATCAGTTCCCCTGTTGTTTCCGGCAGTCGATGGGGCAGCGGTGCAGTCGGGATGACATCTTTTTTCAGCGTGTAGGCATACATCGCAAGAGCCATGGGACTTCGTAAAATATCCATGCAGTTGCTGTGTGTCAGAGTCTGCCATTCTTGCTCTGCCCGTTCTGTTCCGAATAGCTGTTTGAAAAAATCTTGGATTTGAGCATCTTGCAGGGGATTCACACGCTTGCAGAGAAACGGAAGTTCTCCGCCCGTTGAAAAGCAGTCGGCAAGATTGTTTCGGCTGGTAATCAGAAAGCGAATGGCTGGATAGTTCCGTTTCATTTCCTTGATTTCTAAGAGAAGCTGATTTTTTGCAGTTTCGCTGGAGATTTCGTTGTAGCCATCCAATAAGAAGAAAAAATACACATCAGATTCTGTTTGCAGCAGGGAGAGAAACTGTTCGTAAGAGCGTTGTTTTTCTTCTGAGAGAATCTGATAAAAATGATGGAGAATCGGTGATTCCTGTTTTCCGATGGCATTGTAGTTCAGCAGGTTTAAAGGAATATAAATTGGAATCAGTGAACGATTTTTTTGTAAGAGAAATTCGCCCAAATCCAGCAGCAAAAAGGTTTTTCCTGCTCCGCCAGTTCCCGTCAGCATAATATTTGGATAGGGGGGATTGGAGAAGAGTGCCCGTAAGGATTCCCGGTTATGCTGTTCGTTTTCTACCAAAATCGAATCAATGTGATAATTCTGAACGCCTAGTGCGGTGGAGAGAAGATTTCCGATACCAGGCATGTCAATTTTATGGGAAACGCTTTGAAATGCCAGCATTCTGCCTTGTTCTTCTGCGGCGTGGTGGAGCATCTGCATGGCAGCATTCCGAATGGCTGGAATTGTTTCACAAATATCGGTTTTGGGTGTCAGCCAACAAAATACATCCGAAATGGTTTCCTGAAAAATCGAAATGAGAACGATAACAGCAATGATTCGAGAAATTTTATTCTGTTTATATAATTCTTTGATATCATCAAGTAGTTCAGAACCATAGACCATTTTGGCATTGAGCATCTTAAAAATAGAAATTTGTACCGCACGCCAGTCTGAAATTTTTGCCTCTGCCATCATGGTATCAATATTATAAGCAAGCTGGTGGAGAGTTTCATTTTGGAATAATTGCTTTCGTTCTTTTATTTCAAATATTTCTTTTAATAATTTTGTACCATGATAGTTGGCATAGGTGCGTTTTTGCTGGCGATTTCTTCGACGGTTGCCTTGCATAAATGCTTTCAGACTGGATGCGGATTTGCAAATCAATTTCTTTTGCATGACAGATTCGTCGATGATATTGTAGAATAGTTTTTTTAAAAACAGTGCATCAGAGCAGTTCTCTGCATCCGATTGCAGGAGTAGCGGTTTGAGTGTATAGAGTGTCAGTTCCTGTTCCAATTTTGAATCCTCCCTTTCGGAATCATATAAAAATCGTTTCCTTTATTTTACAACAAAATTGCTAGAGATTAAAGCAAAGAAATCTGAATTTCCATGACGAAAATATATTGGAACTGTAAAAATCGGCTAAAATGGATTTTTTATCCATTTTCTATTTTTTCAACAAATTTCCGAATCCATCCATGCAAAACAGAAATGAAAAACAAGCAGAGGAAATGTTGCACAAAGCACAGGAACAATTTTTGTGAAATAGATAGATTTTTCGGGCTGAAATCAAAATTCTATTGACATGCATCTTGTTTTATAGTAAAATAAATCAAAAAGTGTGTATGGAAATTGTGCAAATTGCAACAAAAATCCATGCAAAATTGATTGGATGGTTTAAAAACAAAAAGGAGGATCTTTGAGATGAAAATCAAAAAGAAAGTATTTGCTGCCAGCTTGGCGGCTGCAATGGCATTGAATGCTGTTTGCGTCAGCTCGTTTTTCGGTGGCGTTTCCGCTGCCGGAGAAACTAAATATGAATTTGAAAGTGGCAAGATTACCGGAACTTCTATGAAAGAAGAAGACGTGGAAGGTGCAAGCGGCGGTAAAGTCGTTCACATGAAAGATGCCGGCGAATCCATTAAGTTGACAGTTAATGTCGAAAAAGCTGGTATGTATGACTTGAACATTTGCTATGCAACCGATGGCGGTGCAAAGACCCAGAAGCTGAATGTCAATGGCAGTCCGGCGGGCGATATTGCGTTGTCGAATCATGTTGATCTCAGCGAATCAAATGTTGCTAGAATCAAATTGAATGCTGGCGAAAATGAACTGGAATTTGTCAGCTTCTGGGGCTGGACACAGTTTGACTACCTGACTTTGACCGAACCGAATTATCCGGAACTCTCTGCAACGAGTGACCTGGCAGACAAGAATGCAACGCCGGAAACACAGTCTTTGATGAACTATCTGGCAAGTGTTTATGGCGAACACATCATCTCTGGTCAGCAGGAAATTTATAAGTATGGGCCGCATGATTTCGACTATGAATTCAACTACATCAAGGATAACACTGGCAAGCTGCCGGCAATCCGTGGTTTTGACTTCTTGAATACCAATCCGCTGTATGGCAGTGAAGATGGTACAGTTGACCGTATGATTAGCTGGGTAAAGGACAGCAAGGGTATCGTAACTGCATCTTGGCACATTACCGTTCCGAAGAATTTTTCCAGCTATAACATTGGAGATAAGGTAGACTGGGCAAACGGAACTTATAAGCCGGATGAAACAGACTTTGATACCGCTAAGGTTTTGGAAGAAGGTACAAAGGAACGGGAATATTATATGCTCTGTCTGAAGATGCTGGCAGAACAGATTCAGAAGTTGCAGGATGCTGGTGTTCCAATGATTTTCCGTCCGCTGCATGAAGCAGAAGGCGGTGGCGGTGAAGATGGTTCTTGGTTCTGGTGGGGCAAGTCTGGTTCTGCTGTCTATAAAGACCTGTGGAAGCTGACTTACAAGACCTTGACCGAAGACTATGGTCTGCACAATATGATTTGGGAATGGAACAGCTATACCTTTGATACCTCTACCAACTGGTATCCGGGCGATGAATATGTAGATTTGGTTGCTTACGATAAGTACAACTGCACCGACTGGTCAACTGGTAGTGCTGTTCTGGTACACAATGACAGTGCAATCGGTGGCACATTCTACAGCTTGGTGGAACAGTATGGCGGTAAGAAGATGGTTGCCATGGCAGAAAACGACAGCATTCCAACACTGGAAAATCTCCAGATGGAAAAGGCTGGCTGGCTGTATTTCTGCCCGTGGTATGATGGCGGTTCAAATGATACGAAC
>OHZD01000478.1_pt1 | contig 18934 bp, 19 predicted proteins | sample 1580391 | NCBI WGS metagenome assembly OHZD01 (sample SAMEA3882510, study PRJEB24775) | human gut metagenome | biome: human-associated habitat; feature: intestine environment; material: feces | place: Netherlands | collected 2009/2010 | reverse complement strand
ACTTCCCCGGAGTCTTTACATTCATTCCTCCGCGCGCGATATATACAAGCTCCATTTCCTCGTGCCAGTGCCAGCAGATGTAACCGTTTTTGAAGTCCGAGAAGTCGTCCAGATACACGCCCACCGGGAAATCCACGGTGCCGTGCATCTTAGTCTCCCGCAGAGAACTGTCTACCAGCGTTTCGTTCGCTTTGATCTGTTCCATTTTCCCCCGCCTGTTCAAATTTTGTGTTTGGTACATTTTTGATAGTTTATTGCCCTGTTTTGTTTGTATTTCGTACTTTATCTTTTTATAATAGTACCATGTTGACAGTACAAAGGTCAAGCACTACAGGAGGGAAACGCAATGAATGATATTATGAATCTCTTTTCGCTGAACGGTAAAAACGCTGTGGTCACGGGCGCCAACACCGGCCTGGGCCAGGGCATCTGCGTGGCGCTGGCAGCTGCCGGTGCCCACGTTTTCGGCGTAGCCCGCCGCAGCTGCGACGAGACCGCCGCCAAGATCGCCGCTGAGGGCGGCCAGTTTACCGAGGTCCGCGCCGACCTTTCGGACTTTGCCGCCATCGATTCTATCCTGGAGCAGGTCCACGCCCACGCTGACCGCATCGACATTCTGGTCAACAACGCCGGTATCATCAAGCGGTGCGACGCCATCGACGTCACCCCCGAGAACTGGGACGCCGTGGATTTCCTGAACGAGAAGATGGTGTTCTTCCTCTCCCAGGCCGTGGCCAAGCAGTGGGTCGCCGACAAAAAGGGCGGCAAGATTATCAACATTGCCTCTATGCTCAGCTTTCAGGGCGGCATCCGCGTACCCGCCTACACCAGCAGCAAAAGCGCCGTCATGGGCATGACCAAGGCCCTGGCCAACGAGTGGGCCAAGTACGGCATCAACGTAAACGCCATCGCACAGGGCTACATGGCCACCAACAACACCAACCAGCTGCGCCAGGATGAAGATCGCAGCGAGGAGATCCTAGCCCGCATCCCGGCAGGCCGCTGGGGCACCCCTGCCGATGTGGGCGGCGCGGCCATCTTCCTGGCGTCGGACGCCGCCGCTTACGTGAACGGCTACACCCTGGCCGTGGACGGCGGCTGGCTGGCCCGCTAAAAATTTTATAAAAAAGTTTTCCGCTCGGTGTAACGCCGGGCGGAATTTTTCGGTTTATAGGTGTGTAAGGGCCCTATCGAATACATAAACCGCAAACTCCTGCACACAATGCAGGGTATGAGGGAATTTTTATCATCAATAGGGAGAAAACAACTATGAAACGTATTATTTCCGCTTTTCTCGCTGCCGCTGTCTGCACCGCTGCAATGAGCATTGTCTTAACCGCCTGCAGCAGCAAAACGGCCGACTCCTCCACGACTACCCCCGAGAGCACCAGCACGTCTACCGTGACTGAGACCGCCGAGGATGCCGCGGACAACACCCAGATCCCCAGCCCCATCACCGACCGCGCCAGCCTGGACGAGGTGAACGAGGCCATCGGCTCGGCCATGAAGCGCCCCGCCGACCTGGAGCTGACCGACGAAGCCTGGGCGACCATCGACGACGAAGAGAAGAACCCTATCGGCCAGTATACCTTCACCTACAACGGCGGCACCTACACGCTGCGCGCCGCCAAGGATACCGGCGATATTTCCGGCGTGTGGGAGAATGGCACGACCTTAGGCAACGGCCGCGAGGGCGATGTGACCGCCATCACCACCGAAAACGGCGGCCTCTGGTCCCGCTGGTTTGACGGCGACATGCAGTACTCGCTGTACGCCGAGGGCGCTGCCATGGACGACTACACCGCCGTGCGCAACGCCATGGCGTAACCTTATTATAATAAGCGGGCCGCTGCGCGGGGATTTTTCCCTGTGCGGCGGCCCGTTTGTGTTATTTTGTTGTTGAAACGACGGGGGAGGTGACGTATAATAGGGGCAATGTAGTTAGTTTGCACTAATTCATGATTTGCCCACCTAAGGGGAGGGATATGTGATGTTGTTTGACTACCCGCGGGAGCTGCGTACCAACCAGGCGCTGGTGGTGGGCATGCACGCATTTTTGTTAAACTGGGTATCGCCAGCCCCATTTTCATTGGTGCCAGTGACGGCGGCATGGTGGCGCAGATCTACACCCAGAAGTACTCGAACGAGGTCGGCGGGCTGGTACTGGTCTCCACCGGCGGCATGGACGCAGCTACGCCGAAAACGCTGAAGAAGAAGTATTTCTTTGTACCCCTCGCGCTATGGTACATGGCCCACTGCAACTACGAAAGGCTGAAGCCGCGCCTGATCCAATCGGGCATGAGCCATCTCCGCAATGAAAGCGCCGAGGAAGCCGCCTACGCGCGGGATATGTTTGAGACGATCTTCGAGGACTTCCAGCAGGCAAAGGACGTACACATCACCGGCCTGCTGGCAGACCTGATGAACCAGACTCCCGTGACCGAGGCGGATTTTAGAGCGCTGAAAGGCCGCATTTTGCTGATTTTTCCTAATCAGGATTTCTTCTCCGACCAGATGCAGCAGGACCTCATCAAACTGATGCAGGACCCGCAGATCGTCTACGTCTCCGGCGGGCATTTGGGCACCGTGCTGAAAGCCGGGGACTATGTGCGGGAAATCAAGAAGTTTTTGGAGGGGATGGAGTAATCATCTATCTATTAGCCATTGCGGCAGGTCATTGCTCACTGCAGCGGCTTTTTTGTTTGCTACAGTTGACGGCACCGTTCCTTTTGTGCTATTGTTGAAGTTATAGGATTATGTATCGCACGTTATTGGAGGTATTTTTTTGCTTGAAAAGATTCAGAAATACGAAACAGAACTTTGGACCGTTCTCTGTGTTCTGTTCTTCAACGTCATTGCGCATGGGTATCGTTTCGTCAATCTTATGTTCAACGGTGATTCACTGTTGATCTACCAGACGGATCAGAATTGGAAATATTCGATTGGCCGTATTTTTCAGCCTTTCTATTGGAAGCTGCGCGGCGACCTGGTTGCCCCTATGCTGATTGCCACTTTGGCGGTTTTCTATTTTACGGCAGCCCTTGTTCTGATCGTGCGGATGTTTAAGCTGCAAAACAAACTTCATATTGCGCTGTTATGCGCCTTGTTGGCCGTAAATATTACCACAACCTCTACCTTCGCCACTGATTTTCACGAAGGCGACACCTACATGTTGGCGTTGCTTTGCGCTACCCTTTGCGTAACACTGTTCCGCAAAGCGCACCCGGTTTTGGGCGGTGTTTTCATCTGCCTGTGCCTGGGATTTTATCAGGCTTACCTACAGTTGGCCATCGGACTGTTGATCCTGCTTTTCATGCAGGACCTGCTGAAGGGAAAAGATCCTGCAAAAGTATTTTTATCGGGGTTAAAATCTATCGCAATGCTTCTGGGCGGAAGTATTGTCTACACCCTTATCATGCGGGCGTTGCTCCATGTTAAGGGCATTGTGCTTGCCGACCATTATAACGGCTTAACCAATGTGGGCGATTACTCCACCACCAGCATCCCACGCCTTGTGGTGGATACCTACTTATATGTTATTAAGGAATGGTGGAACCCGCAGACTTTCCGTTCTCGCTTTGTCGGCCTTGCCAATATGGCGCTTCTGCTGGTGGCCGCCGCCACGCTCCTTTGGATTCTTGCCACCAAAATCAAACAGAACAGCACCCGGTTGCTGCTGCTTGTGCTGTTTTTGCTGTTTCCCTTTGGCATCAATGTCGTCTACTTTATCTCCAAAGGCATGGAACATACCCTGATGACCTTCTCCTTTGGCCTGCTTTATCTGCTGGCGGTGCTGTTTCTGCAGGAGCTCCCCCACAACAAGACACAAAAGTTCCTGCGCTATGCCGCTTATACCGCTATGGGCCTTGGCATCTGGTGTAATGTCATCTATGCCAACCAGAGTTATCTGAAAGTTGCTTTGGAGGAAAAAGCAACGGACGCCTTGATGGTCCGCGTGATCGACCGTCTGGAACAGACGGAAGGGTATGTCCCCGGTGAAACCCCGATTGCTGTTGTTGGGCTTATTACAAGTTCACCTTTCTACAAATGGATGGATGGATTTGAGGATGTCCGTGGACGTACCCCAGATGCTTATACAGCCAGCTGGGACGACGCTTATTATCTCTATCTGGAAAATGTTCTGAATTATCCCGTCAAAAGATCTTATCTGACCAAAGACGACCAAGCCGCCGTTGATGCCATGCCTACCTTCCCATCTGACGGTTGCTGTGCTTTTATTGGTGATACTCTTGTAATCAAAATTGGTTCTGAGGTCATAACTGATTTACCGTAATGCCAGTTCCTTCCCATCCAGCACGGCCTTTACCAGCGTATCCCCCTCATAATGCAGCTCCAGATGGAAAAACGGAGCATCCTTCTCCAGCAGGTCGAAGAAAATCTTATCGCCCTGCCAGATGGGAAGAGCCTGTACGGCCTGCTTGGGCACCCATTCCAGCGTGCCCTCGCTGCAATCGGTCATGGTGCCGGCAAACTGGGTGCAGGTGTACAGGTGCATTCGCTCGGCTGGCCAGGGGGTACAATAAAAATCCACTATGCCGCGGTAGGCCGGGGCCTGCATCGTCAGGCCGGTCTCCTCGGTCACTTCCCGCATTACGCAGGCAAGGGCATCCTCGCCCGGTTCAAACTTTCCGCCGACGCCGACCCACTTATCGTGGTTGGCGTCGTTTTTCTTTTTTACACGGTGCAGCATCAAATAGCAGCCGTCTTTTTCCAGGTAACACAGGGTCGTCTGCAAAAAATCCATGGGGAGAACTCCTTTCGGCAATACCGCATAATCCAGCGGTTTTAGCAAATACTACCACAAATCGCAACAAAACCGCAACGGAGGGACGTTTTATGAAAGCAACCGGAATTGTGCGCCGCATTGATGAATTGGGCCGCATCGTCATTCCAAAAGAGATCAGGCGGACGCAGAGGATACGCCAGGGTGATTCCCTTGAGATCTTTACGGCAGCGGACGGCGAGGTCGTTTTTAAAAAGTATTCGCCGCTGTCAGGACTGGGGTCGCTCTCCAAGGTGTATGCCGAGGTGCTGGCCAAAAGCCTGGGGCGGCCGGTGGTGGTGTGCGACACCCACCAGATCGTAGCGGCTGCCGGGCCGGGCCGGGGAGAGCTGCTGGGCCGCGCCATCTCACCAGAGCTGGAACAACTGCTGGCGGCGCGCAGCGTCTACACAGCCCCCGCCGACCGCACCCGCCGCCTGCCGATGCTGGAACGCAGCGAGCGGCCGATTTTATGCGCCGCACCGATCTTAGCACATGGCGACATCGAGGGCGGCGTGCTGCTGCCCGGCACCGGGCGGGACGCCCTGCCGGAGGAAGAAGCCGTACACGCTGTGGCCACGGCGGCCGCCTTTTTGGCCAAGTGGATGGAAGAATAACGCCGCCCCCGCCCTGGCAGTACCCACTGCACAGGGCGGATTTTTTACGCTTTCCTTATTTATATAGGACGTCCCAGTCAAATCCAGTGTAGTGCCCGGCCCGGGAAAAGTCAAGGAGCTGCGCGGTTTGTGACGAAACTGTTAAACTTGAAAAAAGTTTGCCGAAACCCCTTGACAGTTTGTAAAACTGGCATATAATAAATTTAGCACTCAGAGATAAAGAGTGCTAAACAAAATTGAAACTTCGCAGCAAAGGAGATGAGCAGCATGGCCATGGATGCCCGCAAGCAGCGTATCCTGGAAGCTATTGTTGCCCTGTATGCCAACGATGGCGAGCCTGTCGGCTCCGGCCTGCTGGCAAACTACTTTGACATGGCACTGTCCAGTGCCACCCTGCGCAATGAGATGGCCGCCCTGACAAAGCTGGGCCTGCTGGAGCAGCCCCACACCAGTGCCGGGCGGGTGCCCAGCGCACAGGGTTACCGTTACTACCTCGATCACCTGATTGATGCCCCTTCCGCCACCACGCTGAGCGATGACGACCGCCGGCACATCGATGACCTCTTCGCCTGCATGGATGCCGAGCCTGAAAAGCTGGTGCCCGCAGCCGCCCGCAGCCTGGCCGATTTGACCGGCTGTGCCGCCGCCGCCACCACGCCCCAGGCGCCGGATCTCTGCATCGCCCACTTTGAGGTCGTGCAGGTGGGCCGCTACTCCGCCGCGGTGCTGGCCGTTACCAGCGCAGGCGGTGTTCGTACCCGCGTGGCGCGGGTGGACACCGGCCTGACTCGGGACGACGCCGCCAATCTGGCGCAGCTGCTCAACCGCGGGCTGACCTTTGTGGCCCCGCAGGACTTGAACCCGATGCTGACCGCCAGCATGGTACTGGCAGCAGGGGAGCGGCTGGCGCCCGTTGTGATGGCCGCCTGTGCGCTGGTAACCACCGGCCCGCAAGCCTGCCTGGAAGGCGCGCAGTATCTGGCAAAGATGCCGGATGTCCGCCAGAACCTGGGTACGCTGCTGGAGATCTTCTCCGACAACGAGGCCGCCGCTGAGCTGATCCGCCCCGAGGGCGGCAAGATCACCGCAACGCTTGGCAGCGACCTTGATCCCGCGATGCCGGGTGCCTGCATCGTAAGCAAGCGTTACTTAGCGGGCGGCGGGTTGACCGGGTCGGTCGCACTGATCGGTTCCACGCGGATGGAATACCACCGCCTGCTGCCGATCCTGAACTACTTTGCCACCAAGTTAGGGCAGAGCATGGCCGGGCAGGGCCAATAAACAAATTTGTAAGGAGGACCCGCAATGAGCCACGAAGCAGAAAATAAAAAAGAAGCTGCGGCCGCATCCGAAGCGGAAAAGACCGTGACCCCTGAGACCGAACCTAAGGCCGAGGGCAAGCATGAAGAGAAGCACGAAAGCAAACACGAACACCACCACGAAAAGGCTGCGCTGGAAGCCAAACTGGAAGCCAGCGAAAAGAAGAACGAGGAGCTGAAGAACCAGTTGCTCCGCACCGCTGCCGAGTACGATAACTACCGCAAGCGCAGCCAACGCGAGGCTGACCAGAAGTTCAATGATGGCGTTTCCCACGCTGTCACCCAGATTTTGGGCATTCTGGACACGCTGGACATGGCCGCCAACGCCGTGTGCGCCGATGAGAACTACAAGAAAGGCGTCATGATGACGCTGGACAAAGCCGCCAAAGCGCTGGAGAACCTGAACATCACCGAGATCGAAGCGCTGAACAAGCCCTTTGACCCCAACTTCATGAACGCCGTGCAGCAGGTCCCGCCCGCCGAAGGGCAGGAGAGCGGCGACGTCGTGCAGGTCTTCCAGAAAGGCTACAAGATCGGCGATAAGATCATCCGCCACGCAACGGTCGTCGTTGCAGAATAAGCCTGATTGGGCCGCAAGGCCCGTTCACATAAATTTAGACATTCACCACATTCAAAGCAAATTTGAAGGGAGTTTTATAGTATGAGTAAAATTATTGGTATTGACCTTGGCACCACCAACAGCTGCGTAGCTGTTATGGAGGGCGGCGAGCCCGTTGTTATCGCGAACGCTGAAGGCGCCCGCACCACCCCGTCTGTTGTCGGCTTCACCAAGACCGGTGAGCGTCTGGTTGGCCAGGTTGCAAAGCGCCAGGCTATCACCAACCCCGAGAACACCATCTCCTCCATCAAGCGTAAGATGGGCACTGCCGAAAAGGTCCACGCCGGCGGCAAGGACTACACCCCCGAAGAGATCAGCGCTATGATCCTGAGCAAGCTGAAGGCTGACGCCGAAGCTTACCTGGGCGAGCCTGTCACCGAGGCCGTCATCACCGTTCCTGCTTACTTCAATGACAGCCAGCGTCAGGCCACCAAGAACGCCGGTACCATTGCCGGCCTGAACGTCAAGCGTATCATCAACGAGCCTACTGCTGCTTCTCTGGCCTACGGCATCGATAAGGAAGCCGACCAGAAGATCATGGTCTACGACCTGGGCGGCGGTACCTTCGATGTCTCCATCATCGAGATGGGCGACGGCGTTACCGAAGTTCTGTCCACCAACGGTGATACCCACCTGGGCGGCGATGACTTCGACGAGCGCATCATCAACTGGATGGCTGAGGACTTCCAGCGCGAGAACAACATCGACCTGCGCAAGGACAAGATGGCTGCCCAGCGCCTGAAGGAGGCTGCCGAGAAGGCCAAGATCGAGCTGTCCAGCGCTACCACCACCAACATCAACCTGCCGTTCATCACGGCTGATGCCAACGGCCCCAAGCATCTGGATATGACCCTGACCCGCGCCAAGTTCAACGAACTGACCGCTGATCTGGTCGAGCGCACCATGACCCCTGTCCGCAAGGCTCTGGCCGATGCAGGTCTGAAGGCTTCCGACCTGGCCAAGGTCCTGATGGTCGGCGGCTCCACTCGTATCCCCGCCGTCTATGACGCTGTCAAGAAAGAACTGGGCTGCGAGCCGTTCAAGGGCATCAACCCCGATGAATGTGTTGCTGTCGGCGCTTCCATCCAGGGCGGTGTTCTGCAGGGCGACGTTAAGGGTCTGCTGTTGCTGGATGTTACCCCGTTGAGCCTGGGCATTGAGACTCTGGGCGGCGTTTGCACCAAGATCATTGAGCGCAACACCACCATCCCCACCAAGAAGAGCCAGATCTTCTCCACCGCTGCGGATAACCAGCCCAGCGTTGAGGTCAACGTCCTGCAGGGCGAGCGTGAGTTTGCCCGCGACAACAAGAGCCTGGGCACCTTCCATCTGGACGGCATCGCTCCGGCTCCCCGTGGCGTGCCGCAGATCGAAGTCACCTTCGATATCGATGCCAACGGTATCGTGCACGTAAGCGCTAAGGACCTGGGCACCGGCAAGGAGCAGAGCATCACCATCACCGCTTCCACCAACATGAGCAAGGACGACATCGACAAGGCTGTCAAGGACGCTGAGCAGTATGCCGCCGAGGACAAGAAGCGCCGTGAAGAGGTCGACGTCCGCAACAACGCTGACCAGATGGTCTTCCAGACCGAGAAAGCTCTGGGCGAGTTCGGCGACAAGGTTTCCGCCTCTGAGAAGAGCGAAGTCGAGACCAAGCTGTCCGCCCTGAAAGAAGCCCTGAAGTCCGGCACTGTGGACGACATCAAGGCAAAGCAGGATGACCTGCAGAAGGCTTTCTACGCCATCAGCGAGAAGGTTTACCAGCAGGCCGCCCAGGCACAGGGCCAGCAGCCTGGTGCACAGCCCGGCAACGATGCCGGTGCCCAGCCCAAGGATGACGGCGCCGTTGACGCTGACTTCCACGAGGTCTGATCTGTAAGAAAGTAACCCCTTTAGGCCGCCGCCAGGCACCCCCGGCGGCGGCCCTTGGGGGTTTTAGAGAAAATCTTTTCTGCTCCAATATTGCAGGGGCGGATGCTCGTCATCCGCCCCTGCAGTACGGCAGATAAACATTAAACCCAAATAGAGGGGATAGATTCTATGGCAGAAAAACGTGATTATTACGAGGTGCTGGGAATCGGCAAAAACGCCACCGATGCCGAGATCAAAAGCGCCTACCGCAAGCTCGCCAAAAAGTACCACCCCGACCTGAACCCCGGCGACAAGACCGCCGAGGAGAAGTTCAAGGAAGTCAACGAGGCGAACGATGTACTTTCCGACCCGGAAAAACGCAAGCGCTATGACCAGTTCGGCTTTGCCGGGGTCGATCCCAACTATGGGGCCGGCCAGCCCGGCGGCGGCTTCGGTGGCGGTTTTGGCGGTGGCTTCGGCGGTGCCGGCGGCGTAGACCTGGGCGACATCTTCGGCGACCTGTTCGGCGGCGGATTTGGCGGCTTCGGCGGTTCTTCCCGCGCGAACCCCAACGCCCCCCGCAAAGGTCACGACATCCAAGCCAGCGTGATTTTGACCTTTGAGGAAGCAGCTCACGGCTGCACCAAGAAGGTCACGCTGAACCGGCAGCAGACCTGCCCCGATTGTAACGGCACCGGCTGTGAGCCGGGCAGCAACCCCGAGACCTGCACCCAGTGCAACGGCCGCGGCTATGTTGTGACTCAGCAGCGCACCCCCTTTGGTGTGATGCAGAGCCAGCAGCCCTGCCCGCACTGCGGCGGCCGCGGTACCATCATCAAGAACCCCTGCAAGACCTGCCGCGGCACCGGCAAGACTTCCGCCCGCAAGACGCTGGAGGTCAAGATCCCGGCCGGTATCGATGACGATCAGAACATTGCACTGCGCGGCCAAGGCGATGCCGGTAGCAACGGTGGCCCTGCCGGTGACGTGATCGTACATGTGACGGTCAAGACCGACGCCGTGTTTGAGCGCGACGGCTACGATGTGTACGTCCGCGTGCCCATCACCTACTCCCAGGCTGTGCTGGGTGCCGAGATCGAGGTTCCCACCGTGGACGGCAAGGTCGCCCAGAAGATCCCCGAAGGCACCCAGAGCGGCACCAAGTTCCGCCTGCGCGGCCAGGGCATCCAGTATTTGAACGGTCGCGGCCGCGGTGACCAGTACGTCATCGTGGATGTGGAGATCCCCAAGAAGCTGAACCGCACCCAGCGCGAAGCCCTGAAAGCCTTTGAGGACAGCCTGAAAGACGACAACTACGAAAAGCGCAAAGGCTTCTTCAAGAACTTGAAGGATCGGTTTACGTCTTAACCATTCGTAAAAAAGGCTCGGACAAATTTCAAGAATTTGTCCGAGCCTTTTTTATTTTTCTTTTGCTTGTGTCACAAACACTTGATAATATAATCCCATCATACATAAGTCAATGAATTCTTGAATTTGCCATATAAATAAAGTAAACTGGCTCCCGTGATAAGGAAGCCAGTTTCAATGTAATTATTTTTTACTCAAATCCTCTTCCATCAGCCGCTTTTTTAGCGGGAGGAGGGCGGCGGGTTCGGCGGCGAAGTGGTGGACGCCGAGGTGGAGGTAGGCGGGCATCTGGTCTACCGAGGCGACCGTGATGCCGCAGAGGTAGACCCGCACGCCGGTACCCTCGGCCTGGCGCAGTACCTCTTCGACAAGGCGCTGCACAGCGGGGCTGGCGGCGCGGCGGGCCGCGGCGGCGGGGTCCTTCACAAGGCCCAGCGTGTAGCGGGCCAGGTCCTCAATGTCGATGGCCAAGATCTGCGCACCGTGGGCGATCAGCTCGCCCGCCAGCAGCGCGGCCGATGGCATATCCACGATGCACCCCATCGGCGGCAGGCGATCCACCTCGACACCGCGGCTTTGCAGTTCATCGCGGCAGGCGGTGACCTCCTGCAGGCAGGCGTCCCAGTCCTCGGCCCCCGCGATCATGGGAAAGAGGATACGCAGGTCGCCGCAGGGCGCGGCTTGCAGCAGCGCCCGTATCTGCGGCCACAGCAGACGGTGGTTTTGCAGGCTGTCCTTGACGGTCGCGGTCCAGGGGGCCTCATCGTCGGCGTTGGAATCACAGGTGCGCACGGCCAGCATGGCCCCATTAGCTGCTTCCAGATGTTCTTTCAGCAGGTTCAACTGCTCCTGTTCGGACAGCTCGTTCAAGATCACCGATTCGGTGCGCAGCAGGCCGGTGCCCACCGCGGTCAACGGCAGGGCCTTGTCCTCGGTGCCGTACAGGTTCGTCATCGTCAGCAGGCGGAACGCCGTACCATCCCTGGTCAGGCAGGGCTGGGCCGCCACGGGGTCGGCCACGCTGCCGTGCAGACGGTTCAGCGCAATTTTGCAATCCGCCTGGGCGATATGCGCGCCGTCCGGGTCCACAATCAGGCTGCCGGTGCCGTCCTCCAGGTTGGCGTCCAGAATGGCCCGTTTGCCGGCGGCCAGCGCGGCCACGCCGTCACCCAATTGCAGCACAGCGGGCAGGCCCATGCTGCGGGCCATGATGGCCGCGTGGCTGATGGTGCTGTCCTGGTTGCTGGCCAGCCCAAGGATCATGCGGCGGTCCAGGCTGAACAGGTCGCTGGGGAAGAAGCGGTCCGCCACCAGAATGCTGGGGCGCTTCAAGTGCAGGCGGCGGCGCGGGCGGCCGTCCAGAATATCCACCACGCGGCGGCAGACATCGCAGACATCCACGCTGCGCTCCTGGATGTACTCATCGTCCACGTCCCGCAGGCGGCGGGCAAAGATCTGCTCGGCCCGCTCGACAGCGGCAGCACCGCCCGCACCGGCGGCTATGTAATCGCCGATCTCATTGGTGAAGGACTCATCCTCCAGCAGGGCGATCTGGAACAGCAGAATGTCCGCATCGGGGCCTTTGGCGCGCTGGCTCAGGCGGCGCAGCTCATCTTTCGCCAGCACCACCGCTACGTCATACAGTGCGCGCTCCCGAAACGGGTCGCAGACGATGCGGTGCAGTCCGGTGGTGCCGTGGTCGATCTGTTCCACAGGGCCGATCACAACGCCGGGCGATGCCGAAACACCAGTAAAGATATGCATGCAGACCTCCTTGTTTTTTCCGACGCCGCCGCAAAAATGCGCAGCATCGTCCTTTGTTAAAACAGTGGCACATCCGCCAGGGTACGGCTAACCAGCGCCGTTACAAATTCCTCGGGCGCGGCGGCCGCCATAGCTTTCTCGGCCACAAGGCTGCCGTCCTTGCCGTCCAGCAGGGCGGGGAAGCGGTCAGCCGGGTCTTTCTCAAAGCTGCCCATTACTGTAGCAGCCAGCAGTTTGGGGGTGTAGGGCATGTCCGCGGGCACGTTCAGGTGCTCGGCGGCCAGCTCCAGCGGGGCCAGTGCAGCCGCGGTGGGGGCACTGGGGTTCGGCGCAAAGGGGGCCGGGTAGTTGGCCAGCTGGCGCGCAGTCTTTTCCACCAGGTCGATAGCCGGGGAGCGGGCGGCGATCTCGGCCAGGCGCAGCTGGTAACGTTCGGCGAAGTTCTTCAAAAAGGCGCTGCTGTCCGGCAGGATGCCGTAGGCTGTGCCGCCCATGCGGTCAAACAGCCGCATCGTATCAAAGTAGCCCAGGGCAATGTTGCGGGCGGCGCGCTCGGGGGCAAAATCCAGCGTGGGGCCTAAATTCCAATGGCTGCGGATGATGCGGGTGGGCAGGCCGGTGGTATTGGGGCGGGTGATGCCCACGCCGTTCACGTCCACGGCCAGCAGTTCCCCGGCGCCCATGGCGGCGGCTAGGTCCAGCGGCATATTGTCGCGCCAGCCGCCGTCGATGTACTTCACGCCGTCGATCTCCCGCGGGCGCAGCGCCGGAAAGCAGGCGCTGGACCCCAGCAGGTAGTCTTTCATCTGGCCTTCGGGGATCTTTTCCACCGGGCACTGCACGCGGCGCATGGTGCCCAGCTCGGTCATCACCAGGCCGAAGCGGATGGGGGAGCGGCGCACCGCGTCCTCATCGATGAGCCGGTCGATGGTCTCGGCCAGCGGCTCCACGTTCAGGCCGCCGCTGCGCACCACGTCCAGAAAGAAGTTGTTCAATTCCTCGGGCTTCAGGCTGGCGGGCACTTCCAGCACGTCATGGATCTCCAGCCTGCGCCAAAGGTCCTCGGCATCCTTGCTTTTGCCCATTGTAAACAGGCAGCCGTTCAGTGCGCCGACGCTGGCACCCGTGATAATATCCGGCGTCCAGCCCAGCTCTTGCAGCGCCTGCCACACACCCACCTGGTAGCTGCCTTTGGCACCGCCGCCGGCCAGCACAAGGGCCCGCTGCGGGCCGGGTTTTCGTGTTTGCTGCATGGTAACTTCCTCCCATTACTCTATGGCCTTATTATAGCATCTTCTGCCCCGCACTGCCATAGGGAAGCACCAAACATTTTGCCGAAGCTGCCCGGTTTTGCCCCGGGGGTTGCACCCGCCGCCAAAAGAGTGTATCATAGAAGCCGGAATGATTTTGTATAAAGGAGGTTTTTCCCATGCGCGAAAAACCGATTCTTGTCATTATGGCTGCCGGTATGGGCAGCCGCTACGGCGGGCTGAAGCAGATCGACCCGGTCGGCCCCAGCGGGGAGGCCATCATCGACTACAGCCTGTACGATGCCCGCCGCGCCGGGTTCGAGACCGTCGTCTTTATCATCAAGCACGAGATCGAAGAGCCGTTCAAGGCCGCCGTGGGTGCCCGCGCTTTGCAGGCCGGGTTTGAGGTGCGCTATGCCTACCAGCAGTTGGACTGCCTACCAGAAGGCTTTACCGTGCCCGATGGCCGCGTGAAGCCCTGGGGCACTGCCCATGCCATCCTGACTGCCGAGCAGGCCATCGGCAGCGCACCGTTTGCGGTCATCAACGCCGACGACTACTACGGCCCGCAGGGCTTTAAGCTGGTGTACGACTACCTGAGCAGCCACGCCGACGGCGACCGCTATGCGTGGAGCATGGTGGGCTTTTTGCTGGGCAATACGGTCAGCGCCAACGGCAGTGTCAGCCGCGGCGTCTGCGTGACCGATGAACACAGCAACCTGGTCAGCGTGACCGAGCGCACCTGCATCGAGCCTTACGACGGCGGCATCCACTATACCGAGGATGGCGGTGCCAACTGGACCGACCTGCCCTCCGACACGGTCGTCTCGATGAATCTGTGGGGCTTCACCCCCGGTTACGTGGCTGAGGCCAAGGCCGGGTTTGTGGCCTTTTTGAAGGAGAACCTGCCGGTGAACCCGCTGAAATGCGAGTACTACCTGCCCAGCGTGGTGACCGCCGCTTTGCAGCGCGGCGATGCCGACGTACATGTGCTGACCAGCCCCGACAAGTGGCACGGCATCACCTACCGCGAGGACAAGCCCGAACTGGTAGCCGCCCTGCGCCGGATGAGCAAGGACGGACTGTACCCCAAAGATAAGCTGTTTGGGTGATTATTGCCTATATAACGCGCAAGCCCCCGGCCGATGGCCGGGGGCTTGCTTTTATTTCAGCTTCTTTTTTACCATGTACATCGCCGCCAGCAGCACGGCAGCGGCAATGGCCGTAAGGATGCCATACATCACAATGGAGGTATACCACGGTGCGGAGGTCAGCGCGTACAGGCCGGGACGGGCGTGGTAGTCCCAGCAGGTATAGATCGTAGAGCCAAGAAACGCACCGATTACACACCAGAAAACCGCTTTCAGAACGGTGTACAGCTTTTTCTTGTCCATAGCGTTCTCCTTTGTTTCACGCGTGCGGCGGCAGAAGAATAGTATGGGGTGCCGCTTATTCCAGGTTGCCGGTCAGCAGCATGGCGGCGGTCAGGGCGGTAAGGGGAGCGGTCTCGCACCGCAGGATGCGGGGGCCTAAGCCCACCGTGACAGCCCCGGCGGCCTTGGCGGCCTCGGCTTCTTCTACCGAGAAGCCGCCCTCGCTGCCCGTGACGATGGCAATTTTCTTGGCGCAGCCGGGCCGCAGCACGGTACGCAGGGGAGCGCCGCCGCCCTCATAGAAAAACAGCGCCAGGTCGTAATCTTCCTGCAAGGCATCGCAGACGGCGGCGAAGTTCAGCAGCGGCATGGACACATGGGGCAGCATGGCGCGGCCCGCCTGCTTGGCGGCCTCGGCGGCGATACGGTTGTAGCGTTCGTTTTTGGCGTCCTCTTTTTTCGGCGTAGCTACGCAGTAACGGCTAAAAAACGGGACAATTTCCGTTACGCCCAGCTCGACGCTATGGCGGATGACTTCCTCCAGCTTGCCCTGCTTGGGGTAGCCCGCAAACAGCGTCACGGCCGCATCCGGCTCGGCCTTGCTGGTGGTGCCCTTTGTCACGGTGAACTCCACCCGGCCGGACTGGATGGCGGTAACGGTGCCCAGGTACTCCAGCCCGTCGGGGCCGCAAAGCACCACTTCCTCACCCAGTTTGGCGCGCATAACATCCGCCAGGTGGTGGGCGTCACTGCCGGTCAGCGCGGCACGGCCGGCGGCCAGTTCATTGGTAAAATAACGGTGGGGCATGGTTTACGCCTCTTTCTCGTCAGACTTTTTGCAGATAATGCAGACCCAGCCGCGCTTCTCCTTGACCTCGATGGGGGTCAGGCCGGCAGCTTTCAGGCCGGTGAGCACCTCGTCCCTGCGCTCGTCAATGATGCCGCTGGCGATAAAGCGGGCGCCAGGGGCCATCAGCACGGGCACGTGGGGTGCCAGCGAAAGGATTGCCGCGGCTACGATGTTCGCGGTGATGATGTTGTACTCGCCGCTGGCCTGGTCGGACAGGTCGCCCACCAGCACGGTGAACTTGTCGGCCACGCCGTTGCGCTGGGCGTTCTCGCCCGCGGTGCGCACGCACATGGGGTCGATGTCCACGCCCTCGGCCACCTCAGCGCCCAGTTTCAGCGCGGCAATGGCCAGAATGCCGGAGCCGGTGCCGATGTCCAGCACGCGCTCACCGCCCTTGACCAGGCTGTCCAGCGTTTCCAGGCAGAGGGAGGTGGTCTCATGGGTGCCGGTGCCAAAGGCCATGCCGGGGTCCATGACGATCTTGATGCGGTCGGTGTCGTAGTCCTCCCAGCCGGGCACGATGGCCAGGCGCTCGCCAATATCCATGGCGTGGTAGAACTTTTTCCAGCCGTTCTGCCAATCTTCCTGCTCCACGCCGGTGGTGTTGAGCTGGTAGTCGATGCCGCTGTTTTTCAGGCGCTCCTCAAACAGGGGCAGCACTTCGGCGGGGTTTTCATCGGGGGCCAGGTACATGTGTACGATGACCACGTCCCGGGGTTTGTCCAGCAGTTCCTGCTCGATCAGGTCTACATGGGCGATCTCCCACGCCTGCTGTTCCAGGTCGCTGTAATCCTCAATATAAATGCCGCCGTTGGCTACCATGGTGGCGATAGCCTCGGCCGTATCGGCGTCGCGCTTGGCAACGGTAATGCTGATGTCGGTCCATTCCATAAGAAAGAGCCTCCTATATTCTATGTTTCACTTCTGTAGGGGGCGATGCCCGCATCGCCCTGCGGGCGGATGCAAGCATCCGCCCCTACTTGCACGTATGCTTGTTTGTATTATACAAGATTTCGCGTTGTAATTCAATCAGAAAGGGGTACGGATATGCGAATTCGTCTGTTGGATGCTGCCGGGGCCAGGCAATTGTATGAGAGCCGCATGGCGCGGGACTTTCCGCCAGGGGAGCTGAAGCCCTTTGCGGCGATGGAAGAACTGCTGGCCGCCGGCCTGTATGAACCGCTGACCTTTACCGATGACACCGGGGCCGTGCTGGCCTACGCCTGGCAGGTGGTACTGCCGGGGCAGCAGGCCGGGCTGGTGGATTACTTTGCCGTGCGCAGCGACCTGCGGGGCAGCGGCATCGGCACCCGGGCGCTGCACCTGCTGCAGGCCCACTACGCACCCCGGCTGGCCGCACTGCTGTTGGAGTGCGAGCACCCCGCCGAAGCCCCGGATGCGGCCATTGCCCGGCGGCGCATCGGGTTTTACCTGCGGGCCGGGGCACGGGCTACGGCGCTGGAAAGCCGGGTGTTCGGTGCGCGGTACAGCATTTTGCAGCTGCCCTGCGGCGAGACACTGTTGCCTGACGGCACGTTAAATACCGCGCTGCAAACCCTGTACAGCCGCATGGTGCCCCAGCCTTATTACCGCGGCAGCGTAATATTTTACGGCAATTAAGCCCATACTACCCCCGAAAGGGAGTGGAAACGGGATGAAACTAAACCCCAAAGAGTATGATAAAATGGTACGCCGTGCCTCGCCCCCATCGCCCGTTGTGCAGGACTGCCTGTGGGCGTTTTTTGTGGGCGGGGCCATCTGCCTGCTGGGTGAAGCACTGCGCCAGCTATTTTTACTTTGGTACGACAAAACGATGGCCGGTACGCTGACAAGCATTGCGCTCATATTTTTATCGGCGCTGGCCACCCTGCCGGGGTGGTACCAAAAACTGGCAGCCAAAGCGGGCGCTGGCACGCTGGTGCCCATCACCGGGTTCGCCAACTCTGTCGTCAGCCCGGCCATTGAGTTCAAGGCCGAGGGCTGGGTCACCGGCGTGGGGGCCAAAATTTTTACCATCGCTGGGCCGGTCATTGCCTTTGGCACGCTGGCGTCCTTTGTGTGGGGCGTGGTGTACTGGCTGGTGGGAAAGGTGGGCTGATATGCCGAAACGACGCAAGGATGTCATCTTTTTTGATGCACCGCCGGTGATCTCTGCCTGGGGCAGCGCGGGCGGCAAAAAGGAGGGTGAAGGCCCACTGGCCTCGGCCTTTGACTACCTGACCCAGGACGCCGCCTTTGCCGACGAAAACTGCGCCAACTGGGAGCAGGCCGAAGGCATGCTGCAGCAAAAAGCCGCGGGCATCTGCCTGCGCAAGGCGGGCATTGCGGCCAAGGATGTAGACCTGACCTTTGCGGGCGACCTGCAGGCCCAGTGCACAGCCAGCAACTATACGCTGCGCACGCTGGCCACCCCCTTTGCGGGGCTGTATGGGGCGTGCTCTACCATGACCGAGGCACTTTGTCTGGGGGCCGCCTTTGCGGCTGCCGGGTTGGGGCGGCAGATATTGGCCATGACCAGCAGCCACTTTTGCGCGGCGGAGCGGCAGTTCCGCACCCCGCTGGAATATGGCGGCAAACGCACCCCGACCGCCCAGTGGACTGCTACCGCTGCCGGGGCCTGCCTGGTGCGGGGCAGTGGGGCCGCGGGCGTGCCGGTACTTTCAGCTACCATTGGGCGGGTGTGTGATGCAGGGGTCAAGGATATCAACAACATGGGGGCCGCGATGGCACCCGCGGCGGCCCAAACGCTGCTGCACTACTTTGCGGACACCGGCACCACCCAGCAGGACTTTGACGCCATTTTTACCGGTGATCTGGGTGAAGTTGGCAGCACCCTGCTGCATGAGCTGATGCACAAAGCTGATTGTCCGGTGGAAAACCACCAGGACTGCGGATGCCTGCTGTATGATGTTGCCGCCCAGAACGTGCAGGCGGGCGGCAGCGGGGCCGGGTGCAGTGCTGCAGTGCTGGCAGCGCATGTTCTGCCGGGGCTGGTGGAACGGCGCTGGCGGCGGGTGCTCTTTCTTTCCACCGGGGCGCTGATGAGCCAGACAACCTTTTTGCAGGGGGAAAGCATCCCCGGCATTGCGCATTGCGTGGAGCTTGGCTGCCCGGAAGAGGAGGGGAACACATGAATT
>OHZD01000477.1_pt1 | contig 18940 bp, 12 predicted proteins | sample 1580391 | NCBI WGS metagenome assembly OHZD01 (sample SAMEA3882510, study PRJEB24775) | human gut metagenome | biome: human-associated habitat; feature: intestine environment; material: feces | place: Netherlands | collected 2009/2010 | reverse complement strand
GCCAAAGGGATGGGTGAGTGAGCGTTACTCCTGCTCGGACTCCTCAGCCTGCTTACGGCTGCGGATGAGGTGTGCCACGCCGATGCACAGCACTGCGCTGCCAGCGATCCAAGTGAAGGTCACGCCGTTAAGACCGGTCAGCGGGAGGCCGGAGCCTTTCTTGTTCTTGACGGTAAGGGTAACGGTGCCGCCACCAGAAGAGGAATTGGTGACGAGACCAGAACCATTCTTGGATGTGGTCACCGTCAACGTATTCTCGCCCTCATTCTGATTAAGACCCGTGGCAGTAATGGTGAACGTGAATTTGGGCACGGTGTTATAGCCGGGGAGCGTATGGGTCTCCTCGACCGTGTAAGCGCCAGCATCGAGGCCCTTGACGCTGATTTCGCCCTTATCATCAGTCGTAAAATCATAAGCAGTATTGCCCAAAGAACCGTTCACTTAGACATACTGGGCGCCGGCGCCCTCGTCGGTTCCCTTGGAAGAGGTGCCGGGCGGAGAGCGGAGCATGGCCACCGGACCCACCGAAACACATCTCCACCGTTCCTTCAACTGGGAAAATGCCGCCCCGGAGCCCGGGAGGGACCCCGGGGGCTTTCGGCTAACTGCGGGAACGGCCTATCCGCTCAGTATGTTCAGCTGAGATCAGAAATCAACCGGAGAAATCGACCCTACTAAAAGGAGGCCGTATATGAAGACTGTATATCCCTTTTGCCTCCATATACACAAGAAGCGCCCCTCGGGGCGCTTCTGAGAGGCTCCCCCCCCCTAGGATGGACCCCAGGGGGAGCCTATGGACCTCAAAGGCCGCTGCGAACCGTTCGCAGTCGGGCCGTCGAAGGCCTCGTTACTTAAGCTCAGGCCAGAAATCCTTGTTGGCCTCGATCATGTCGTCGAGAATCTCCTTGGCGACCGTCATGGACGGCACGGTCTTGTTGAGCGTGAACGCCTTGAGCGCCTTCTCATACGAACCCTCGATGCACGCCTCGACCACGAGCTTCTCGGAGTTGAGCTGCTGCATCATGAGGCCCTGCTGGAACAGCGGGATGTTGTCGCGCGAGATGACCTCGGGGCCGTTCTTGCCGATGTAGGCGGGAAGCTCGACCATCGCGTCGTACGGCATGTTCGGGATAGCGCCGCGGTTCTGGCAAATGACCAGGAAGCGAGCGAAGGCGCTGCACTTCGAGCGATATTGAGCACCAACGCGGGCGCTAGCGCAGGTGTCGCCCGCGATACTCGGGAGAATCAGCATCGGAATCGGGGGAAGCCGAGGAGGCTGAAGCAGAGGAGGAGAAGGGGACCGCAGGCCTGGAGGCTCCCGCGGTCCACCCGTTTCCGCCTTCGCCAGCAGCCGCGCCGGCGTCCAGCGTCACCGCGGCGGCAACGGCAGCACGCTGCGCCGCGCGCCGCTTCTTGCGCACGTGCCCGGCCGCAACGAGACCCACAACAATCGCCAGCAGCGCGCCCAAAACGCCCAGCGCCACCGCGGTGGTGTTGATGCCCTGCGCGTCCTCGGGCACGGGCACCTCATTCGGAATCTCCGCACGCACGCCCGATACGAGCAGGCGGTGCGAGTTCACGCCGTAGGGCGTGCAGGTCATGAGCGTCACGCGGTCCTCGCCGGCGGTCACGCGCAACTTGGAATCGTCGTCGGGCGTAATCACGTCTATGCGGTCGATCTTGTAACCCAGTTCCTCGCCCATCACCTCGATGTAAAACGAGTCGCCAACCTGCAGCTCATCCAAGCGCGTGAACAGGAGCGAGCCTGGCACGCCGCGGTGGCCGGTAAGCACGGCGTGCGTGCTCGCACCGCCCACGGGCAGCGATGTTCCATATAGGTGGCCGGCGCCCGCAGCGAGCACCTCGGTAGAGGTGCCGTGGTACACGGGCAGGTTCACGTCGATCTTGGGAATGCGCACCGAGCACATAAGGCCCGATCCCGCGTTAAGAAGCCCCTGGTAGGTTGTATCTTGCGAGGCGATGGAATCCTCAGAGCCAGAGGCGGTGGAGGCGCCGGAGGTACTACCGAACGGATCCACGACCTCGCCGATAACGTCCTGACCGCCGGCGGCCAACTGCTCGTTGTAGGCGCGCGCGGCCGCGAGGGCCTCCTCCGCCTTCGGATAGGGCCAGCCATCAACCGTGTTGGCGGCCGCGGTAACTGCGGCCGTCTGCTCGGCCTGGGACATGGCGCGCAGGGCGAGGGGCGTGGCCACGATAACAAAGCCGGCGACAAAGCACAGAAGGGAAAGCAGGCGCAGGGCGAGGGGCGGTTTACGTCGGCTGGGGGAAGCCGGGTTCGAACCGACGCTCGGCGTGCGCATCGTCGATACGGGCTTGATTGCCTTCATGTGGTTCACCTCCGGGGGTGTGGGTGCGAGGACACGGTTAATGCACCACACCCCGCCGCGGGTCCAAGCGCGACGGGGTGCGGCGAAAGGGAATGTGAGAACGCGGCGCACGGGCGCTGATAGGAGACGACGATCGCCCGCTCGCCGCGTCATCAAGCTAGGGAATTAAGAGCGCATACGTGCACTCAGGGCAAAGGCGGCGCCAGCAGCCATGAGCAGCACGCCCACGGTGATGAAAACCTTGATGCCCAGGTCACCGGTCAAGGGCAGCTCGGTGAGGTTCTTGGCGTTCCAAATCTTGATGGTCGAGTTCTCAACGGAGACGCGAGGATCGGTAGCGTCCTTGGCATAAGAGACAGCAGTGATGGTCTTCTGGCCCTCGGGATCGTCGGACTTCACCGTAGCGGATACCGTAAAGGTGAACTTCGGCAGGGAGACGGCGGTGTAACCATTGGGAGGAACGATCTCCTCGATCTCATACGTGCCAGCGTCGAGACCATTAAAGTTGATGACGCCATCGTCGGTGGCGAACACGCCAACTTCGGCACCACCCTGAGTATCCTTAGTCGGAGTCGTGGTCAGGGTCTTCCATGCGCCGTTCTCGTAACCGAGATAGCTGCTTCCCGCCTTGATCGTGAACTTAGCACCCGAGAGCTTAGTGGTCATGTCCTTGGCGGTCTTCACGATGTTGAACTTATAGGAGTAGACATTCACCTCGTTACCAGGAATGGTCTGCTCATCGGAGATGTTGTTGGGGTTGTGCGACCAGGTAAGTGAGTCCTTGTTGGGGTTGCCCTGGATGGCGGTGGAGTCAGAAAGCTTGGCATCTGCATCAAGGGTAGCACTCACCAGTACGGTCACCTTTGCGCCCTCGTTCAGCGCAGTAGCGCCCGCAACCTGGTTCACGTAGTTGCCAAGGTCGATGACGGTATCTACACCTCCGGCGTACTTACTATCGGTATCAGAAGTGGCAGCATAGGAAACACTGTAGTCGTTACTCACCTTAAGAGTAACGTCTCCAACCTTGACCGATTCAACCTTTACGCCCGTGGCGACGTTACCGACAATCGAAGAAATGGCAGAACTAGCAGTGTCGTTGATCTTGAACACACGTTTGGTCGAATAGCCGGTGTAGTACGGAACGGTAGTCTCAAGCGTGTAGTACACGGTGTCGCCCACGGAGAAGGACGGCTCATAGTTGTAGGTGCCGTCAGCATTGGCAAGATGCTTAGAGATGGTCGGAATCACGTTCTTCACGGTAACGGTGCCATCGACATCGGTGCCCGCAATGCTCGTCGGCGTAATGATGGGCAGCGAGAAGGACTCCTTGTCCGCAGCGGGATTGGTAACGTCCTTCAGGAACCAGATACCCGGGACGTTAAAGGTTTTCACATTGGCGTTGCCGGCCGTAGACGTGGTGAACTCGGTTGCAGCAGGAGTACCAGGGAAGGTCTGGTCCTCGAGGTTCTGGGCAAAGGTGCGCAGCGCGGCATCATTGTTCCAAGGCGAGGAGAGGTTAGGGGCTCCGCTATTGCTAAACACCCGCATGATCAGGAAGCCCATAGGGTTGTTCGACGCGTTGCCCTCGGACACAAAGAAGTTCTTGTCCTGCTTGTAGACAGTAAGCACGTTCCGGGCATCGCCCGTCCCATCAATGACAGCATTGAAGTTCATCGCGCCCTCGATGGTGCTCACGAGCGCATCGGTGGTATCAATCGTATAGGCAATCGACTTGTCATTGCCAACAACAACGTCCTTCAGCTCGGCAAGCTGCCAGCCGTTGAACGTGTGATCGGCAGCATCCGTCGACTGCTTGTTGATCGTAATGCTGTAGACTGGCGCAGCCTTGGCCGTGGGCGCTCCACCCACCAGGCCGGTTACGGCGATCGCTACGGCGGCGGCGCCGGCGATCAGCTTTTGTACTAATCGGTTCATGATTCCCCTTTCAGAAATAAGCCCGACATTCATAAACATCTATCTACATGCGCCATCAGACGAATCGTCCTAGCGGCGCTTTGTAGCGAACCAATACGCTCCCGCGGCGATGCCGCCCAGAAGCATGAGACCGGCGCCCACGAGGAGCATGGAGTTCTCGGTCCAACCCGCGCCGGTGAGCGGGAGGTCCGTGAGGACTTTCACGTTGGTGAAGGTGAAGGCGGGGATGGCGTTGGGCTCGGCGTCCTTGCCGATGGTGTTACTCACAGTATTGCCCATGTCGTCCTTCACCTGCGTGACCGTGGTGGAGGTGGTGAGGCCGGTGTACTTGCCGGTCTTCTCGTCCAAGACGGCTTTCACGGTGACGGCCACTTGGTACTCGGCCTTGGAGTAGCGGAGCTTATCGATGGCACCGGTGGTAGGAGCGACCTCCTTCCCCGCCGTACCGGGGGTATCGGACAGGTGCGACTTGTTGAACGTCATGGCGCCAAAGGTCGCCGTGATGTTGTTGGGCTTGGCGGCGTCGGTCTCCCCTGCTGCGGGTGCAATGGAGAGGTCTGCCGGGTTAGGAATGGGCACGTTGGTTGCGTAATCCCCCGTAGCCTCGATGTTGAAGTCGAACGCAACGTATTTCCCGCTGGAATCCTTCGGCCAGTCCGTATTACGGACGGACTTAGTCACCGGGATTTCCACGGACGTGGTGGTGAGAGAATCGGAGATGTACGTAGTGCCCTCAACAATGCTCGGTTTCTTTCCCTCGGTCCACGCAATGGAACCGTCCGCCTTGGACACCGTGAACTCGTAGGTTGTCTGGTTCAGCTCGTAGCCAAACGGCGCCTGGGTCTCCGTGAGCGTGTACGTGCCCGGCAGCAGACCCTCGAGCTTGAACTTGCCATCGGCGGGATCAGAATCTGCCCACTTGTTGCTGACAGCTTCCGCATTCGTATCGTTATCAATCACAGTCAGGGATGCAGCGTCCGGAATTTCGGCACCATCGGCATCCTTTACCTTGGTAAGCGCCCACTCGGAACCAGCCAAAGGAGTGTGTCCCGTGTCGCTCTCCTCAACCTTGGTCCAAGACACCGTACCGGTGATCTTGGTGTTGGAGATGGCGCCCGTGGTGTTGGAATCATCGAATGAAACGAGCTTATTTCCGTTCACCGTGTCCACATGACCCTGAACATAGTTCACCTGCTCGCCGGTGTTGTTCATGGTTGCGTAGTAGATGGTGTCCGACTTCTGATAACCAGCCGGCGCCTTGACCTCGCGAATGTAGTACGTGAAGTAGTCTTTATCGTTGGGATCGCCAATTTTGGCCTTCTGATTCAAATAGTTGAACTGAAGCTCGCCATCATCCGAAGAGTAATCATTGGCACCGCCATCCGTTACCGTAACGATGGGATACGTTTCATTCTTGGCATCATCGACAGTGCCGTATATCGTCCACGAGGAACCAGAAAGCGGCGTCATGCCGTCCGCAGCGTCGACCTTGCTCCACGCAATGGCAGAGCCGTCCGGTGTATACGACCCAGACCACGGGAAGTTGTGACGCTCCTGATCCATATCGATGACGGAAGCCGAGTTACCCTCGAGATTTGTGAAGTTGTACGCGATCTTAGGGTTGTTCATCATGAAATCTTCGCCCACGTACACACGACCGTTGGTGGTCACATGGTCGTCGAAGCTTCCGTTGGGAACGAGAATCGATCCGAGCATAGCAGCGGCGGGGTCATCGTCGGTCCACTTGCCGTCCCCGCCGCCATTGCCCCAGTCGCTTCTACCCTCGCCCGCAATGCCACCACGGATGGTGAGGCTCGTGGTATCGACAAAATTCCACATGATGGACTGGGAGGCCAGCGAGTATTTCGCGCGAAGGTCTTTATCGGCGTTACTCTCATAACCGCGAGATATTTCTGTATCGCCCCACCAGAAGCGCCAGCCATTGTGGAACTCGACAGGACCAGCACCTGTAACGTTCACGACAATGGATGCGCCTTCGGGGACATTGGTGAACTTAAAGTCGACGCCGCGGTAGTAGACGCCATCCTTCAAGTTGGAGAGCTCGGAACCGGCAATGGTGAAGACCTGTTGCATAGAAGTTCCATCGCCGGTAAAGGTGATAAGTCGCTCGGTGTTGCAAATCTTATAGTTCGGGATTCTGGTATCAAGCGCACCGGAAACAGACTTCTCACTACCATCGAAAGTGAGTGTATAGCTTGTTCCCTTGTTATCGTACTTGTTGATTGCGTAGCTGTTGTCGCTAATTGCGGAACCATCCGTAACTGTGCCGGTATTTGCAAACGAGGCGAGCTGTTTCGATAGCTTCGAGAGGTATCCATCTGCACCGTTGTAGCTCGAATAATCGTTACCGTTAACATTAGTCAAATCAACATTTTGATTGAACAGGTCGCTCTTCAGAGCATCCGAGCCCTCGAACCAATTACCTTGCTTTTTCACGACAGACTGGCGCCCGTTGTTAGCATTCGAATCCCAATAGGAATAGGTAATGGGACCGGCGATCTGCGCGGTATAGTCATAGCCAGGGTGGGAGTCAGTCTTTGTCGCCTTGCCGACCCAAGCACCCTTGGTCCAAGCACCAACCGTCGCAGCATCTGAGGTCGTTCCCTGACCGGTATTCATGTTCTCAATCAAGCTGTTTATGCCGGCGACCGCAAGCACCGTGCTTCCCTCCCTGGGACGAAACTGCGATCCAAAACCAACGGTGCCGAAACGGAAGCCCTGGCCGCCCCAACTCTCCTTGATAGGATTCATGGCCAGTTTGCCGTGGACCACGGTAAGGCCCTCCGCCTCAGCGGCATATGAGCCGGTGGGGGCGTTATTCGCATCAAGAGTGCTAGTTTTGTTCGGCTTACCACCGATGTACATGTCGCGGCCGACGTAGGTGGCCACGCCGGGATCGGGGGTGGAGATATCGATATTCGTGCCGATACCGATAGACGTGGGAACGTAAATACCCGGCCCCACGGTGGCCGTCGCTCTCGCTGAAGCCGCATTCGCACTCTGAGCCTGCTCAGCACTATTTGAAGAGCCAGCCTCGCCGGCATCGGTCTCGTCGCTATTCTGGTTTTCGGCATCCTCGCTGGTGTTATCTACAGCAGCGGACTCACTTGAGGAACCCCCCCCCATCACAGTTTCTTCGGTAGAATCTGTCTGACCATCGTTGGCAATGGCCTGCGAGATCGGAGGCATGACGAGCGACAGCACCAGGCTCAAAACGGAGGCTCCGCACAAAACGCCTGCCAGTACACGGCGCGTCGCTTTTTTCTGCTTAGTTTTTTCTGAATTCGCTTTCATCGATGTCTCCTCCCCAAGAGACCGCGATCTTGCTCTTTCACTATCAAACGTATCTGCGCAACCTGTGATTGCGCACGCTTAGTAATACTATTGTAACTATTGTTTAAACATCCGAGCAACAAAACCGACATTTTTGTAGCCAGTTCTCAATTCTCTTGACATTTACTCAGATTTACTTTCTTTTATTCGCTATAAAAAATCTGTTTCTACTGGTAATTAAGTTAGTTATCAGTTTTTTAATAGCATTTTATTTATTTGCACAACATTTTGCTCAAGAGCAAGCATCCTGTGAACGGTCGAAAATCGACCGTGAACGGTAGGTCATTAGCCGGGATGAATAGACTACCAAATTGATGGGAATATCTTCAACTCATCGGTGGTTAGAAGCGTAATGTTCAGACAACGTTATTTGGGTTTTCGCGCAGATTTTAGGCATCAATTCGCCCAAATCGCCTGAGACCACCGCAAAGGAGCCTGTCCCCTTTGCGGTGGTTCTCCCCCGGCGCTACAGCAGATGCTCCTCGATAAAGATCGCGATGCCGTCTTTGTCGTTGCTCGCGGTTACAAAGTCGGCGGCGGCACGGGTGGCGTCGCTGCCGTTTGCCATGGCCACGCCCACGCCGGCGTCGGCCACCATGCAGGTGTCGTTGTCCGCATCGCCAAACACGCAGATGTCCTGGAGCTCCATGTCGTTGAGCTCCGCCACGCGCACAAGGCCGCGCGTCTTGGACACGCGCGGATCCATGAACTCGTAGAGCCGCTGCGTGGTTTGCAGAGCCGCCGCCTTAACAGTGTCATCGGCAAACGTCGACGCCCGTTCAATCACCTGCGGCATCACCTCGGGCGCCATGGTAAACATCACCTTGGGCTGCGGCTCGCGCAAAAACTCGGCAAAATCGACCACCTGGTAGGGCACGCCGTCGACGCGCGACAGGTGCTCGACACACGCGTTGCTCTCGGGCACGTAGAACACGCCGTCTCGGGGGCAGACGGGCGTTGCCGGAAGGTCCGCCATGTGCTTGCAGATGCGCGCGATGGTCTCGCCCGGTAGCGGATAGCTCAGCTCGTTGATGTCGTGCGCGCGGTCGATGACCTCGGCGCCACCGCAGCCCACCAGCACGTCCACCAGGCCTTCGATGCCCCAGAGCTCGTACATGGCCTCGGTCGCGTGGGCGTCGCGCCCGGTGCACAGGCCAAAGAGCACGCCGCGCTCGCGCAGGGCGCGGATCGCCGCCACGGTGCGCGGGGACACCGTGTGCTGGCTCGTGAGCAGCGTGCCGTCGATATCGCAGAACACGGCTTTGATGTGGCTGAAGGTGGTGTCCATGGGGGCCTTTCTGGGTTGTGCGGCGGTGTGGGGTGTATTCGTGAACGGCGTACATGGTATACCAAGGCGCACACGGGGCGCTTGGGCGCAAAACCACCACAAAGGTGCCTGGCCCCTTTGTGGTGGCCGGACTCGCAGGATGGCCTGGCCCGGGGCGCAAAGCATCACAACATTCGACGTTTTTCGGCAAAATCGCGTTTTTCGCTGAATGTTGTGATGGTTTTTACTGCCTTGCGGCACGATCCAAATGCCGGCGTCCAAACAGCAGCAACGCCGCGGGAACCGCCGTCACGACCATGCCTGCCCCCACGAGTGTCCGTTGTACGCCAAATGTTGCCGCCAGCCACGGTGCAACCGCCAGAGGGGCCACGCCGGCGAACATATTGCCAAAGCCCATGACCGAGTTGACGCGGCCGAGCTGCTCGAGCGGGGCCGTCGTTTGCACGATAGTGTTGTGGAGCGGATTGACGACACCCCAGGCCACGCCCAGGGCAATCTGGCCGACAAGGGCCACACCAACGTACGGTGTTCCCACGTAGAGCAGGCTTCCCAGGCCTACGGACATAAGTGCCACGAGCAGCGATTTAAGGTTGACCAGGTGCGGCGGCAAGCGGAGCGCGGCCACGGCGCCCAGCACTGCGCCCACGCCGCTGGCCGACGAGAGCCAGCCCATCCATTCGACACCGACGCGCAGGACATCGCGGTAGAAGAACGACTCCAGCGGATCGAAGGCGCCGTAGCCAAAGTTCGAGAGGAAGATGATGCAGAAAAGTAGCGCAAGGACGCTATTGGTAAAGACTGTTTTGATGCTGGTCGCGAAGGTGACGCGGGAGGACGTGCTGGGATTGGAGCTTTGGCTGGCAGTACTTGCCGTTGTGCTGCTGTCCGCGGGAGTACTTTCGCGCGCGGCGACGCGACCTGCTTGCGGTCTAAAGCCCCAGCCGGCAATGAGTGCCAACGCGGTAAAGATCATCATGAGCACGAACACCGCGCGCGACGACGCAGCCGCCGCGACAAAGCCGCCCAGCGTGGGGCCAACGATGATACTCACGTTTGAAAACATGGCGATGGCGGAGTTGATGTCTTTGAGCTCGACGGGGTCGTCGGTGAGATACGCCGGATAGGACGTAGCGATGGGCTGGGCGAACCCCATCACAAAGCCCAGGAGCACCGCGCCGGCAAGGACTGTTCCGGTCGCGCTGCCAAAGGCGAGGATTGACGCGCCGGTTGCCAGCGTGCCCACGATGCTCAGCAAGAAATGACGGCGCGGGCCCCAAGCGTCGAGCGCCGCGCCGCCCGCAAAGGATCCCGAGATCACGAACACGTTCATAAAAAGGACGGCCAGCGATGTCGCCACGACCGAGGCATCGTCCGCATAGGTGAGCGTTCCGATGACGCCGATAAAGTAGCTGGTCTGAAAACCGGTGTAGATGAGAAAGCGCATCGCCACCAGGCGCTTGGCCTGCACGGACAGCGATGATTGAGGCTTTGAGAAAAGAAAGGCGAGCATGGAGACTCCTTGTTTCATACGAATGCGGACGGCGGGCATTCGCCACCGTCTGTCAAATCAATCAATCCGCATGAAACATTAAGGACGCATCAAGCCCCTTCTCTCCGTTTTTCGCCCGTCATGAACTACTTGGTAGATTGTAAGGCATGTCCCACACATCTACTAAAGCAAAAACCGCCACAAAGGTGCCTGGCCCCTTTGTGGTGGAAATGACGTTTGCCCAGATAAAACCTGCCAAAATAAACCTGTCCCCTTTTGGCAGGTTTTAGGCCAGATAATCTTGAATCAGGTCGCAGATGGCTCGGGCGTCGTTGATGTTGATGGCTCGGGTCGCAAAGCCGGCATCGAATGCCTGGCGTGCCAGGGCTTCGTTGCAGGCAAGGGCCAGCGTGTGACCGTCGACCAGGTCGAGCGAGCTCTTGCCGCGCAGACGGTCGACACCGGAGCGCGCAACGACGATGTTGTCGAAGCCCTCGGTCTTGTAGCCCTCGATGATCACCACGTCGACATCGTTGTAGCGCGACAGCAGCTCGCGCGCGGGCATCTCGTCCTCCTCGCGCGTGTCGGCGTACTCCGCCCAGCGCGTGGCGCAGATGAGACCCACGTGCTTGGATCCGGCCTGGTGATGGCGCCAGGTGTCCTTAGCGGGCACGTCGATATCAAAGCCGTGGTGCCCATGATGCTTGAGCGAACCCACGCGCAGGCCGCGGCGGGTGAGCTCGGCGATAACCTTCTCGACGAGCGTGGTCTTGCCCGAGTTTTGGTAGCCAATAAACGCGATCGCGGGGACGGCCGGTGCCGGAGCTGCGGGCGCGACGGTGACGGATGCGCTCGCGGGTGCGTTACCGTCTGCGGCGGCAGCCTCAACAGCAGCGGCCTGACGTTCGGCACGATCCCACACGCCCGAGCGGCCGCCCTCCTTGTGCAACAGGCGCACGTCGACGATCTCCATGCCGCGATCTACCGCCTTGCACATGTCGTAGATGGTCAGACATGCGGCACTCGCGCCGGTCAACGCCTCCATCTCGATACCCGTCTTGCCCGTCACGCCGGCCGTGACCAGCACGTGAAAGCCGACCTGCCCGTCCGCGCGCGCCGGCGCCCAGCCCTCGGGCACGTCCTCGACAGGCGTCCCCGCCGGAGCGATGGGTGCAATGTCGCACTTGCTCTTGGTAATGAGCAGCGGATGGCACATGGGAATGATGTCGCTCGTGCGTTTGATGGCCATAATGCCCGCCACACGCGCGCAGGCAAGCACGTCACCCTTTTTGGCACGGTCCTGCAGCACCATGGCCTGCGTCTCGGAGTGCATGAGGATGGTGCCCTCGGCGATAGCGATGCGATGGGTCTCGGCCTTGTCGGACACATCGACCATGCGCACCTCGCCCTTGGCGTCCACGTGCGTCAGCTCGTCGCGACGGGCGTCGCGGGCGGGCTCGGTGGCAGCGCTGGCAGTCGGCTGCGCGGACGCGTCGGCGTTGCCAGCATTCGCCGCAGCCGTGGCTTTATGGGCAGACATCGCGGCCCTGCGAGCGGCCTTGGTGGCATCGGCGTACCTGCTCTTGGCCATATGATCATCCTCCGATTTGGGACATAAATCGTTGCGTGCCCTCAATTATCGCGTGTTCCTGCGGTTTGTGGGCCACGGCATCGCGCCAAATCGAAAGTACCTGCATATCATCACCACGGCGCAGCGCCTCACGCACCGAATACTCGGCATCGCTGAACAGGCACGGACGCACGTTGCCATCGGCCGTCAGGCGCAGACGGTTGCAATTCGCACAAAAATGGTTGGACATGGCGCTGATGAAGCCGACCGTTCCCGCCGCACCCGGAAAGTGCCAATAGCGCGCAGGGCCCGCGCCGGCAGGAGCGTCGTTGATGTCGAGCGGTTCAAGCTCGCCCAGCCCCGCCGCGGCGGCCCCAGCATTGATGCGCGCCCGCAACTCGTCGCTCGGCACGGTATCGCTCGCGTCCCACAGCTCGGGATTGAGCGCGGGCGCATGCGGGTCCACAGCGCAATGCGAGCTCGTGCGCTCGTCGCCGATGGGCATGTATTCGATAAAGCGCAGGTGGATGGGACGATCGAGCGTGAGCCGCGCGAGGGCCGCCACGTCTTGGTTGAGCCGGCGCACCACAACGCAGTTGACCTTAACGGGCTCAAAGCCCCAAGCCAGCGCCGCGTCGATGCCGGCCATGGTCTGCTCGAGTCGACCCAGGCGCGTGATCTTTCCAAAGAGCGTAGGGTCGAGTGTGTCGAGCGAGATGTTAACGCGGTTAAGCCCGGCGTCTTTGAGCTGTGGCGCCAGCTTGGGCAGCAGGGCGCCGTTGGTGGTGAGCGAGATGTCCTCGATCTGCGGGATCGCGCGAATGACGCGAATAAGCGGAATAATACGGCGGCTGACCAGCGGCTCGCCGCCCGTCAGGCGTACGCGGCGAATGCCCTCCCCCGCCACCAGACGCACAAAGCGGGCGATTTCCTCGGCACTGAGTAGCTCGTCGTGTGCACGGGGCGCCACGCCATCGGCCGGCATGCAGTAAATGCAGCGGAAATTGCACTTGTCGGTAACGGCAATGCGCAGGTAGTTGATATCGCGGCCAAAGCCGTCATGTTGCACGTGCCCGTCCACGCGGCCCTCCCCTCACGCGGCGTTTTATTCTTCGGAAAACATAATACCCCACAAGAGAATCATGCCGACACCCGTACGACAGGACAGGTCGCTTCGAGCAAAACGGACTTTCCAAGCCCATCCTCAACACAAACCATCACAACATTCGATGCTTTTCCCGATTTTGGCAAAAAACGTCGAATGTTGTGATGGTTTGCCTGCCCACGGCACCCCGTAGAAGGACCAAAGCGCCCCTAAAGGCCGCCGTCCCAGTGCCGAATCACGAATTCTCGCAGGTCGTTCTGCCGCTTTTGGAACGCTTCGCTTCGGTCGCACTTGAGACCCATAGCGAGTGCGATGGCGTTCATCGCCCGATGCAATTGCAGCTGGTGGGCAAACTGAGTCCCGGTGAGGACGATCATCCTAAAGCCCAGCGCGCTCAGCACGGTCATACGCTCCGCATCCGACGCGCTGCGCTGTTTATCAAGATGGTCCGAGCCGTTGTATTCAATCCCCGTACCGCTCGCAGGCGCATATACGTCGATCTCGAAATACCCGGCCTTTGCGAGATACTTGAACTCGCTGGGAACATCGACTCTATGGTTGAGCTCGATCTTGGCGTATCCCAGCCCTCCCTGGGAACGTTTTGCTACGACCATGATTGCGGTGGCCGTCTCCATGGGCGACCGCGCGCCATCGTGCACGCGCTTGAGCACGCTGGCCGCGCGTGCAGCCCCCTGACGAGATCGGTTCTCGTTGCAATAAGCAATCAAGTCGGCAACGGTATACCTCTGCCCCATCTCGATATAATCGCCTGTCGACAGATGATTCAAATGGTATCGGGCGCAGATTTCGTAGCCATATTCCAGCTGCTCGGGCTCGCTCATCCACGAACCCGCCTGGACAAAGCACATGGCTTCATCAACCACTAGAAGGCCCTCTGCCACCTCGATAAGATGGCCTGGAGGTACCGGCGCCCCAAACACGTGGCACCTAAATCCAGCCGGCGTCGAGCGCTCAAAATCGAAGTTGACGAGCGTGTCGATATGATCGAGCTCTTCTCGTGGAATACCAAGCGAAACCAGATAGTCAGTAACAATCCCGACAGCCGTTGAAGCCCTCAGCCCCTTGGCATCGAGTCCCAATTTGGGCAGGCTCGCGGTCGGCTCCGCCTCGTTAGCAAGCGAGTCCTCATCGTATAGGCTGCTTGCTCGCGAGAGCGGCTCGGACGGGCGCGCCACGTTGTGGTATAGCCAGGCAGTCTTATGGGACAGGACAATCGGCAGGTCCATGAGCCCTCCAATGGAGTCGGATAACCAACCTTATTCCCCTGCCCACGGGTCCGCACACCTTCGTGCGCAAGAAAGCGATTCCACCCGGTCGAGTGGCAGAAAAACCATCACAACATTCGATGCTTTTCCCGATTTTGGCAAAAAACGTCGAATGTTGTGATGGTTTGAGGCGAGGTGAGGGGCACGGAGGGGTCAAAGCATCGTGCTCGAACGGGTTAATCCAACTCTTTTAAGCCATGCGCCAGCTGCCAGTACTCGCCGTGCTGGGCGAGCAGCTCTTCGTGCGTGCCGCGCTCGATGATGCGGCCGTGTTCGAGGACCATGATGGCGTCGGCGTCGCGGACGGTGGACAGGCGGTGCGCGATCATAAACGTGGTGCGACCGCGCATGATGCGGTCCATACCGCGCTCGATGAGCTTTTCGGTACGCGTGTCGATGGAGCTCGTGGCCTCGTCCAGGATGAGCACCGGCGGGTCGGCGACGGCCACGCGCGCGATGGCGAGCAGCTGGCGCTGGCCCTGCGACAGGTTGGCGCCGTCGGCCGTGACCGGTGTGTCGTAGCCCCGCGGCAGGCGGCGGATAAACGAGTCGGCGCAGGCGGCCTCGGCAGCGGCGCGCACCTCCTCGTCGGTCGCGTCGAGCTTGCCAAAGCGGATGTTCTGCGCAATGGTGCCGCTAAACAGGTGCGTGTCCTGCAGCACAATGCCGAGCGACCCGCGCAGGCTGGCCTTGGCAATGTGCTTGACGTCGATGCCGTCGTACGTGATCTCGCCGTCATCGACCTCGTAGAAGCGGTTGATGAGGTTGGTAATGGTCGTCTTGCCGGCGCCCGTGGAGCCCACAAACGCAATCTTTTGCCCCGGCTTGGCAAACAGGTTGAGGTCCGTGAGCACACGGGTGCCCGGCACGTAGGAAAAGTCCACGGCATGGAAGCGCACGTCGCCGGCAAGCGGGACCAAGCCGCACGTGAGCTCGGTGCCGTCGGCGGCCACCGCGCGGCCCGACTCATCAACGGCTGCCACGTCATGCAAGTGCCCGTACGCGCCCACGCCCTGGCCCTCGGGAATCTTCCACGCCCACGCGGCGTCGCCCGTCTGCACCAGCTCCACGCAGCCCTCGTCCACCTCGGGCTCAAGGTCCATAGCCGCAAACAGGCGCTCGGCACCGGCCAACGCATTGAGCAAGAAGTTGCCCAGCTGCGTAAACTGGTTGATGGGCATGGCCGCCTGGCGCACAAAGACCAGGTAGCTTGCAAGTGCGCCCACATCGGCGAGCCCCTTGATGCAGAGCATGCCGCCCGCCACGGCGACGATGGCATAGTTGACGTAGCCAATCACGACGGTCATGGGCACCATGGAGTTGGCATAGCTCACGGCGGCGGTGCCGGTGCGGCGAAGCTCGTCGTTGCGGCAGGTGAAGCCGGCGACATTCGCTGCCTCACGGTTAAAGACCTTGATGACCTTTTGGCCCGAGACCATTTCTTCGATATATCCGTCCAGGTCGCCAAGCGATGCCTGCTGGGCAGCAAAGAAACGCTTAGAGCGCGCGCCCGAGTAGCGCGCATACAGCACAATGGCCGCATCGCACACGAGTGTGATAATCGTGAGCTGCCAGTTAAGGATGATGAGCATAGCCGTGGTGCCCACAACCTGAATGGCGGCCTGAATCACGTTGGCAAAGCTGTTGTTGAGCGCCTCGGAGACGGTGTCGACGTCGTTGGTGAAAAAACTCATGATGTCGCCCGAGCGCGTGCCGTCAAAATAACTGAGCGGCAGCGTCTGGATGTGCGCGAACAGGTCGCGGCGAATATCGGACACCACGCGTTGGGCCGCACGCACCATGATCTGTGAGTAGCCCAGGGCCGAGAGCACGCCCGCGGCGTAGATGATCGCCGTCAGGATGACCTGCTTGGCAAGCAGTTCCTCCCCGCCCGTGGCCAAACCGTTAACGATGGGGCGCACCATGTAGGTGCCGGCGAGGCTCGCGATGGCGGCGACGGAGGCGAGCACGCCCACCGCGAGCAACGAGAACTTGGCATGCCCCATGTAGGAGAGCAAGCGACGCACAGTGCGCTTGAGGTCGGCCGGGCGTGCTTGGGCTGCGGTCTTAGGCATGGCGCTCACCCCCTTCCAAGGGCGATCCGCATGCGACGGAGGAAAACGGATCATTCGCGCAACCATCGTCGCTGCCGTCGCCGGCGTCCGCGTTCCCCGCAAACTCCATCTGCGAGGCGTAAATCTCCTGGTAGATGTTGTCGCCCGCCAGCAGCTCCTCGTGCGTGCCCACGCCGTGGACACGACCGTCGTCCAACACCACAATGCGATCGGCATCCATGACGCTCGCGATACGCTGGGCGATGATGAGCACGGTCGTATCGGAAATCCGAGCGATGTGCTCGCGAATCTTAGCGTCGGTCGCCATATCGACCGCGCTGGTGGAGTCATCAAAAATGAGCACGCGCGGATGCTTGAGCAGCGTGCGCGCGATGCACAGGCGTTGCTTCTGGCCACCCGAGACACCAGCGCCGCCTTGGCCCAACTCGCCGTCCAGCCCGCCGATGCGATCAAGGAACTCGTCCACGCACGCCGCGCGGCAAGCCGCGAGGAGTTCATCGTCCGACGCCTGCGGATTGCCCCACTGCAGGTTCTCGCGCACGGTACCCGTAAACAGCACATTCTTTTGCAGTACAATGCCCACAGCGTCGCGTAGAGTCGCGAGGTCGTAGTCGCGCACGTCGCGTCCGCCCACAAGCACGGCGCCTTCGGTGGCGTCGTACAGGCGCGCAATCAGCTGCACAAGCGAGCTCTTGCCCGAGCCCGTGCCGCCGAGGATGCCCACCGTCGAGCCGCTCTCGATGCGAAGGTCGATATGCTCGAGCACATCCTCAGCTGCATCCGCGCGGTATTTAAAGGAAACGTCGCGAAACTCGATACTGCCGTCCGCTGGCGCCGCAATCGCGAGGTCTCCCGCGGGGTTGGCGATAAAGGGCTCCTCATCGAGCACCTCGGCGATACGGCCCACACTCGTAAGAGCGCGCGTGAGCAGCAAAAACACGTTGGAAATCATCATGAGCGAATTCATGATCAGCAGCACGTAGCTCATAAAGCCCGTGAGCGAGCCCACGCCCAGCTTGCCGGCGAGAATCATGCGGCCGCCAATCCACAGGATGGAGAGCGCAGCCACGTACATCGACAGCTGAAACACCGGCAGGTTGAGCACCGCGTTGCCAAAGGTCTTCGTCGCAGTGCCGGCGAGCTCGGTATTGACGGTGTCGAACTTGGCCTCCTCGTGCTCGGTACGAACGTAGGCCTTGACGGCACGCACGGCGGTGAGGTCTTCCTGTACCACGCCGTTGAGGTGGTCCATCGAGGTCTGGAGTTGGCGGTAGAGCGGACTGACGCGATAGGTGATGACGCCCAGTACGATTGCCAGCACGGGCAAGATGATCGCAAAGACGTTGGCGAGCGGGCGCGACAGCATCAGCGCGTAGATAAGGCCGACGATAAGCGTCACCGGGCCGCGCACCATAGGGCGAAAGCCGTTGCCCACAGCATTTTGGATAACGGTGATGTCCGTGGTCATGCGGGTGACGAGTGAGCTGGCGTCGTAGTTGTCCAGGTTACCAAAAGCAAGCGTCTGAATCTTTTTGTACTCGGCCTCGCGCAGGTTAGCGCCTAGGCCCGAGGCAACGCGGGCGGACGTGCGGGCATAACCCAAGCCCAGTACCAGCGAAAGCGCAGCGCACACCAACATGTACGCGCCCTGCAGCAGCATGTAGTTGATATCACCCGCAGGCACGCCCACATCGATGATGTTGGCCATGATGACCGGGATAAACAGCTCGAGCACCGTCTCGACCGACACAAAGAACACGCCGAGGATGGCATCGCGACGGTATGCCCCTAGATAGGAAAACAGTATTTTGAGATTGCGCACGCAGGTTCAACCCCCATCAAACGTTGTTCGCAAACGCACGTATTATTGCGCGCCGAATAATGGTGTCAAGTATTCCGAAATCGTTTTCTGCAAGGTTAGCGCCGGCGGCGAGTTCTCGTGATGTGTGTCCATATTCACTCGGAATAATGGTGCGCGAGACTTTTTTCGCTCCGGCGTCAACACAAAGCTTGACTCTACAATCGTTGTAGGGTTTTCACTACACTAGTAGCTAAACGAACCAAGCCAGAAAGCCCCGCCCATGGAACACGACCTCACACGCGGCAATGTCCTTAAGACCATCGCGGTCTTTGCCCTGCCCTATATGCTCTCGTACTTTTTGCAGATGCTCTACGGCATGGCCGACCTGTACATGATGGGGCAGTTTAGCGGCGCTGCCGGCATCACCGCCGTGGGCAATGGCGCGCAGACGCTCTACATTATTACCGTGACGCTCGTGGGCCTGGCCATGGGAACGACGGTTATCGTCGGCCACGCCGTGGGCTCGCGCCGGTTTGACCGCGCCGAGACCGCCATCGGCAACACCATCACACTCTTTATGGGTGTCTCGGTGGTGCTGGACGCTGTCCTGCTCGCGCTTTGCCCGCAGATCGTGGCGCTCATTGGCACTCCCGCCGAAGCCGTCGAAGTTACCTCCGCCTACCTGC
>OHZD01000476.1_pt1 | contig 18941 bp, 19 predicted proteins | sample 1580391 | NCBI WGS metagenome assembly OHZD01 (sample SAMEA3882510, study PRJEB24775) | human gut metagenome | biome: human-associated habitat; feature: intestine environment; material: feces | place: Netherlands | collected 2009/2010 | reverse complement strand
GCAGCCGCCGGAGCGGTGCTTAAGCCGTTAGGCGGGAATTGTGCGGTGTTGCCTTTACTCTTTTTCCAGCATATAACCCACATTGCGCACGGTACGCAGGCGGTCGCCCAGATGCAGTTTGCGGCGCAGCCGGGTGACATGGGTATCCAGCGTGCGGGTGCTGTCGGCAATGTCATCCTCGCCCCAGACGGTTTCGTACAGATAGTCCCGGTAGAGTGCGCGGCCGCGGTTACGCAGGAAAAGCAGCAGTAGTTCGTACTCTTTGGGCGTCAGGCGTATCTCCTCGTCCCCGCGCTGGATGCGGCAGGCAGCGGTGTCTACGGTCAGATCCCACAGGTGGTAGACTACCATGCTGCGGCCCGCGCGGCGCAGAACGCTTTCTACCCGGGCTACTAATTCGGCCGGGGCAAAGGGCTTGACGATATAATCATCGGCCCCGCTGTGCAGGCCGCGCACGCGGTCCTCTACCGCCGCTTTGGCCGTGATGAAGATGCAGGGTGTGCCGGTGGGGCGGATATAGTTCAGCAGGTCGTAGCCGTCGATTTGGGGCATCATAATATCCAGCAGCACCAGGTCGTACTGTTTTTTCTCCAGCAGATCGGCGGCTTTGATGCTGTCGGTCACTGCCTCGCAGCGGTAGCCTGCGTCGGTCAGGATGCGGCGTATCAGCATGGCGATAGCCTGTTCGTCGTCTACAACTAAAATCGGATGCATGGAAAAAACCTCCTTTGCCTCTATTGTACCGCAGAATGTGTCCGATTTGAAAACTTTTGCAAAGAAAAAGCCGTCGTGCAGCAAAAAGCGCACAGCGGCTTAGAAATTATAAAATTACTCGCGGATCTCGATGCCAAGCTTGAACTTCAGGTTGCCGAGGATCTTCTTGACGAAGCGATCGACCTCATCGGCAGCGAAGGGCTTCTCGCCGGGCTGGAAGTACAGGCTGAAAGCCATACTCTTCTTGTCAGCGCCCAGCTTTTCGCCGCGGTAGATGTCGAACAGCTCCACCTTGGTCAGCTGCTTGCAGGCGCGCTGCATCTCGGTGATGAGGGTGCCGCACTCCATGCTTTCGGGAGCAACCAGGGCCAGATCGCGCTGGACCGGGGCAAACTCCGGGATCGGGGTGTAGTGCAGGCTGGTGGGGACCAGAGCGTGGAAGGCGACCCAATCGATCTCGCCCAGGTAGATGTTCAGGTTGGAGCGGCTGTCCTTGGGCAGCTTCAGCTCAGAGGTGACATCATTGGCCAGCTTGCCGAAGACGCCGACGCGCTCGCCCTTGCACAGGATGTAAGCGGCAATGCCGGGGTGCAGCCAGGCAACATCGGCGGCACGCTCCACGGTCAGCCCCACGCCGAAAGCATCGCCCAAAGCGGCGACAGGCAGCTGCTTCGGGATGTAGATGTTGGACATCTCGAACAGGCGGCCCTCACCGTTGCCCTTGCGCAGGTTGTCAACGACAACGTTCAGCAGGGACGGAGCCAGCAGCGGGCGCATGATGGTCAGATGAGAGGAAATGGGGTTCAGGATGCGGATAACCTTGCGCTCCGGGGCGTCGGCAGCGATATGCAGCATATCCAAGTCGGCATCGGCGTAGAACGCGAGGGTCTCGGCCTCGTAGAAGCCCTGGGCGCACATGGTGCGCTTGGCCTTGGCGCGGGCCTTCTGCTCAGCGGTCAGGCCGCCGGTGGTGACCTGGGCAGCCTTCAGGAAAGTAGGTACGATGTGGTCATAGCCGTACTCGCGGATGACCTCCTCGGCCAGGTCAGGCTCGCCGACTTCGATGTCCTCACGCCAGCGGGGCGCGACGACCTGTATGGTGTTGCCGTCGGCTTCGAGGGTGACCTCGAACTGCAGACGGTGCAGGATGTCGAGGATGGCATCGGTGGGCACGGTGATGCCCAGGATGGCGTTGATGCCGCTGATGGTGGCGGTGAAGTGCTTACCCTCACGCGGGGCACCGGCGGAGCAATCGAAGTGTGCAGCGGTGACTTCGCCGCAGCCCAATTCCTGAATGAGGTGCAGGGCGCGGGCCATGCCCAGCTCGGTGGTGTACTCAGAAATACCCTTTTCGTAATGGCTGGAGGCATCGGTGTTCTGGCCCAGGCCGCGGGCGGTCTTGCGGATGTTGTCGCGGGCGAACTTGGCGCTCTCGAAGAGCAGCTGGGTGGTGCTGTCTTTGATCTCGCTGTTCAGGCCGCCCATAACGCCGGCCAGGGCAACGGGCTTGGAACCATCGCAGATGACCAGGTTATTGGGGGTCAGCTTGAAGTTCTTTTCGTCCAGGGTGGTGATCTCCTCACCATCCTTGGCGCGGCGGACGATGATCTGGCAGCTTTCCAGCGTGTCCATATCGAAGGCGTGCATCGGCTGGCCGATCTCCAGCATGACGTAGTTGGTGATGTCAACGACGTTGGAGATGCTGCGCAGGCCGCACAGGGCCAGCTGGCGCTTCATCCAGCGCGGAGAGGGGCCGGGGGTGATGTTGCGGACATAGTGGCCGATGTAACGCGGGCAGAGGTCCGGGGCCTCGACGGTGATGGACAGACGGTCGTCGGTGGTATCGGAGACGGTGTAGTCGGTGGCAGGCATCTTGAGGGGCTTGCCCAGCACGGCGGCAACTTCGCGGGCGATGCCGAGGACGCTCTGGCAATCGGCACGGTTGGCGGTGACGGAGATGTCAAAAATGTAATCATCCAGGCCGACAACTTTCTGAATGGGAGTGCCGGGAACGGTATCCTTGGGCAGGTCGAGCAGGCCGTAGACCTCAGCGCCGGGATACAGGTCGTCGTTCAGGCCCAGTTCCTCACCGCTGCAAAGCATGCCATTGGACTCAACACCCATCAGGGGCTTGGCCTTGATCTTGATGCCGCCGGGCAGCGTGGAGCCGTCCAGAGCGGCGGGGGTGTGCATGCCCTCGTAAACGTTAGAAGCGCCGGTGGAGATCTGGATGTCGTGGCCGTACTCGCCGCAGTCTACTTTGCAGATATGCAGGTGGGTGCCCTCCTGAGGAACGCACTCGGTGACAACGCCGACAACGACCTTGCTGATCTCGCCGCCGAGATCAATGAGTTCTTCGACCTCAAAGCCGCAGCCAAAGAGCTTATCTTCCAACTCCTGTGCGGTGACGTCAATATCAACATACTGTTTTAACCAGCTGAACGGTACTTTCATAATCTGTACTCCTCCCCCATCAATCCTCGAACTGCTTCAAGAAGCGCAGATCGTTTTCAAACATCAGGCCGATGTTGTTGATGCCGTATTTGAGCATGGCGATACGCTCGATGCCGATGCCAAAGGCAAAGCCGGAATAGACGTTGGGGTCAATGCCGCAGTTCTCCAGCACGCTGTGGTGCACAACACCGGCACCCAGGACCTCGATCCAGCCGGTGTGCTTGCACAGCGGGCAGCCCTTGCCGTGGCACTCAAAGCAGCTCACGTCCACCTCGACGCTGGGCTCGGTGAACGGGAAGTAGGACGGGCGCAGACGGGTCTTGACGTCAGCGCCGAACAAGGCCTGGACGAACTTGTCCAGCATGCCCTGCAGGTCGCACAGAGTGATGCCTTTGTCCACGACCAGACCCTCCATCTGATGGAACATCGGGGAGTGGGTGGCATCGGAGTCAGAGCGGAAGACGCGGCCCGGGACCAACACTTTGATGGGGGGCTTTTCCATATCCATCACGCGGATCTGGCCGCCGCTGGTCTGGGTGCGCAGCACGATGTCATCGGCCACATAGAAGGTGTCCTGCATATCGCGGGCGGGGTGATTCTTGGGCACATTCAGGCGGGTGAAGTTGTGGTCGTCATCCTCGATCTCGGGACCTTCGTAGATCTCAAAGCCCATGCCGGCGAAAACGTCGACGATCTCGTTCTTGACGAGAGTGATGGGATGCAGGCTGCCGTTCAGGCGAACCTTCGGGGGCATGGTGATGTCCACGGTTTCGGCGGCGTTGCGGGCAGCCAGGGCAGCCTGCTCCACCTGGACGGACAGGGCCTGATACTGGCCCTCGGCCCACTGCTTGAACTCGTTGATGGTCTTGCCAACGGCAGGACGATCCTCTTTGGGCACATCGCGCAGGGACTTGGTCAGCCCGGCAACAGCGCCGTTTTTGCTCAGGAATTTCTGCCAGAAGTCCGACAGCTGTGCCTGATCGGTGACAGCGGCGGCAGCTTCTTCAATCGCCGCGCGCAGCTCTTTGATTTTCTCTTCCATAGTACACCTCTGTTTATGGGTCTTGCGGGACAAAACAAAAAGGCCTCGTCCCTGTGCTTGTCAGGGACGAAGCCTTGCACATCAAAACTCCGCGGTACCACCCGTGTTCCGCACAAAAAAGGCGCGGCACTCTTTAACTGCCGGTAACGGTGCAGAGCCGTTGCGTACTACTAAGCGGGTATGCCGTTCACGCGCACCACTCAGGAGTGAACTTCGGCGCGGGGGCTTGGGGGCGGCTTGCAGCCGGTGACCGCTCTCTCTGGTCCGAAACGAACCGCGCGTACTTTCTCCGTCAATGTGTTTTAACGAATACGGATTTAGTATAGCGGTTTCGGCAGGATTTGTCAAGGGCGGTTTAGCTGTCGCGTCGGCGGCCAAGCAGACGCACCACGTACAGGAAAATGTTTATGAAGTCGAGGTAGAGGTTCAGTGCACCGATAATGGAAGCCTTGTGCAGCATGGCTGCATCACCGCCGAAATAGGCGTAGTGATGCTTGAGCATCTGGGTATCATAGGCGGTCAGACCCATGAACAGGAACAGACCAACGGCGCAGAGCAGCAGATCACCAATGCCAAAGCTGAAGCCAAACAGGCTGAACAGGCTGCCAACCAGGGAGCAGATGATCATGGCGATCAAACCGCCCATCAATTTGGGGCCCCAGCCGACCAGGCTGCGGTTAGTGGTAGCACCGTACACGGCCATAACGCCGAAGTAGACAGCGCCCACCAGGAAGGCCAGCACCAAGCTGCCCAGATCATAGATCAGGAAGATGGAGCAGAGGTTCAGGCCGTTGAGCGCCGCATAGGCAAAGAAGATGCCAGTAGCGGTGCCTGGCTGCAGGCTGGTGACACGGGCGGACAGTACACCGACCAAAATCAGCTCTGCAATGCAGGTGATGAAGAAGACGCCGCTGTTGATGAAAGCATAGACCAAACCGGTGGAAATAGCACCGATGGCCACGGCGAAGGTGACCAGCAGACCGGCAAACATCCAGCCGAAGGTCTTGGTCATATATTGATTTAAGGTTCCAAACGGACTTTCAGCATAAGAAATATCATTGTAATTCTGATACATGGTTGAAATCCCCTTTCTGTATGAAGTATTATACTGTTATTGGGATGTCAATTCATCACAAAACTATTAAGAACCATGGATAAAAGGTGAAAAATGTCTGATTTGTACGGAATTTATCTGCATATTCCCTACTGCCGGGCCAAATGCCGGTATTGTGATTTCTACTCGGCTCCCGGTGCGCGGGGAGTGCCGCAGGCCTATGTGAGTGCGCTGCTGCGAGAGCTTGCAAAGAACGACCGCCGCCCGGATACGCTCTACTTTGGCGGCGGGACGCCTGCCCTGCTCTCGCCTGCCCAGGTAGAAAGCCTGATTGCGGCGGCGAATCCTTTGCCTGAGGCGGAGATCACGCTGGAGGCCAACCCCGATGTGGTGATGCAGGAAAGTTTGGAAGGCTTCCGCGCGGCAGGGGTGACGCGCATCAGCTTTGGCGTGCAGAGCGCCAGTAATGCCCAACTGCGGCGGCTGGGGCGCACCCATACCGCCGAAGGGGCCGCACAGGCACTGGCCTGGGCGCGGGCGGCAGGTTTTGAGGAAATCTGCGGCGACATTATGCTGGCACTGCCGGAGTACAGCAACGCCGAGTTTGATGCTACGCTTGCCTTGTTGCGGGACGGCGGCTGTACGCATATTTCGGCTTACCTATTAAAGGTAGAGCCGGGCACGGCGTTTTACCGCAACCCGCCCGCGGGCCTGCCGGACGGCGACGCGGCGGCGGACTTTTATTTATATGCGGTGGCCCAGCTGGAAAAGGCCGGGTACCAGCAGTATGAGATCAGTAACTTCTGCCGCCCAGGCCATGAGGGACGACACAACCTACTGTACTGGGATTGCTGCGACTACCAGGGCTACGGCCCTGCGGCCCACAGCTGTGTGGGCCGTGTACGGAAATACTGGCCGGACGACGTGCAGGCGTTTATTGAGGGCACTGCCGCCGAAGTGATGGAGGGCGATTGCACGGCCGAGGATTTTTTGCTGATGCAGCTTCGCCTGCGCAGAGGGTTAAGCTTAGCCGAATACGGCCGCTGGGGTGGCAGCTTTACCTCGGTGCAGAAACAGTTTATCCGCCAGTGCGTGGCCCACGGCTACGCCGAGTTTGACGAGGAAACGCTTCGCCTTACTCCCGCCGGTATGGTGGTACAGAACTCTATTTTGACCGAATTGATGTGAAATATAAAATGCCGCCTCTGCCTTTTTTGAGGGCAGTGGCGGTATTTGTATGCGTTTAAATTTCTCGGATAGGCCAGCCGAGCAGCTCGGCAGCGGTGCGATCATGGGTGACCAAAATCGTGGGCCGCTCCCCTGCCAGGCGGCGGGTAACGGCGGCGGCATCCCGCACCAGGTCGGCATCCATGCCGGTGAAGGGTTCGTCCATCAGCAGCGTTTGGGTATCCTGGCACAGCAAGGCGCGCAGCAGGGCGGCGCGGCGCTTTTGCCCGCCGGAAAGCTGCACGGCAGGCAGACGCAGATCAGCCTCGGTAAAGCCAAGGGATTGCAAGTCGCTGCGGGCCTGGGCGGCGGTCAGACCGTGGCCTGTCAGCACAAGGTTGTCTACGGCAGTCAGCTGGGGGCAAAGACGGTCCTCCTGAAAGACGACGGCAGGGGTCACCACGCCGGTGACGGTGCCGCTGTCGGCGGTCTCCAGCCCTGACAGGATGCGCAGCAGCGTGGTTTTTCCACAGCCGGAAGCGCCCATCAGTACCATGGGGCGGTCTACCGTCCAATTGAAATTTTGCAGCACGGCGTGGGTGCCGAAGTTTTTGCAGAGGTTTTCGATAACGATACTCATGCCTGCACCTCCCCGCAAAGACGGGCTTTTACGGCCCGCAGCAGCCGGGCGGCCACGGTGGACAGCAGCGCCGAAAGCAGCACGATGACCAGCGTCCAGGCGAACACATCGGGCGTGGACAGGGTGATCTTGGCGCGGTAGAGAGCGTCGCCGACCGAATGGTCCGGCAGGCCGATGACCTCGGCCGAGACGCCGCTTTTCCAGCACATGCCCATGGCGGCAATGCAGCTTTCACAAAACGACGGGAAGATGCCTGGCAGCCAGATATACCGCAGCCTAGTGATGAGCGGCAGGCGGTAGACATGGGCCATCTCCAACAGTTGAGAGTCCGTATCAGCAATGCCGCCTTGCACCCCGGCGTAGACCACCGGCAGCACATGGGTAAAGCTGACTACCACCGAAAGGTTGGAACTGCGCACCCACAGCAAAGCCAGGATGACAAAGCTGGCTACTGGCATGGCGCGGATAAGCTGCATGGCAGGCTCAATAAAAATGCGCACCCAGCGCCAGCGGGCACCCAACGCACCTAGCACCAGCCCACCGACGACCGCCAGCAGGAACCCGGCCAATATGCGCAGAGCACTGAACACGATGCGTTGCCAAAAACCAGCTGTAGGCACCAGCTGAGCCAGCGCCTGCAGTGTTTGTATCGGTGTGGCGAGAAATAACCCGCCATGCCCCAGAGAGACAGCCGCCAACTGCCAGACCACGATCCATGCGGCCAGGGCGGCGGCTCGCTGCCAGAATTTAACCGGCATAGTAGAAGTCGTCAGCCGGCATGTTGCCACCCACACTGGTGGGGTCAGCGTCGAACAGGACCTGATAGTAGGTGGTCAGGTCGTTTTTCATCTGGTCGCCGGTCTCGAACACGATATTGCACTGGGGCAGGGCCTTCTGGGCCAGGGCAGCCTTGGCAACGATGCCGTACTCCTCGCACAGGGCAGCGGTGCCTTCCAGATCGGTGTTGGCGGCGTCCACGCTGGCCTGGTAAGCGCCCATGAAAGCGGCGAAGCGGTCGGCATCGGCCTCAACGGCATCCTTGCGGACGACCAGAACGCCGGTGACCAGCTTGGAACCGGCGACCTTCTGCCATTCCTCGTTCATATCCAGGGCAACGCGCAGGCCCTCGACCTGGGACAGAGCGCTGGTCACGAAAGGCTGGGGCAGCATGGCGATGGTGGCCTCGCCAGCCTGGACCTTGCTCAGAGCCTCGGTGGCTTCGCTGCAGTACTCGATGGTGACATCGTTGTCGGGGTCGATGCCGTTCTCGGACAGGACATAGCGCAGGACATACTCCGGCGTGGTGCCCTTGCCGGTGGTGACGAGGGTCTGGCCCTTGAGATCAGCGACGCTGTTTACGGTCTCGCCATTTTCGACGATGTACAGCACGCCCAGCGTGTTGACGCAGGCAACCTCAACGGCACCGTTGGTCTTCTGGTACAGGGTAGCAGCTAGGTTAGCGGGCACAGCGGCGGCGTCGATGTCACCCTTGACCAGCAGGGGCACAACCTCGTCGGCAGCACCGTACATGTTGAAGTCGACCAGGTCGGCGGCATCGTCAGCTGTCAGCATGTTGACCAGGCCCATGGTGGTGGGGCCTTTCAGGCCAGCCACGCGCAGGGCAGTGGTCTCGGCAGAGGTTTCGGGGCTGGCTTCCTCCTCCACGGTGGAGACGGCTTCGGTAGAAGCGGACTCGGCGGTGGATTCAGCCACAGAAGATGCGGATGCGCCGCAGCCGGCCAGAGATGCGCAGAGCGCAAAGGCGGCAACAGCAGAAAGAATACGTTTCAGTTTCATGATTTTCTGTTCCTCTCTTTTTGGGATGCTGATAGAAACATCTCTTGCTTTTGCTGCCCCACTATACTATAATAAATAGAAAATGTCTGTTGCCTGTGCAACATTCTTGAGAGAGGACCCCTGCATGGAGTACACCCCTTATTTTGATACATTGCGCAAGACCCGTCTGCTGCGCGGTATGACGGATGCGGAGCTGACTCTGCTGACGGAAAGCCTGGCCCCGCGGGTGCGCCGGTACGATAAAGGCGAACTGCTGCTGATGGCCGGGTACGAGACGAAAGACGTGGGCATCATTTTGGAAGGCGAGATCACAGCCACCAAGCCGATGCCTGACGGTACGCCCATCACGATGGCCCGCATGGGGCCGATGTGCTGGCAGGCGGCCGCAGCAAAAGCCCGGTCAACGTGACGGCGGCTGTTCCCTGCCTGGTGCTGTACCTGCCCTACGATGGTATGCTGCGGCCAAGCGGAGAGTTGAGCGCTGCCCACTGGAAGCTGCTGCAGAACTGGCTGGAGACGATCAGCGGAAAATATTTTTCGCTGGACTGCCGCCTGGAATTACTGTGCTGCAAGAGCCTGCGCGGGCGCATCTGCCTGTGGCTGCTGGAACAGCGCGACCAGACCGGCAGCGACACCTTTACTATCACGATGACCCGCGCGGAACTGGCCGCCTACCTGAACTGTGACCGCAGCGCTTTAAGCCGCGAACTGAGCCGCATGCAGGAAGACGGCCTGATCGAACTGTTCCGCAGTACCTTCAAACTGCCTGACCCGGAGAGGTTGGCAAATGAAATGTAAGGAGCTTACCATGCCATTTAAAACTGCAGTGCAAGCCCGCTGGAATAATGTGTACCAGTGGCTGCAGGAGACCGACCATATGGATACCCACCCGGAAGGCCCGGTGTTTGTGTTTCTGGAGCGCCACGAACTGCAGGATATTCTGGGGGAACACACCCTGGATAAAGGTACTGTGGAGTTTGAAAACGAGAATTATATCGCCTACGGCTATCCCAGCTACGATGAAATGCGTGCTGACTTTTTTGATTAAGTGAGGTTTCAACTATGAATGACCGCAAAGACCCGATCCTTTACATCGTCATCCCCTGCTATAATGAGCAGGAGGTGCTGCCGATTACGGCACCACTGTTTTTGCAGAAAATCAACGACCTGGCGGCGGCTGGAAAGATCAGCCCCGACAGCCGGGTGCTGTTCGTGAATGATGGCTCTAGGGATCGCACCTGGGAGATCATCAACGAGCTGGCGGCCAGTGATGAACACTATGTCGGTATCTGTCAGAGCCGCAACCGTGGGCACCAGAACGCTGTGCTGGCGGGCCTGATGGAGGCAAAAGACCGCTGCGACATCACGATTTCCATCGATTGCGACGGCCAGGACGACATCAACGCCATGGACGGCATGGTGGATGCTTATCGGGACGGCTGCGATGTGGTGTACGGTGTGCGCAGCAAGCGCGATACCGATACTTTCTTTAAGCGTTTTACCGCCGAAAGTTTTTATAAACTGCTGAACGCCATGGGGGCTGAGGTGGTGTACAACCACGCTGACTACCGCCTGATGAGCGCCCGTGTACTGCAGGAGTTTGCCAAGTTCAAAGAGGTAAACCTCTTCCTGCGCGGCATGGTGCCGCTGGTTGGCTTTAAGTCGACCAGCGTAGCCTACGAGCGCCACGAGCGCATTGCAGGTGAGAGCCACTATCCCCTGTCCAAGATGCTGTCGCTGGCCTTTGACGGTATCACCAGCCTGTCCATCAAACCCATCCGCTTTATTACCGGGTTCGGAGTGATCGTGGCACTTATCAGCTTTATTGGTGTGATCTGGGCCATGGTGGAGGCCATCCTGGGGCTGACGGTCTCCGGCTGGGCCAGCATGACCAGCATTATCTGCTTTGTGTCCGGCGTGCAGCTGATCTGCCTGGGCGTGATTGGCGAGTACATCGGCAAAATCTACATGGAGACCAAGCACCGCCCGCGCTATATTATCAGCGAGACGACCCCCAACTTTGGCGAAACCAAGGAGGACAACGCATGAGCCGTCAGGTCTGGAAAGGTTCTACCCTGCTGAACCCGGAGCCGCCGGTGCTGGTGAGCTGCGGCAGCCCGGAAAAGCCGAATCTTATCACCGTAGGCTGGTGCGGTACCATCTGCACCCAGCCGCCGATGCTGTCCATCAGCGTGCGGCCAGAGCGATACAGCCATAAGCTTATCAAGGAAAGCGGCGAGTTCGTGGTAAACCTGCCCACCGAGAGCCTGGTAAAGGCTATCGATTGGTGCGGCGTGAAAAGCGGCCGCGATGTGGACAAGTTTGCCGCCATGCATCTGACCGCTGCCCCCGCCGCCAAGTTGGGCACAGTGCTGCTGGAAGAAAGCCCGGTCAATTTGGAGTGCAAGGTGACGCAGGTCATCCCGCTGGGCAGCCACGATCTGTTTTTGGCTGAGTGCGTAGCCGTGGATGTGGACGAAAAGCTGCTGGACGAAAACGGCAAACTCTGCCTGAACAAGGCAAAGCTGATCGTCTACTCCCACGGGGATTATCTGGCACTGGGCCGAAAGCTGGGCAGCTTTGGCTACAGCGTGCGCAAAAAGAAAAAGCCGATTAAAAAGTAATTTTGCTGTAAATAAAGCGGCAGGGAGCGCAAAGTGATGCGCACTTCCCTGCCGCTTTTGTTATAGGCAAAAAGAAACACCCCCGAAGCGGTGAAACTTCGGGGGTGTTCCCGGTTAAAGGATGCCCTTGCTTTTCAGTATGCCGATGCCGACTACTGCGACAAGAGCGATAGCGCATACGACGATGAACGCATCAATGTATTTCAGCGGAACTTTGGAGAAGTTCTCATAGAAATTCTCAAAGGCGTTCAGCTGGCTGCGGTCGGGACGGTCCGATTTCTGTTCAGTCCCTTCAAGGGTAGTCTGCGGGGTCTCGTTTTTGATTTCATCTGCCATAGCGGATTACTTCTTGGCCAGGTACTTGCGCAGGTCAAGGGCAACGGCGATGACGATGACAAGGCCCTGTGCAATGTAGGTGTAAGCGGGGTCGACGCCCAGGAACTGGAGGCAGATCTTCAGGACTTCAAAGACCAGAACACCGACCAGAACGCCGGAGACCTTGCCGACGCCGCCGTTGGTGGAAACGCCGCCGATGGTGCAGGCTGCGATAGCTTCCAGCTCATAGCCGTTGCCGGTGTTGGTGGAAGCGCCGCCGGCCTTTGCGCCGACGAGGAAGCCACCGAGAGCATACATGCAGGAGGCCAGGATGTAGATGCGGATCAGGGACGCGGTGACGTTGACACCGGCAACCTGAGCGGCGTTCTCGTTGCCGCCGATGGCGTACATGTACTTGCCGTGACGGGTCTTATTGTACAGGAACCAGAAGAAGATGCCGACGATCAGTGCAAAGATGGCCAGGAACGGGATGGGGCCCAGCGTGCCGCTGGCAACGGTCAGGTAGCTCTGCTTGTAACCGCCCATGGGCTGGTTGTTGGTGATGACGGAGCACAGGCCGTAAACGATGGTCTGCATGCCCAGCGTAGCGATGAAAGGAGGAACCTTCAGGAATGCGATAATGCAGCCGTTGATGGCACCAAAGCAGGCCATGATTGCGATGACGATTAGCAGGGCCACGGGCCACGGAATATCGGGCAGCCAGGGCAGCATGCGGGCAGAGTAGTCAACACTCTGCAGCAGCATGGCGGAGAAGCAGGCGGCCAGGCCGACCTGGCGGCCTGCGGACAGGTCGGTGCCCTTGGTAATCAAGCAGCCGGAAACGCCGCAGGCGATGATGAAACGCGGGGCAACGTTCAGCAGCAGGTTTTTGCCGTTGGTACCAGTAAAGAAGTTCTGGGTCGTAGAACCCACAAACAACGCCAGCAGAACGATCAAAATGATGATCGCGTTATTGGACAAGAACTTTTTCAAGTCGAATTTTTTCTCCATTTTCGGATCTCCTCCTTATTCAAACTGGGTAGCCAGCGTCATAATGTTCTCCTGGTTCGCCTTATCGCCATCGATAAAGCCGGTGCAGCGGCCATCGCACATGACCATGATGCGGTCAGACATGCCGATTAGCTCGCTCATTTCGGAGGAGATCATGATGATGCTCTTGCCCTGTTTGGCCATCTCGGCGATGATGCAGTAAATTTCATACTTTGCACCGACGTCGATGCCGCGGGTCGGCTCGTCCATGATGAAAACATCGGGGTCGTTGGCCAGCCAGCGGGCAATCAGCACCTTCTGCTGGTTACCGCCAGACAGCGATTGAATCTGCGTTTTGGAGGACGGCGTCTTGATGGACAGCTTGGCCACGTTATCCTGGACCAGCTTTTCGATCTTGCCGTCATCCAGCATGATGCCGCCAATCAGGTACTTATCCAGCGAAGCAACGGAAACGTTGTCGGCGATGGAAAGCACGCCCAGGATGCCGGTAGCGCGGCGGTCCTCGGTCAGCATGGCGATGCCGTTTTTAATGGCATCCTGCGGCTGATTGATGACCAGCTCCTTGCCTTTGTAAGTAATGGTGCCGGAAGTGTGGGCACGCAGGCCGAACAGACCTTCCATCAGCTCGGTACGCTGAGCACCGACCAGACCGGCGACGCCCAGGATCTCGCCCTTGCGGACGTTGAAGTTGACGTGACGGAAGCTCTTGGGATTGATGGAGGTGAAGTCCTTGACTTCAAAGACGACCTCGCCAGGGATGTTCTCGCGTGGCGGGTAGAGGTTGGAAAGCTCACGACCGACCATTTTGGTAATGATCATATCGGTGGTCAGTTCCTTGGCTTCCCAGGTGCCGATGTACTGACCGTCACGCATGATGGTAACTTCATCGCTGATGCGAAGAATTTCGTCCATCTTATGGCTGATATAGACGATAGAAACGCCCTTGGCACGCAGCTCATCCACGATGGTGAACAGCGCTTCGACCTCGGCTGCGGTCAGCGAGGAGGTGGGCTCGTCCAGGATCAGAACCTTGCAGTCAGCAGAGACGGCTTTGGCGATTTCGACCAGCTGCATCTGGGAAACACTCAGCGTGCCCAGCTTGGCGTGCGGGTCGTAGTTCAGGTGAACTTCTTTCAGGACGCGAGCCGCATCGGCGTACATTTTGTCGTGGTCGATAACGGTAACGGGTCCGTATTTCTTGGTAGGATAGCGTCCGACGTAGATATTCTCGCCGATGGAGCGCTCCGGGATAGGCTGCAGTTCCTGATGCACCATTGCAATGCCGCGGTTCAGTGCATCAAGAGGTCCCTTGATATTGACCTTTTCGCCCTCGTAGATAACCTCGCCCTCGTCCATGTGGTAGATACCAAACATGCACTTCATCAAGGTGGATTTGCCGGCGCCGTTCTCGCCCATCAGCGCATGGACGGTACCGGGCTTTAACTTCAACTGTGCGTGATCCAGTGCCTTGACGCCGGGGAACGCCTTGACGACATCACGCATTTCCAAACGGTATTCTGACAATTCGCTGGCCCCCTTTAACCTTTAAATCTTTTGTAACCATTTTCTGATAAAAAAGGGGTGCGTGCGCCTGTGCACACGCACCCCGGATTCCGGTTTTAAGTAAGCTGATTACTGGAAATCCTTGACGTTGTCAGGAGTGACCTTGACGTAGTCAACGTAGACACTCTGCTCACCAGCAGCGTAGGTCTTGCCGCCCAGCAGCTCTTCCATGCACTCAACAGCCTGGGTAGCCTGGCCGTTGGCATCGTTCAGAACGGTACCGGTCATGTTGCCGTTAGCAACTTCGTTCTTGGCAGCGTCCAGAGCGTCAACACCAACGAGGTAGATGTCCTTGTTGACGGTGCGGCCGGCAGACTGGATAGCCTGCAGAGCGCCGATAGCCATATCGTCGTTGTTGCAGAAGACAACTTCGATCTGATCGCCGTACTTAGCGAGGTCGTTCTGGCAGATTTCCTGGCCCTTGTTGCGGTCCCAGTCACCACGCTGCAGGTCGAGCTGTTCAACTTCGACACCGGCATCGGTCAGAGCCTTGACGGAGTACTCGGTACGCAGCTGAGCATCGATATTCTCGGGGTCGCCCTGAATCATGATGTAGGAAACCTTGCCGTCGCCGTTGATGTCGCCCTTGTTCTCAGTGTCGAGGATCAGCTCGCCCTGGAAGGTACCGGACTGAGCAGCGTCGCAGCCAACGTAGACCAGCTTGTCGTAAGCGGACATCTGATCGGCGGTGGGCTCACGGTTGATCAGGACGGTGGGAACATCAGCATCCTTAACGGTGGAGATAATCTGGTCAGCAGCGGAGGTCATGACGGGGTTGATGATCAGAGCGTCGACACCCTGGGTGATGAAGGTGTTGATCTGCTCGTTCTGCTTGGCCTGGTCGTTGTTGCCATCGACGATGGTAACTTCGTAGCCCTTGCCCTCGAGGATCTCCTGCAGAGCATTACGGTAGGTGGTCATGAAGGCATCGTCGAACTTGTAGATGCAGACGCCGACCTTGCCGCCCTGAGTGGTCTCGGTAACGCTCTCAGCTGCGCTCTCAGCAGCGGAGGTGGCGGCCTCAGAAGTAGCCTCAGAGGAAGCGGGGGCGCTGGATGCGGAAGAACCGCAAGCGGCCAGAGAAACGGCCATGGTGCCTGCAACAGCAAGTGCGAGTAACTTTTTCATAATTGTTTTCTCCTTCTTTTTGCAGTGGATTTTTGTGGGTTGCCTGTAGAGGAGGCAGACCCTGTTGACAGTTATTATGTTACCTGATAGAAGATGAAAAAACAAGGAGAAATTTCACCGATAAAGATGTAATTTTTTCACCCTATTGGACGGTTTCTACATTTACGGACAATATGTTTTGTGCAGAATGCACAGCAAAAGTGACGAAAAAGTTATTGCTGTAATAAAATTGAAGAAAAAATATCCCGCAGAAACCTGCGGGATAGGATGAATTTATACGGTTATTCAAACGGGAAAACGGCTTTTTGGCCGTCGAGGGCAAAAATATTGCTGCGGTCGATGATGCGGGTGGCGGTTTCGGTCTCGCGGGTTACGTCGCTCCCCTGCCCGGCCAGCAGCTTGTAGGCATTCTCGACGCTGAAATAGCCCATGCCGTAGGTGTTCTGCACCACCATGGCGTCTACTGCGCCGGTGTGCAGGGCATCCACTGTGGTGATGTTGGAGTCGAAGGCAACCATCCAGAGGTCATCCGCGCGGTTTGAATCGGAGACAGCCTGGGCCGCGCCAACGCTGACGGCCTCGTTAAAGGAGATCAGCACATTGATCTCAGGATGGCGGGCCAGCATGGTCAGGGTTTCGGCGCGGGCGCTTTCGGGGGTGGCCACGCTGTAGACGGTGGCGGCAACCTCGGCACGGCCGCTGGCGGTAAGAGTGTCGATGACGCCCTCCTCCCGCTCCTGTGCATTTGGGCTGTTGACGTTGTAGTTGACCAGGCCGACGTGCAGCGGACCTTCGACGTTTTTTAGCGCTGACTTGGCGGCCATCTGCCCGGCACCGTAGTTATCGGCACCGACATAGGCAGAGACCTTGCTGGAGTTGACCGCCGAATCCACCACGACGATGCGCACGCCTTTGTCGGCGGCGGCATCGATGGTGGCGGCATTCTTCTGGTAGTCTGACGCCGAGAAGATGATGGCCTGGGCACCCTCCTCGACGGCCTTTTCAATCAGGTCGTTCTGGGAGGAATAGTCCTCCTCACTCTCGGAGCCGGTGATGGTCAGATCCATGTTGTACTCAGTGGCGGCAGCCTCGGCCCCGGCAAAGACCGCACTCCAGAACTCGGTGCTGGTGGATTTGGCAATCATGGCGACATGGTAGCGGGTCGTGGTGGGCGCGGGGGTGGGCGAAGCCGCACAGCCTGCCAGAAGCAGGGCCGACAGACAGGCGGCAAGCGTTTTAACGTGTTTTATCATAATCGCCCTCCCGGTCGGCTGGGACCTGCGGCATGCGGATGGTGACGGTGGTACCCTCGTCGGGCACACTGTCGATGGAAAGCCCGTAGCCGGGGCCAAAATAGATGCGCAGACGGTCGTTGACGTTTTTGATGCCGATGCCGGTGCGGTCGCTGGGTTCGTTTTGCAGCAGTGCGGCTACCTGCTCCGGTGCTATGCCGATGCCGTCATCGCTGACTTTCAGCAGCACATCGCCGCCGTCAGGGCAGACGGTGATCTCAATGTGGCCGTCCTCGACCATCAGGTCCAGACCATGAACGATGGCGTTTTCGATGATGGGCTGCAGGGTGATCTTGTTGCAGAGGTACTGCGTGCAGCTTTCATCCACTGTGAAATGGTAGGTAAACTGGTTTTTGTAGCGGTATTTTTGAATTTGCAGGTAGGCCTCGGCGTGCTGCAACTCTTTCTCAATCGGGATCAGCTCGTGTCCGCGGCTGATGCTGATGCGGAACAGCCGCGCCAGGGCATGCACCATCTGGACGGCGTCAGCGTTTTTGCCGCGCTCGCACATCCAGGCGATGGAATCCAGCGTGTTGTAGAGAAAATGCGGGTTGATCTGCGCCTGAAGGGCTTTCAGCTCGGTTTTGCGCAGGGCAACTTCCTCCTCGCGCACGGCGGTCATCAACCGCTGGATGCGGCCCACCATGTGGTGGAACGAATCGGACAGCTCCTCGACCTCGCGGGTGCCGGTGATAGCATTGAACACAAAGCCGTCGGCGTTCTGCTCAAAGGCTTCCATGGCATTTTCCAGTTGCTGCAGGGGGCGGCTGAGGCTGCGGGACAGCACATAGGCGACCACGAAGGCGGCCACCAAAATCAGCGCGGAGGCGAGGAGGACGACACGGGTCATCTGCCAGAAGCTTTCGTTGACGGTCTCGTCAATGTAGCTGACACCGACCACGCGCCAGGTGCTGCCCGGCACCTTTTGGGTGGTATAAATAACGGTATCTTCCACATAGGTGCCGTCGCCCAGGCAGGCCAGGCGGCCGGCTTCCTCTTTTTTTAGCCCGGCATACAAAAGCTGCTGCTGGGGGTGGTAGACCATGTTGCCGCGTTCGTCCATCAAATAGCAGTAGCCGTGCTGGCCGATGCCCACGTTATTGATGGTGGCGGCCAGGGCCGAGAAGCGGATGTCCATCGAAATCCATTGCCGTGGCGAATTCTCCGGCATGCGGTGCACGACGCTGACGACCCAGGGGTAGTAGCCCTCGAAAATAGTCTCGACATGGGGGATGCTGACGTAACCGCGGCCGCGGCGCTTAGCCGTAACCAGGTCGAAGGAACTGTTGCGCAGGATGTTCTGGCGTGGGGTGTGGTCCTTGGCCCAACAATCCTGCAAAACGCCGTCGGCATCGTAGGTGGTCACGGCGACGACCTCACTGCGGGTGGTCTGCAGGGCGGCGAGGAAGGCGTCCCGTTCCTCGGGTGATTCGTCCATCGAGTCCATGACGAGGTTCATGACCTCGTCAATGGTGTTGACATAGTCGCCCACAGTGCCCACTACCTGGCTGACGGCCTGTGCGCTGCTGGTACGGGCGCTCTCAACGATGGAACTGCGGTAGCTGCGCAGGAAAGTGACAGTGGATAGAATCAGCGTGACCGCAGCGATGGCCACCACCAGGGAGGCTATCAGCGGGGCGGTGCGCGGTGCGTGGCGGGGCTTCATGCCGGGGCTCCCGCGGTACGGCTGCGGCGCAGGGCACCCGGCGAGGTGCCGCTGTACTTTTTAAAGCAATAGCTGAAATAATGCTGGTCGCTGTAGCCGCAGCGGCGGGCGATCTCCTGAATCTGCAGGTCGGTGGTCAGCAGCAATTGCTGGGCGGTCTCCATGCGGCGGCGCACCAGAATGTTGATGAAGGTCTCCCCTGCCGTTTTCTTGATGCAGGCGCTCAGGTGGTTGGGGCTGACGTCCAGCATGGCGCTTAAGGACGCCAGCGAGAGGTCCTCGTCAGAGTAATGCTGCTCGATGATCTCCAGCGCGCGCTCACACAGGCTGCCGCCCTTGCGCACATCGGGGGTGAAGCTGACGCCGCCCTCGGTCTTGTGAGCGTCCGCGGCGGTCAGGCCGATGGCGGACAGCACGGCGTTGGAGCGCTCAGAGTTGTCGAAGCCAAACAGCACACTGACCGTGCGCTGACCG
>OHZD01000472.1_pt1 | contig 19041 bp, 20 predicted proteins | sample 1580391 | NCBI WGS metagenome assembly OHZD01 (sample SAMEA3882510, study PRJEB24775) | human gut metagenome | biome: human-associated habitat; feature: intestine environment; material: feces | place: Netherlands | collected 2009/2010 | reverse complement strand
GATTTCGTTTGTGACGAAGATCAGGTAGGCATCCTGCTCTGTAAATTTATTAAATTCTTCTTCTGAGAACATGACAAAGTTATTCTGTGGGTCTTTATAGTTTTCGCAGTCCTGTGCGGCCTGTCTAACTAATGTTCTCACCTTGTCATCATCTGGAAGTACCGTATTTACAATACGAAGAATCTCCTGACTGTTTCCTGTCAGAGAACGGTTTGCTTCTTCTTCTGTTATCTTAAAATCATCTGTATAATCCACGCCTATTGCCTCCAAAAAGTCGGAAAAGATCGTATGATCCTTTCCCTTGAATTTTTTCCTGTCAAAAATACGGACAATAATATTTTCCCGTCCTGTCACTTCTGCAATCTTTTCCAGTAAAAGATAATAATTAAAAACAACTTTTCTTGTTTTACGCTGGAACGAATCCCACTTAATCGTGGCATTGGTATTCCATCCTTCTTTTACCTGCTGGCTGAGCCATGAGTTTGCAAGTCCATCCTGTCTTCTTATATAAACAATAACTTTAACCTGATAGTCATGCTCTTTTGCATCCTGCATGAGTTTGGCCCAGAAAGGGAACTTTCTTCCGTTAGAAGAGTGCCAGATATTTTCATCGGAAAGTATAACATTGTCATACTTTTCAAATTCTCGGTGAATCATAGCAAATCCCTTTTCCCACAGTTCCTGCTCTTTTTCCACGTCTTCCTGACCACCCGGTTTATAAACCCAGCCTACAAGGAAATGTCCATTTCTGCGGTGAGCAACATGGGGATATACAAAATCCAAAAGAGGATAGCTATAACTTTGTTTATTTAATACTTTTTGATTCTCAACACAAAACATCTGAATGGATGTTGTTGCAGTTTTAGGCGTTCCAATGTGTACATAAAGTGTGCGCATTTTTATTTCCTCTTATATTTTATTGTTTTAGTTAAGCAAATCTTCCAACTGTGCCATCACATAATCTACGCTGTCTGCAAGACTCTTTCCAGTTGTATCAATCGTAACTTCCGGATGTTCTGGTGTCTCATATGGACTGGAAATTCCAGTAAAGTTTGGAATCTCGCCTGCACGGGCTTTTTTGTAAAGTCCCTTAACATCTCGTTTTTCACATTCTTCCACCGGTGTACTTACATAAACTTCGATGAAGCTGTCCTCTCCGATAATCTCTCTTGCATTCCGTCTGTCACGGACATATGGAGAAATGAAGGATGTGATTACAATAAGTCCTGCATCGTTCATTAACTTCGCTACTTCTGCGATACGGCGGATATTTTCAATACGGTCTGCCTCTTTAAATCCAAGGTTCTTATTCAGTCCCATACGGACATTATCCCCATCTAAAAGCATCGTATGCTTTCCGAGGGCAGCAAGATGTTTTTCTAATTCGTTTGCAAGTGTAGACTTACCAGAACCGGAAAGTCCTGTCAGCCAGATTGTCTTAGGTGTCTGTCCTTTTTGCTGTGCGCGGAAGTCTCTTGTAATATCCATCTCATGCCATGTGAGATTATCTGTACGTCTTAATGCGTGCATGATAACACCGCAGGCAGATGTCATATTTGTGATTCTGTCAATGAGAATCATGGAACCTAATGCATGGTTGTCCTTGAACTTCTCAAAAACAATCTTGTCAGAAACAGCAATATCACAGGCTGCGATTTCATTCTTGTAAATAGCATCTGCGTGTACTTCATTTCCAGTATTTACATCAATCTTGTACTTGATATTCATGACAACGGCTGGAATCAGCTTTGTTCCAAGTTTTAAGAGGTAATTCTTTCCTGCTACAAGATGTGTGTCATCCATCCATAAAAGCTTTGCAGTAAATAAATTACCGGTCTTTGGTTTTGCATTATTAACGAGAACACAGCCTCTTGAAACGTCTACTTCTCTGTCAAGAGAAATTGTTACCGCGTGTCCGCGGCTGCTTTCTGTTACTTCCTTACCTGCATCAATAATGCCTTTTACCTCTGCCTTTTCATTAGATGGTAAGGCGGTAATCTCATCACCAACTTTAATCTTTCCAGATTCAATCTGTCCCTGGAATCCACGGAAAGTTCTATCTGGACGGCATACTCTCTGAACAGGCATAGTAAAGCCACTCTCAATAGAATCGTCATGTATCTGGATATTTTCAAGATATGTGAGAAGTGATTCTCCTTTATACCACGGCATCTTAGTAGATTTCACTGTAACATTATCTCCCTCTGTCGCAGAAACAGGAAGAATCTTGATAGACTTATAGTCGTACTCTGCTGCCATCATCTTAATTTCACGTTCAATCTTTTCAAAACGATTGGCATCATAGTTAATTAAATCCATCTTATTGATTGCAAATACAAAATGCTCGATACCCATAAGGGAGCAGATTCTTGTATGTCGTCTTGTCTGTACAAGAACGCCCTGTGTCGCATCTACAAGGATAACGGCAAGTTCCGCAAAGGATGCTCCTACTGCCATGTTTCTTGTATATTCTTCATGACCTGGGGTATCTGCAACGATAAAAGAACGGTTCTCTGTTGTAAAATAGCGGTAAGCGACGTCAATTGTGATTCCCTGCTCTCTCTCAGCCATCAGGCCGTCAAGAAGGAGAGAATAGTCAATTGCCCCACCACGAGAACCAACCTTACTGTCAAGCTCTAACGCTCTTTTCTGATCTGCAAAAAGCAGCTTTGCATCATAAAGCATATGTCCGATCAATGTGGACTTTCCATCATCTACACTACCACAGGTAATAAATTTAAGAAGACTGTTCATATTAGAAATAACCCTCCCTCTTTCTCTTTTCCATGCTGGCTGCTCCGCCATCACTGTCAATAACACGGCTAGTACGTTCAGAAGATACCGCACTTAATGTCTCATCAATAATTGCATCAAGTGTATCTGCATCACTCTCAATACCACCAGTTAATGGATAACATCCAAGAGTACGGAAACGAATCTTTCCATGTTCAATCTTTTCTCCTGGTTCTAATCTCATACGGTCATCATCTACCATAATGATATTGCCATTTCTTCTGACAAATGGTCTCTCTGCTGCAAAGTACAGCGGAACAATATCAATATTTTCACGCTGAATGTACTGCCAGATATCTTTCTCTGTCCAGTTGGAGATTGGGAAAACACGGATGCTCTCGCCTTTGTTGATCTCTGTATTGTAAAGTTTCCACATCTCCGGTCTCTGGTTCTTCGGATCCCAGGCGTGGTTTTCATTACGGAAAGAAAAGATCCTCTCTTTGGCACGGCTCTTCTCCTCATCACGACGACCGCCTCCGAATGCTGCGGTAAATCCGTATTTATTGAGAGCCTGTTTCAGAGCCTGTGTCTTCATGATATCGGTATAAGCGGATCCGTTGTCAAAAGGATTGATTCCCTGCTTCACACCGTCCTCATTGATATATTCCAGCATCTCGATTCCAAGATCTTTGGCTGTCTTGTCACGAAATTCGATCATTTCCCGGAATTTCCAGGTTGTGTTTACATGTAAAAACGGGAAAGGTGGTTTTTCCGGATAAAAGGCTTTCAGTGCGAGATGAAGCATCACTGAGCTGTCTTTTCCGATGGAATAAAGCATAACAGGTTTTTCGCACTCTGCTGCCACTTCCCGGATGATATATATTGCTTCTGCTTCCAGTTCATCTAAATGTGATAATCCGCTCATAGTTCTACTCCTGTACTAATATTTATTGGAATTTCGCCGGTCAACGCTGATGACCAGTTCACTGCCGTCAGATCTGGTGATGTTCCAGTTGAGGAGATCACCTTTCTGGGTAACGTTCATGGTTCCACCCATGCCGCCGATGTCTGCGCCAAGATAAAATTCAATAGCTCCCATCTTACATTCCTTTACGCAGGAAACGCAGCCCCAGCAGTTCTTCGGGTATTTCATGACCGCTTTTTTGTCTTTGATCTGGATCAGGGTGCCAGGACATACTTCCTGACATTTACCGCAGCCGACGCATCGGTCTTCACGAATTCGTATGCTCATAAGTATCCCCCTTTACCAGATCCCTGAACAGAATGTGGATCTTGCCGTCTTCCATTCTGGAATTTACGTATTTTTCAAAATTCTGGTCTGTTTCCGGATGATCGAGATTCTCATTGAAAGAATGCCATCTGGTTTCTTTTCTGTTTCTGAGATGTTCGATCAGCACCTGACAGACGAGAAGTCTTTCTTTTAATTCGTATGCAAAAAGAAGTTCATGCATATCTTCTGCACCGACCTGATCGGCAAGTTCGCTCAGTCTTACGATCTTTTCTTCTGCAAGATCCAGCTGTTTCTCATTGAACTGATAGTTGCTGGCGATTCCGCCTGCGTATTCGTCCATGACTTTCTGCATGGCTTCTTCCAGTTCGTCGATGGTGAACAGACCGTTTTCTCCATTGCGGATCTTTTCATAATCGGCAAGGATCGTCTGTGCCTGTTTTTCGATTTCGGATGTTTCTTCGTTATGATCATCTTTTAACTGTTCGATGATCGCGAGAGAGGCGATCTTGCCCTCTGCCAGAGCACCGGTCACATATTTCTGAGGACATCCGCCTGCCACATCACCGGCTGCATAAAGTCCGTGGATGGTGGTTTCTCTTCTGGTATCTACCCAGAAACCGCTGGCTGTATGACCGCCTACGATATACGGCTCAGTTCCCTGGATCTCTACGTCCTGTTCGCTTGGCATCTTACCGCTCTCGATCCATTTGAGGGTCTGGCTCGGTGCCATATTCAGGTATGCTTTGAGAAGATCCTGATCCTGATCGGATGTGATACCGGAGGTCTTGAGATAACAAGGGCCATGCCCAAGCTGATTTTCTTTGACAGTTCCATATACACGCTGACTGGTAGTCAGACCGTAAATGTGCTCATAGACTTCGCCTTTGGAGTTGACCTGCTTTGCCTGCACACCCTGTGCGATAGTTCCTGTCGGAGCGATCGTATCTTTGCAGCGGAGTGCGATAAAACGCATCTCAAAGGTTGTCATCTCTGCACCGGAACGGATTCCCATCGCGTATCCGGCTCCTGTGTTGAATGGCGGATACCACATCTTATGTCTGGAAAATCCCGGGTTGTTTGGTTTGTAGAGGCCGGCTGCTCCGCCTGTTGCGATCAGGACTGCTTTTGCATGGATCACATAGGCTGTTTCTTCCATGATGGAAAAACCGACAGCTCCGTAAACGTTTCCGTTTTCTGTGAGAAGGTCTGTGATATTTACATAATTGAGGACATCTACATTTTTGCTTTTGTATACGGCATCTGCGAGGAGTGGTTTGAAGTTTTCGCCATTGATCTTAATGTTGCGGTTTCCTCTTGCCACGTAGTCTCCGTTTTCGTCCTTGAGGATCACGAGACCAAGTTTTTCCATATCTGCCGTTACTTCATTGAATTCTTCTGCGGCTGTCAGAAGGAGATCGTTTCTGACGATTCCTGCCGCATCTTTGGTTGCGTAATCTACGTAGTCCTGTGGCTTGCGGCCTTTGACGATGTAGGCGTTGATCGCGTTGACACCTGCTGCGAGGCAGCCGCTTCGTTTGATGTTCGCTTTTTCTGCGACGAGAACGGAAGCGTCAGAGTTTCTGCTGATGGTGAGTGCGGCGTAGCAGCCTGCGGTGCCGCCGCCTATGATCAGGACATCTGTATGTAAGTGTTTTACCTGTAAGGGTCTGCTCATGGTTTTTTCTTCCTGACTTTATTCTGTGATCTCGATCTCGTGGATCGTTACGTTTTTTTCTTTGTCGATTCCGAATGCTTTGAGTACCGGGTTTCCTTCTTCCATAAGGGAGAGGATGAGGTATTCAATGGTCGGGTCAAATGCCAGGCGTTTGTCTTCTTCGGATGGGCGGGATGGGGATTCCGGATGGGAATGGAAATTTCCGATGATCTTGTATCCATTGGCTCTGGCGTCTTTGAGTGCTGCAAGCTGTTCTTTGGGATCCATGGAGAAGTGTTCTCTGCTGGCGTCTACGTTTGTGAGAAGGTAGACTTTGGTGACGGTGATCTTCTCGGATTCTTTGGTTCCTGCGAGGAGACCGCAGGATTCATTTGGGAGGCCGGCAGTGCAGTGGTCCAGGATGGTGTTGTAGTCTGATTTTTTTATATATAATTTCATAATGGGGGCTCCTCGATATTGTTCTCTGACATGTGTGAATAAACAGTTCAACGGGGACACGCTCTCGCTGACTTCGACTGGCAGCGGATACACTGTGTACTACGTCCACAGTGTATCGGTCACAATACGGTCACTAAGAACCGGCCGTCTCAGATCATCCCCTTATATTTCAATCCACGTTCCCGCATGGGGAACGACCATTGCTCTTTGACATATTCGACTAATGCCAATTTCACTAATTCAGTTTTAGTGCATGTCACACTCAACCTGCTCGTAGTCGATTAATTTAGTAATGGTAGGATGATCACCACATACCGGACAATCATGGTTTTTCGGCAGTTTAATTGTACGGAAAGTCATAGTCAGGGCATCGTAGGTGAGGAGTCTTCCTGTGAGGAGGTCTCCTTTGCCGATGATGTATTTGACTGCTTCCATTGCCTGGAGGCTTCCGATGACTCCGCCCATGGCTCCGATGACGCCTGCCTGTTTACAGGTTGGGACTGCATCCTTCGGCGGCGGATCTTTGAAGACGCATCTGTAGCATGGTCCTTCTCCTGGGACGTAGGTCATGAGCTGGCCTTTGAAGCGGATGATCCCTGCGTGGGAGAATGGTTTTCCTGCCATGACACATGCATCGTTGATCAGGAATTTTGCCGGGAAATTGTCGGTTCCGTCAATGATGAAGTCGTAGTCTTTGATGATATCCATGATGTTCTCGGATGTGATGAATTTGCGGTATGTATTGACTTTGACATCTGGATTGATCGCCTGCATGGTTTCTTTGGCGGATTTTACTTTGGCTTTGCCGAGGTCGGCTGTTGTGTGGATGACCTGTCTCTGAAGGTTTGAGAGGTCTACCTCATCGGCATCTGCGATTCCGATGGTTCCTACGCCGGCTGCTGCGAGATACATGGCTGCCGGTGCTCCCAGTCCGCCTGCTCCGATGATGAGGACGCTGGCGTTCAGGAGTTTTTTCTGTCCCTTTGCACCAACCTCTTTGAGGATGATGTGGCGGGAATAGCGTTCTAACTGTTCGTTTGTGAATGCCATTATCTTGCGCCTCCTCCCATGAAGTACAGGAATTCGATTTCGTCGCCGTCTTTGACTTCTGTTGTCTCGAAAGCTCCGCTTTCTACGAATTCGTCGTTGATGGTTACGGTTACATACTGAGGTGTTTCCACATCCTCTTTCTCAATTAACTCTTTTACGGTAAGTCCTTCTGGATATTCTTTCTTTTCTCCTGCTACTTTGATAAACATGATTCTTATCTCCTTTATTATAACAAAATTTATGAATTTAATTATCAAATCAAAGTTATATAATTGTGAAATGATAATTAGATATAATCTTCAAACAAAGCTTCAATCTCTTCTGGTTCTTTGAGCCCGACTATTTTGCCTTTCTGTTCGCCGTTTACGAAACAGATGACGGTTGGAGCGGACATGACTTTGTATTGTTCGGCGAGTGCTTTGTCGTAGTTGACGTTGACTTTATAGATGTAAAGGGCGTCTTCGTTTTCGTCTTCGAGGTCTCCGAGGATGCAGGCCATTTGTTTGCATGGGATGCAGGTGTCGGAGTAGAAGTCTACGAGGACTGGTTTGTCTGCCTTTAATACTTTTTCTTCGAAGTTTTCTGCGTTGATCCTGAGTGCCATATCATTCGTCCTCTACTTTCCTGACGATCAGAGTGAAGGTATCGTCGCCGTTGTCGGTGAGCTTCAGGATCTGATGTCCTTCTTCTTTGATGCTTCGCGGTACGTTCTGTACCGGTTCGCCGTTGTTCATACGGACGGCGAGGATCTGTCCGTCATCGAGTTCTTCCAGTGCCACTTTTGCCTTGACAAAGGTCACCGGGCACACAACATCTGTAATATCTACGGTATCATCAATTTTATAATCAGCCATCGTAAGCTCCTTTCAGTACTTCGTACAGTTTACCTTCTCCAACTCTGTCGATCGTGAATTTGAATCTTTCACCTGGTTTTGCGTGATCTCCGAAGAACTGGATCGCTGCATCTGTCACGCGGAAGAGCTGTTCTTCGGAAGTGATCAGTGGCAGGAATTCCTGTCCTTTGCTGATATGGTTTCCAAAAGTACCTCCAAATGATACAAGGAACGCTTCATTTACATCCCATGCATCTACCGGACAGGATTTTGCACAACGTCCGCAGTAGTTGCATTTGTCGGTATCGATCACAAGTTTGTCGTCCTTGAAGGAAATCGCTTCCTCGCGGCAGGCTTTTTCACAGACACCGCAATGGATACATGCATCTTCCTGCCAGGTAACCTGTGCGGCTCCTTTGATTCCTACATCGTTTTCTTCGGCTTTGAGACAGTTGTTCTGGCATCCGGTTACGCCGAATTTGAATTTATGAGGAAGTTCCCTTCCGAAATATCTCTCATTTAACTTAACAGCGATGTCGTAGCTGTTGATATTTCCGCTTGGACAGACTGCATTGCCCTGACATGCTGTTACCGTTCTTACTCTCGGTCCGCAGACACCTGGTTTACATCCGCCTGTGGCAAGATCTGCTGTCACATCATCGATGTCGTTTAATTTGATGAACGGGATCTCAACTCCCTGTCTGGAAGTGAGATGTACGTATCCGTCACCGTATTTCTCAGCTACCTCTGCGATCTTCTTGAGGTTCTCTGCTGTCAGTGTTCCACCGACACAGGCAAGACGCAGGGAAAAGTTGTTTTTCTGTTTCTGGCGCATGAAACCGCCTTTTTTTAATGTTGCATAATCTACTTTTGCCATTTTATTCTCCTTCTATCACTCGTCTGAAATCTTCCTTTAAGTCCTCGATATCTTCAATTCCCACACTGATCCGGATCATGTCATCGTACACACCGGAAAGCTCTTTTTCTTCATTGGAAAGGTGTGCTGCGATGGTGCTTGACGGGTGGATCACCAGTGTCTTGGTGTCTCCGATATTGGATACCAGCCAGGGAAGTTTTAGTTCGTTTAAGATCTGGAAAGCTCTCTCCTTGCTTCCTGTTCTTAAGGTAATGATCGCTCCAAACCCACCATGGAACTGTTTCGCCGCGATCTCATGATATGGATGTTCCTCAAGTCCCGGATAGGAAACGGTGATGCCATGTCCTAATCCGTTCAGGAACTCCGCCAGCTCCATGGCGTTACTACAGTGACGCTGCATTCGAAGTCCCAGGGTTTCAAGTCCCAGATTGTTAAGAAAAGCATTCTGCGGTGCAAGACAGGCTCCCATGCTTCGAAAAAGTCCGTTCCGCAGTTTTGCAAGATAGGCAAATGGTCCGAACTTCTTAAATTCTGCCATCGCCGGATATTTCTCCGGGTCCCATTTAAACTTGCCTCCGCTCACCAGAACTCCGCTGATCGCATCACTGCTTCCGTTTATGTATTTGGATGAGGAATGAATCACAACATCCGCTCCGAGGCGTAATGGCTGGATCAGATATGGGGTTGCAACGGTGTTGTCAACCAGAAACGGAAGTCCATGCTTATGTGCGATCTCTGCCACTCCCTCGATGTCTGTGACATCCAGCTTCGGATTGCCGATCGTCTCTGCAAAAACGGCTCTGGTCTCAGGCATGATCGCCTTTTCAAAAGCATCCGGGGTGTTTTCCTTAACATAGGTTGTGGTGATCCCGTATGCCTTAAGCTCATCCAGAAGTTCTACCGTTCCACCGTAAAGTCCTGCCGCTGCCACAACATGATCACCATTTCGAAGAATGTTCATCAGTGCCATGGTCAGTGCTGCCATTCCGGAGGAACACGCTACACTTCCGACTCCGCCTTCCAGTTTCGTCATCCGCTTCTCGAAGGATTCGATCGTCGGATTGTTGATCCTCGTGTAGGAGTAGCCTGCGCATTTGTTTGCGAAGATCTTCTCCAGTTCCTCTGCTGTATCGTGACGGAATGCACTGGACTGGTAGATCGGAACCTGTGTCGCGCCGTGAGGATTGCTGTCCTCGCTTCCATGAAGCAAAGTTGTGTTAAAACCGTATTCTTTCATTCCTGTGCTCCTTTGTTTTCCTTTGCTGTTTTGATGGTATTACTATATACCTATAAACATACCATGTCAATAGGTAATGTATGTTTTTTCCAAATTTTTTCATTTTTCTATTTTCAGCTTTCGGAACATATCAAAAAAGGCAGCAGAACACATCTTGCTTTTTTGATATGTTCTGCTGCCTTATGCCACAGAGTGGCTGTCAGATCACGTAATCTCCCATGTTTGAATTCTGTTCCAGAAGATCCTCCAGTGTGATTCCGTCAAAATATTCATTGATCAGCTTATAAAAGCCCTCCCACATCTGAAGTGTCTTACAGGTGGCAGCTCTCTCGCACTGGTTCGGATGATCATCCAGACAGGCAACCGGTGCCATGGATCCCTCTGTAATCCTTAAGATGCTCCCAATCGTATACTCAGAAGGTGTCCTGGCGAGACGATAACCGCCGCCCTTGCCTCTGAGTGCCTTGACAAATTTCTGTTTGCTTAATACGGAAACTATCGATTCCAGATATTTCTCTGAGATTTCCTGTCTCTTCGCAATGTCCATTAACGGAATATATTCTCCTGTATTATGCTCTGCAAGATCCAGCATGACGCGGATCGCATAGCGTCCTCTTGTTGAAATTTTCATGTAAATCCCTCCATATACCTATTATACCACAAGGTTATAGGGATTTCAAGCGATATCCCATCAGATTACAAGATAATCTTCTCTTGTAGAGCTGTTTTCCAGTGAGTAAACCTTGTTTTCTTTTATCACAAAAAGCCTCTGCACGAACACGTCGACTTTTTCGCCCTGGCGCACCATTGGCTCATCCAGGCCTCGTTTTGCCGTCAGCGTAACATCTCCGACTTTCACTTCCAGCTCAAAATAGCTTCCACGGAAAGCCACTCGTTCGACTTCTGCCCCGGATGCGGAGCTTTTGTACTTCTGTACCTCTGTCTTTCTGGTGACTTTGACAAACTCCGGACGGATGATCGCGTATTCGGCCCCTGGAATGTCCTCAAAATATTTGAACATCTGATAATCTTTTACAACAGCTGCCTGTCCGAAGAAAGATGCGCTGAATGCAGTTTCCGGACTCTGATATACCTCGACCGGGCTTCCCTTCTGTTCGATGTGGCCTCTGTTTGTGATGATGATCTCATCTGCCACCTCGATCGCCTCATCCTGGTCATGCGTCACGAAGATACTGGTAATCCCCAGCTGTTCGATCATATCTTTGAGCCAGGTACGGAGTTCCTGACGGATCTTGGCATCGATCGCCGCAAATGGCTCATCGAGGAGGAGAAGCTGCGGATTCGGAGCAAGTGCTCTCGCAAAAGCAACTCTCTGTCTCTGCCCACCGGAAAGCTGGCTTGGATATCTTTTTTCCAGACCCTTAAGGCCTACCAGCTCGATCAGTTCCATAACTCTGCTTTTGATGTATTTTTTGTCTGCTTTCTGGACTTTCAGGCCAAAAGCAACGTTGTCGTATACGGTCATATAGCGGAACAGCGCATAACTCTGGAATACGAATCCGATCCCGCGCTCACTTGCCGGAATGTCGTTGACTACTTTTCCATCAATGATGATCTCGCCGCTGTCCGGCTGCTCCAGACCTGCGATCATACGCAGGATCGTGGTCTTTCCACTTCCACTCGGACCCAGAAGACCGATCAGTTTTCCTTTCTCGATTCCAAAAGAAACATGGTCGGATGCTTTATAATCTCCAAAAGTTTTGTTGATATCCTTTAATTCGACGTACATTTAGACTTCCCCCTCTTTTTTTCCTCTGTGCTCCATCACGCTGCGGATGATCAGAAGGATCACCGCCATGATCACCAGGATCGAAGATACCGCAAATGCCGGCACATACTGAAATTCATTGAATAAGATCTCCACATGTAGCGGCAGTGTGTTGGTCAGGCCGCGAAGATGTCCGGACAGAACGGAAACCGCTCCGAACTCTCCCATTGCTCTCGCTGTACATAATACGATTCCATACAGGAGTGCCCATTTGATATGTGGAAATGTAATTTTAGAAAAAATCGTCCAGCCTTTCGCGCCCATCAGTGCGGCCGCCTCTTCTTCATCTGTTCCAATGGATTCCAGTACAGGAAGAAGCTCACGGAACACAAATGGAAAAGTAACAAATACCGTTGCAAGAACGATACCTGGAACTGCAAAGACGATCTGGACATTCGCCTTCTGCAGATACGGATAAAGGATGCTCTGTTTTCCAAAGATCAGAAGGTAGATAAGACCGGCAATGATTGGTGAGACTGTGACCGGAACATCGATCAGAGTCGTGAGCAGTTTTTTGCCCTTAAACTGAAATCTCGTGACTGCCCAGGCTGCACATAATCCAAGAACGGTGTTGCATACGACTGCGATCACGGTTGCTTTCAGTGTCAGCATCAATGCGGCGATCGTATAGGAGTCTGTCACCGCTTCTACATAGACTTCCCAGCCTTTTTTGAGAGCTTCTGTGACTACGACAAACAGCGGGAGTACCAGCATCACAAAAAGAAATAAAACGCTGATCCCGATCAGAAGATATTTTACGATCTTTGATTCATTTTCTCTGTTTTTCATCAGACGTTGCCTCCTCTCAGTCTTTTTGAATTGCGTGCCTGCATCAGATTCATCAGAAACAGGATGAGGAACGATGCGATCAGCATGACGAGAGCGATCGAAGTTGCGCTTTTGTAATCGAATTCCTGAAGTTCTGACATGATGATGAGTGGTGTGATCTCAGTCTCGTAAGGTCTGTTTCCTGCGATAAATACAACGCTTCCGTATTCTCCAAGGCAGCGTCCGAACGCCAGTCCTGTACCGGTAAGAAGCGGAGGAAGAAGTTCCGGAAGAATGACTCTTCGAAAAATATATCCAGGCTTCGCACCCATGACTCTTGCTGCTTCTTCATAAGAACCGTCCAGCTTTTCAAGGACTGGCTGCACTGCTCTTGCGACAAACGGAATTCCTACAAAGATCAGTGCAAATGTGATCCCAAGTTTCGTGTAGGCGATCTTGATGCCGAATTTTGCAAAAAAATTTCCGATGAGTCCCTGGTCTGATGTCAGGGAAGTCAAAGAGATGCCGGCAACTGCGGTCGGCAGCGCGAATGGAAGTTCGATCATACCGTCCATGATCCGTTTGCCCGGAAATTCATAGCGTACCAGAACCCACGCAAGGATCAGTCCCATCACGGCGTTGACAAGGGATGCGCCCAGTGCGGTGATAAAGCTGACATAAAAACTGGACAGGACTCTCTTTCTTGTAATGACCTCAAAAAATTCTCTCAGCCCAAGCTGCGAAGAATACACAACAAGGGAAGCCAGCGGGATCAGAACCACGATACTGAGCATGGTGATCGTCACACCCATGGTCAGTCCGAATCCCGGAATTACTCTTTTTTTGCTTTTTTTCATAATCGTTCACCTCGTATTTTAGTTGCCGTAGATCTGATCAAAGATCCCGCCGTCTGCAAAATGTTTCTCCTGCACTTCCTGCCAGCCGCTAAAATCGTCGATCGTTTTTAACTCCATTGTAAGGTCAAACACATCGCTGTATTCCTTCAGGATCTCCTCGTTGACCGGACGGTAATAATTTTCTGCTGCGATCCTCTGTGCATCGTCGGAATAAAGATAGTTCAGATATTCTTTTGCGATGTCCTCTGTGCCGCGGTTCTCTGCCACTTCGTCGACCACTGCCACAGACGGCTGTGCCAGTACACTGATGCTCGGGTTGATGATCTCAAATTCATCCGGATCATCCTGTACAGAAAGAAATGCTTCATTTTCCCAGGCGATCAGGACATCTCCCTGTCCGTTCTCCACGAAGGAAGTGGTCGCGCTTCTTGCACCGGAATCCAGAACAAGTACATTCTGGTATAATTTTTTGATAAATTCTTCCATCTTGTCTTCCTGGTTATTATAAGCTTTCTGTGCATATGCCCAGGCTGCCAGATAGTTCCAGCGGGCTCCACCGGAAGTCTTCGGGTTTGGTGTGATCACATCAACATCGTCACGGATCAGATCATCCCAGTCCTGAATATTTTTCGGATTGCCTTTTCTTACCAGAAATACGATCGTGGAAGTGTAGGGAGCACTGTCGTCCGGAAGTTCTTCTTTCCATCCTTCATCGATCATTCCTGCATCCTGGATCGCATTGATATCATATTCCAGTGCCAGTGTCACCACATCTGCCTGCAGGCCGTTGATGACTTCCAGTGCCTGTTTGCCGGAACCGCCGTGGGACTGGATCACGTCCACATCCTGACCGGTCTCTTCCTTCCAGTGTTCCTGAAAGATCTTGTTATAAGATTCATACAGTTCCCTCGTTGGATCGTAGGAAACATTGATAATATGTACATCGGATCCTGCCCCTGCATCGTAGGAACAGACTCCGGTAAAAGCTGCAATTCCAAGTACTGCTGCCAGACACAGGCTTCTCAGTTTTTTCTTTGTCATTTCTGCCACTCCCTGTTGTTTTCTTATTTTACGTTAAAGGCATTATATACCAATAAACATACTTTTTAAATATGTTTTTTAGAAAACGTTTGCACAGATGTTTCTCCGGCACTGGTCGGGCATTGATCAGGCAGCAAAAAAGACCGCCAACACAGCACCTGTTCCCCTGTACGCCAGGAGTTACAGCCGTCTGTATTGATGGTCTTTTTTATTTTATATTTTTATTTCTGTTCATCGTAAGTGTCAAGGAAATTGTGTCTCACGCCATCCTGCTTGTATCCGATGACGGTATTCAGGTTGACATTCTCCACGCTTCGGAAAATATTATATTCAATGACCGGATCCTTCTTGGCAAGTTCATGGATCAGTTCCTTGATCTCCGCACGCTTGGAGCCCTTCTCTGTACCGCCGCAGGATGCACAGTGCTCTGTAAAGCGGCATGCACACTGGATGAAATGAAGGTCATTGTAATTCGCCCAGTGAATGATATCTGCCTCACGGATCAGATACAGCGGGCGGATCAGCTCCATTCCCTCAAAGTTCGTACTGTGAAGCTTCGGCATCATGGTCTGGACCTGTGCGCCATAGAGCATTCCCATCAGGATCGTCTCGATGACATCATCATAGTGGTGTCCGAGCGCGATCTTGTTGCAGCCCAGTTCTTTGGCTTTGCTGTAGAGATAACCTCTTCTCATTCTCGCGCAGAGATAGCATGGTGACTGTTCTTCTGCTGCAACGATATTAAAAATATCCGACTCAAAAACTGTGATCGGCACATTCAGGATCTTTGCATTATCCTTGATCGTCTGATAATTGATTTCATTATAGCCCGGGTTCATTACCAGGAAAACAACCTCAAAGTTCTTCTTGCCGTGGCGGGAAAGCTCCTGAAACAGCTTCGCCATCAGCATGGAGTCCTTGCCGCCTGAGATACAGACTGCGATCTTGTCTCCGTCCTGCACAAGCTCGTACTCACGGATCGCCTTGGTAAATCTCCTCCAGATCGGCTTGCGGAATTTCTTGATGATGCTGCGAGCGATGTCCTTTGTGCGCTGTTCTGCCGCATTGTGATCCGCCATCATTTTGCTGAGTTTGATCTTGAGCCATGCGCGGTAGCCGTTCTTGATGCTGTATACTTCATACCCCTGTTCATTCAGTTCCTGCGCAATTTCCTCACTCTTCTGCCCGGTATAACAGAGCAGGTAAACCGGACAGTCCTTGCGGATCTTGTCCATATGCTCTTCTAATTCTTCCCAGTAGATGTTGACAGCCCCCGGATAGGTTTCCTTGTCAAAATCTGCCTTGTCACGGATGTCTATGATCTGTTTTTCCCTTGTATCTTCCTGTAATTCTTCAATCGTTCTAATACACATATGCTTCTTCCTTAATAAAAAATTTCTTATATACAGTAATCGCTCCAGGTGCTCTCGGAAACGTGGGAGCAGCTGTTCCGGATCATCAGGTGACCGGAAAGTTCCATACGCACGACACCGCTGTGTCCGCCTTTCATGCGGTCGAGAAGAAGGTAGAGGGCAAATTTCCCCATCTCTTCCTTCGGAAGTCCTACAGTTGTCAGCATCGGCTTCGTGTACTGCGCTTCCTCGATATCGTCACTCGCTATGATCGACGGCGTAAAATAAAGATTCCTGCAGCGTCCCAGATATTTCAGCATTCCGACAGCCGTAATGTCATTGGCGCAGTAGATTCCTGTCGGACAGTCGTCAGACTTAAGAAGCTGCTCCATCGCTTCGTAGCCTTCCTTCTCTGTCTGGTTCGTCTCCACGACATACTCCGGGATCACATCCAGGTTATTTCTCTTAAGAGTGTCCAGATAGCCATTGTAACGGTCCTCGTTTCGACAGTTTCCGACATACCCGATATTCCGGTGCCCCAGTGAGATCAGATGTTCCACTGCCATCGCCGCGATCTTTCTGCCGTCACACAACACTTCATCCACCTCATAATTGGTGGAATTACGGTTGACTGACACTACACTCCGGTATTTCTGATTTAGTTTCTTAAGGGCCACAGGATTGCATCGGCCGATCACGATCAAGCCGTCCTGTTTTCCCTCCGTCTCAGTATACATTCCCTGGATGATCTGGTCAAGATTTTCCCGCCGGCATTTTCGGTCATCGGAAAAAAGCGGCATATACCAGACTTTGGAGAGGATGCAGTTGTGCTCGTGGATCTCGCTCTCCACCACGCGGAGAAGCTCTGTGAAAAAAGGATCCGTCCTTGACTCATCAGTTCTTGTCATCAGTACATTGACGTACCAGATCCGGCTGTCTCTGGACTGCCTGCCTTTTTTGAGATTTCTTGCCGCCTCGTTTGGGACGTAATTCATTTCCATGGCGATCGCCCAGACTTTTTCCCGAAGGCCGGGAATCGAACATTTGTAGTCAGGACGGTTAAGGATTCTGGAAACGGTTGAGATAGATACTCCTGCTTTTTCTGCAATCTTTTTGATAGACATATGTGTATTTCCTCTTGAAGTCGATAAAAAAAACCGGAGGCCAGGGCATCGCCTCAAACCTCCAGAGTTTTTCAGATATAGTACATTTCCTGTTTTTCGTAATGATCGGAATAATATCCGCTCATTTGTGCCAAAGTCAAGTTTGACAGAATCTGATCGAGTTCCTGATTGACGGTATCCACCACCAGCTTCTGAATCGTATCTGAGATTCCTTTATAGCTGTTTTCCGCCACAACATCCTCATCTTCGAGGTGGTAGCTTCCTTCGAGAGCTTCCACCACGGATGCAACAGTGATCTCGTCAGCAGCCTTCGCCAGATTATATCCTCCCTGGGAGCCTTTGACACTTTTTACTATGCCTGTTCTGCGGAACGAGGCAAATATGTGTTCCAGAAACTGCAGAGAAATGTCATTTCTCTCAGCTATGGTTTTCAGGGCTACCGGTGTGCTGGACGGCTGTGCAGCCAGGTCCATCAGCGCAGTGAGACCATATCTGGTTTTTTTGCAAAATTTCAATTACTGGATTGCCTTGAAAGCTTCGTCCAGATCCTGGATGATATCGTCGATGTTTTCCGTTCCGATGGAAAGACGGATCGTGTTCGGTTTGATACCCTGATCCAGAAGCTCTTCTTCTGTGCACTGGCTGTGGGTGGTGGTTGCCGGATGGATAACCAGTGATTTAACATCTGCTACGTTTGCAAGCAGAGAGAACAGTTCCAGGTTGTCGATAAAGTCTTTGGCTGTCTGTGCATCTCCCTTGATCTCGAATGTGAAGATAGATCCACCGCCATTCGGGAAGTATTTTGCATACAGAGCTTTCTGGCTCTCATCATCTGTTACGGACGGATGATGTACTTTCTCTACCATTGGGTGATTGTTCAGGTACTGAACAACTTTGAGTGCGTTCTCTACATGACGCTCTACACGCAGGGACAGTGTCTCAAGACCCTGAAGGAAGATGAAGGAGCTTACTGGAGAGATCGTTGCACCTGTGTCACGAAGAAGGATCGCACGGATCTTTGTAACAAATGCAGCCGGACCGCATGCTTTTGTGAAGCTGATTCCATGGTAGCTCGGGTTTGGCTCTGTCAGGGACGGGAATTTACCGGAAGCTTCCCAGTCGAATTTGCCACCTTCTACGATGACACCACCGATTGTTGTTCCATGTCCTCCGATGAATTTGGTTGCGGAATGAACAACGATGTCTGCACCGTACTCGATCGGTCTTACAAGGTATGGTGTTGCGAATGTGTTATCTACAACGAGCGGGATCTGATGTCTGTGAGCGATCTCAGCGCAAGCTTCAACATCAACAACGTCAGAGTTCGGGTTTCCTAGAGTCTCGATGTAAAGTGCTTTGGTGTTGTCTTGGATCGCATTCTCTACTTCTTCAAGATTGAAGATGTCTACGAATGTTGTTGTGATTCCATATGCCGGAAGAGTATGCTCCAGAAGGTTTGTTGTTCCACCGTAGATGTTCTTTGCTGCTACGATGTGGTCTCCGTTCTGTGCAAGGTTCTCAATCGTGTATGTAATTGCTGCTGCACCGGAAGCTACTGCAAGTGCTGCTGTACCGCCTTCAAGTGCTGCGATTCTCTTCTCAAAAACGTCCTCTGTCGGGTTTGTCAGACGTCCGTAGATGTTACCTGCATCTGCAAGTCCGAAACGAGCTGCTGCATGATCGCAATTTCTGAATACATAAGATGATGTCTGATAAATAGGTACTGCTCTTGCATCTGTCACTGGATCTGGCTGTTCCTGTCCTACGTGTAACTGTAATGTTTCAAACTTATAATTTCTTTCTTTACTCATAATTTCTATCTCCTTTGTTGACTTTTATTTTGAATTTTGTATGTTGTCTTTCTTGATTACAAACTTATCTTACCATTAGATTTCCTACTTGTCCAATATGAAAAGTCAACATCTAGTTATAGGATATCCCTATAACCAGAGTCGTCACCCATAGCTTTATACTTTTTGATCTCCTCTAAGTACTTCTCTCCTAATGGGCTGATC
>OHZD01000456.1_pt1 | contig 19657 bp, 19 predicted proteins | sample 1580391 | NCBI WGS metagenome assembly OHZD01 (sample SAMEA3882510, study PRJEB24775) | human gut metagenome | biome: human-associated habitat; feature: intestine environment; material: feces | place: Netherlands | collected 2009/2010 | reverse complement strand
CTCGCTACCTCCACCTTGGCAAGGTGGCGCTCTACCAGATGAGCTACGGCCGCATGTTGGAGAGGTTTTGCTCAGCCGCTCTCTCCGGGCGACGTATGTTATTATAACTGACAACGAGCGAAAAGTCAAGCATTTTTTCTAATTTTTTTGCGATTTTTTCATGTTTTTTCAAGTTCCTGCTTTTCATCGCTGGCAGGCCATTTTTTGAGCAGTTCGTTCAGGTTCACCTTATAATTCTTGTTGCAGAACTGGCAATTCACCTCAGCAATGGGGTCTTCATCTCGCAGCTTTTCCACTTCTTTTTTGCCCAGGCTACGGATCATATTCTCCACACGCTCCTCGCTGCAATCGCAGCGGTAGGTCACGTGGTAGCTGTCGAGAATATCCGGCTGAAAACCTTCCAGCGCCAGCTCCAGCATATCGCGGACAGTCTTGCCCTCCTCCAGCATAGTGGTAACACTGGGCATAGCCTTGATGTTCTTTTCCAGGTGGTTGATCTCGTCCTCGGTGGCGCCGGGCAGCAGCTGCACGATGAAGCCGCCTGCACAGCGCACGCTCAGGTCCTTATCTACCAGTACGCCCAGGGCGCAGACCGTGGGGATCTGTTCGCTGATGGCAAAGTAGGTGGTGACGTCCTCAGCGATCTCACCAGAGGTCAGGGGCACCTGGCCGATGTACGGTTCGCGCATGCCCAGGTCACGGATCACGTCCAGCGTGCCGTCCTTACCCACGGCCGCGCCCACGTTCAGGTGGCCGTCAACCCGCGGAGGAAGCTCTACAACAGGGTTCTCCACATAGCCTTTAACGTTGCCGGTACCATCGGAAACGGCCAGCAGGCGACCTGCGGGGCCGCCGCCCTTGATCTGCAGGGTGACAGAATCCTGGGTGCTTTTGAGCATAATGCCCATCATGGAGGCAGCCGTCAGCAGGCGGCCCAGCGCGGCCGTTGTGACGGCGCTGGTCTTGTGCAGGCGCTCCATCTCGCACACGATCTCGGTGGAATCCACGCCGTAAAAGACAATGCCGCCGTTCTCGGAGATGCCGCGCAGCATGTTATGATTCTGTTCCATTTATTTTTCCCCCTCCTGGGTGTATTGTTTGACAGCCGTGATGATCCAGCGCGGGCTGTCGGGCCGCACAAGGCCAAAGTCCTCGCCGTCGGCAACCTTGGCCACGGTGAAGCCATATTTTTCCAGCAGCGACGTTACCAGATCCAGCGGGTAGCTGTACTCGCTGAAGGACTCCTTAAAGTGTTCGCCGGTCTCGTGGTAGTCTATGTCGATGGCAATGTCCACCCGGCCGGTGGCTGCATCAAAATGGTTGGTCCAGTGGCACTCGGCGTCCTCGGCCTCGATGTCGAAGGTCTCCCCCGCCAGAATTTTCTGGTGCTTATACGGAGTGTTCAGGTCAAAGATGAAAACGCCGTCTTTTTCCATAAAGTAGGCCGCTTTGCGGATGGCTTTTTCAAACTGATCCACCGGGCCGATATGGTTGTAGGTATCAAAGGTGGAGACCGCCGCGCGGATGGTGCCGTACAGGTCCAGCGAGAGCAGGTCCTGCCGCAGCAGCAAAATACAGCCGGTCATGTCCAGCTCATCGGCTTTTTCCCGCAGGACGCTGAGCATCTCTTCGGAGCGGTCGATGCCGATGACGTCATAGCCCGCCTGGGCCAGCATCAGGGTCAAATCGCCGGTACCGCAGCCCAGGTCGGCCAGGATGCCGTCGCGGATACCGTGGGCCGCCAGTTCGTCGGTGACATAGCGGTAAAGGGCGTCGTAGTCGGCCTCGCTGTTGAGTTCATCATAAAAATAGGCAAATTCGTTGTAGGCCATGGGTCACTCCGTTGCTGCGGCGGCTTCCAGCAGAGCGCGCAGTTCTTCCATGCCCAGGCCGTTCTCGGCACTGGTCAGGATGACTTTCTGGCAGCCGTAGGGCGCACAGATCTCCTCAAACTCAGCCTGGCGGGCGGCCATCTCGCTCTTTTTCAGCTTATCGCCCTTCGTCAGGGCGGCCACAAACGGGATACGGTGGTAGTGCAAATACTCCAGCATCTGCACGTCGTCGGCGCTGGGAGCGTGGCGGCTGTCCAGCAATTGCACCAGCAGGCAGACGCTGCGGTCGTCCTCGAAATAGGTATTGATCAACTCGTCCCAGCGTTCGCGCTCGGCGTTGGAGACCTTGGCGTAGCCGTAGCCGGGCAGGTCCACAAAGTAGGCCTTATCCACTTTATAAAAGTTGATGGTGGCCGTTTTGCCTGGGGTAGCGCTGACGCGGGCCAGTTTGCGGCGGTTGCACAGCTTATTGATGAGGCTGGATTTTCCCACATTGGAGCGGCCGGAAAAAACGATCTCCGGCCGGTCGCTGTCCGGCAGCTGGCGGGACAAGCCGTAGGATGCGAGAAATTCGCAGTTATTGTAGTTCATAGTGGTTCCTTTACATTACAGTGGCCGGATCCTTGGCGACGGGCTTTTCGCCGGCGATCAGGTTGGTGGCCTGGGGCATGGCGTGGGCGCTGCGGGCGGCAGCATGGCCGGGCATGATGAGTGCATGCTTGAGCACCTGGGACAGGCGCTCCACCGGGATGAAGTGGATCTTCTCCTTGACCTCGGCATCGACTTCGTAGAGGTCGGTGGTGTTCTCTTTGGGGATCAGCACAGTGGAGATACCTTCGCGGAAGGCGGCCATGCTCTTTTCCTTCAGGCCGCCGATGGGCAGCACATTGCCGTGCAGTGTAATTTCGCCGGTCATGGCCAGGTCATGGCGCACCGGGATGCCGGACAGGGCCGAGACCAGCGCCGTGGTCAGCGTGACACCGGCGGAAGGGCCGTCCTTGGGCACAGCGCCCTCGGGGGCGTGGATGTGCAGGTCGGTGTTCTTGAAGCGGTCGGGAGCGATGCCGTACTCCTCGGCATGGACACGGGCATAGGTGACGGCAAGCTGAGCGCTTTCCTTCATCACGTCGCCCAGGCTGCCGGTGATTTCGATCTTGCCGGTGCCGTTGGGGATGACCGCCACTTCGACGGGCAGCATCTCGCCGCCGACACTGGTCCAGGCCAAGCCGTTGGCGATGCCGACGGAGTCGGTTCGGGAGATGAAGGTCGGCTTGACCTTCTCGGGGCCAAGCAGCGACTTGACCATCGTGCCGGAGACGCTGATCTTTTCGGTCTCGCCTGCGGCAATTTTCTGGGCACACTTGCGCAGCACCGAGGTGATGGTGCGCTCCAGGTTACGTACACCGGCTTCGCGGGTGTAGCCGTCGATGATCTCATAAATCGCGCCGGAGGTCATGGTGACCTTGCCGTCCAGGCCGTTGTTTTTCAGCTGTTTGGGCAGCAGATGGCGCTTGGCAATGTTGAACTTTTCGGTGCGGGTATAACTGGGCAGCTCGATGACATCCATACGGTCATAGAGTGGGCCGGGAATCGTGGAGGCATCGTTGGCGGTGGTGATGAAGAGCACCTCGCTCAAATCGAACGGGATGTCGAGGTAGTTATCCTTAAAGGTGCGGTTCTGCTCGGGGTCCAGCACCTCCAGCAGGGCGCTGGAGGGGTCGCCCTTGTAGTCCCCCGCCAGCTTGTCGATCTCGTCCAGCAGGATGACCGGGTTGGAGGACTTGGCGGAGTTGATGGCGCTGATGATGCGGCCCGGCATGGCACCGATGTAGGTGCGGCGGTGGCCGCGGATCTCGGCCTCGTCATGTACGCCGCCCAGGCTCATGCGGGCGAACTTGCGGCCCATGCAGTCCGCAATGGAATGGGCGATACTGGTCTTGCCGACGCCCGGAGGGCCGACGAGGCAGACGATCTGGCCCTTGACCTCGGTGTTCAGCTTGCGCACGGCCAGCAGTTCCAGGATGCGCTCTTTGACTTTCTGCAAACCGTAATGTTCGCGGTCCAGCACCCTGCGGGCGTGGGCCTGGTCGAGGTCATCCTCGGTGGTGATGTGCCAGGGTAGGCCCAGGCAGGTATCCAGATAGCTGCGGATAACGCCGCTTTCGGCGGAGTTGGACTGCATACGGGCCAGACGGTCGCACTCTTTCAGCAGCTTTTCGGTGGATTCGTCGTCCAGCTTGAGGGCGGCGATCTTCTGGCGGTAGGTATCGGCTTCGGCGCGGGTATCTTCGGAATCGCCCAACTCTTCGCTGATGATGTGCATCTGCTCCCGCAGGTAGTATTCCCGCTGGCCTTTGTCCAAAGAGGCGTTGACCTTATCATCAAGGTCGCGCTCGATTTCCAACACCTGGCACTCCTGACGCAGCAGCATCAGCAGTTTTTCCAATCGGCTCAGCAGCGAGGACTCATTCAGGATGGTCTGCTTATCCTCGTATTTCAGCAAGAGGTTTGCGGGCATGTACTCGCTCAGGAACAGCGGGCTGTCTGAGCTGACGATGTTATAGATGACGTCCTTGGAGATCTGCGGGCTGTAGGAGAGGTACTCCTCAAAGCAGTCTTTCAGACTGCGAACGAGGGCCTCGGTCTGGGTGCGTTTATCGGCACCGATGCCGCGCACCGGCACCGGGCGCACGCTGGCCTGCAGGAAGTCGCCGTCGTTCAGTTCCAGCAGGCGGGCGCGGGTCTTGCCTTCCACCAGCACCTTGACGAGGTCGTCGGAAACGCGCAGCACCTGCTTGATCTCGGCGATGACACCGTAGCCGTAGAGGTCAAGCATCGTGGGTTCTTCCACGTCCATCTCTTTCTGGGCGACAAGGAAAACGCTGCTGTTGGCGTGCATGGCAGCCTCGATGGCGGCGATGGATTTGGCGCGGCCCACCTCAAAGTGGACGATATTATTGGGGAAAACCACCAGCCCGCGCAGGGCGATAGCCGGCAGTACACTGACATTGCGGGTGATTTTGACTTTTACTTTCTCAGACATTGCTTACTCTCCCATGACCTGCAGAACAGGTGCGTTGTATGCGAGTTTTGGCGGCAAAAGGATACGGGCGCTGCGCCGTGCCGTCTCGGCGTGCAGCGTTTTCTGGGGCGAACATTCGCCGTCCAGGGTGGTGATCATCGGCTTTGGATCCAGCACCCGGATGTCGATGGCCGATGTGCGGAAGTACGTTAAGTACGGGCGGAACTTTTCGGTCACCGTACCGTCCGGCGTAAGGTGCTCGCCTTTTTTGTAGCCGCCCAAAAGGCCGGGCAGCTTCAGGCGCAGCACCGGCTTTAGCAGCACCACATCCAGCAGGCCGTCGTCCAGGCTGGCGTTGGGGGCGGCACAGTAGCCGCCGCCGTACATGCGGGCGTTGCAGATGGCCAGCATCATGTAGACGCCGTCCAGTTCCCGGTCATCAGCCTGAATATGCAGATGATGCCTGAAGCTGCTGCAGACGGCTTCGAGGATAGACAGGGTGTACGCGGTGGTCCCGCCGCACAGCGGGATGCGCCGCCACTTGGGGATACCGTTGGCCACCTGGGCGTCGATGCCTGCGGCGTAGATGTCGATGCCGTAGCCCTGGGGCGTTGCCAGCAGATCCACCGGGAAGGTTTCGGCTGCCAGCTGGGCATCCATATCCAAGAAATCCGCCGGGGCGCCGAAGTTACGCACATAGTCGTTGCCGCTGCCGCAGGGAATGCAGCCCACCGCGATATTGGGGTGGTTGGCCGCGCCTTGCAGCACTTCGTTCATCGTGCCGTCGCCGCCTGCCGCGTAGATATGTACTTCTTCCCCGCTGGCTGCGGCGGCTTCGGCCAATTGGCGGGCGTGGCCGCGGCTGCGGGTGACCTCGATCTGCACGTCCACCCCGGCGCGGGCAGCGGCCGCCTGGATCTGGGGCACCAGCACCACGCTGGCGTCGGTCTTGCCGGCCGCGGGATTGATGATAAACAACTGCTGCATGGTGCGCCCCTTTCCCCTATGCTTCCTGATAGTAACAGGTATATCTATTGTAGCGGTTTCTTGCAAAAAGTGCAAGGGTTTGGGATAAACTGCTAGCCCCCGGCCCAAAATATTGTGCAGGAGGGGTTTTGTATGGCAGATGTTTTTGTGGAAGTCGGGCAAGTCGTCATTACCAGCCTTGTATCATTGATGGGGATGTTTTTGCTGACGCGGTGGGGCGGCAAGCGGCAAATTTCCCAGATGAGCCCCTTTGACTATCTGAACGCCGTGACCACCGGTTCTATCGCTGCCGAGCTGGCGACGAATCTGGAACAGTGGTACCGCCCTGTCACCGCCATGGTCGTGTACGGGCTGGTGACCTGGGTCGTGCATTTTACTGCCTGCCGCAGTATCTTTATGCGCAGTTTGTGGAGCGGGCGGTCGCTGGTATTGATGGAGAGCGGCACCATTTTTAAGGAGAATCTTTCCCGCGCGTCCATTGATTTGAACGAGTTTTTGGGTCAGGCCCGCGTGGCCGGGTATTTTGACCCCAACGAAATACAAACCGCCATTTTGGAAACGAACGGCCAGATCAGCTTTTTGCCCAAGAGCAGCAGCCGCCCCGTCACCCCGCAGGACTTGCAGCTGACGCCGAAGCCGGTGAGTGCGTGGTATGATCTGATTCTGGACGGGCAGCTGATGGAAGACAACCTGAAAGCCTCCGGCCGCAGCGTAAGTTGGCTGGAAGGCCAGCTGCACAGCGTGGGCATCGGGCAGAAAAGCGAGGTATTTTACGCGGGCTGCAACCAGCAGGGCACATTCTTCGCCTGCCGCGACGGGTAAACAAAAGGGCCGAAGCCCGAAGCTTCGACCCTTTTGTATTGGGCGATGTGGCCCAGATTATTTGAAGTAGCGATCCAGCAGGCCCTGCATACCGCGGCCATGGCGGGCCTCATCCTTTGCCATCTCGTGGACGGTGTCATGGATGGCGTCCAGGTTCAGTTCCTTGGCCTTCTTGGCCAGGTCCATCTTGCCGGCGCAGGCGCCGCACTCGGCGTCAACACGCATCTGCAGGTTCTTTTTGGTGCTGTCGGTCAGGACCTCGCCCAGCAGCTCAGCAAACTTGGAAGCATGCTCAGCTTCCTCAAAGGCGTAGCGCTTCCAGGCTTCGGCGATCTCGGGGTAGCCCTCGCGGTCAGCCACGCGGCTCATGGCCAGGTACATGCCAACTTCGCTGCACTCACCGTTGAAGTTCTCGCGCAGACCCTGCTTGATCTCCTCGGGCACGTCCTTGGCGATGCCGACAACATGCTCGGTTACATAGGTGTTGTCCTTCTTCTCGATGAACTTGGAAGCCGGGGCCTTGCAGACCGGGCAGAACTCGGGGATGGTGCCTTCAGCGATATAACCACAAACGGTGCAAACATACTTCGTCATAATAAATTGCCTCCTGTAATTTTGGATTTTCCGTTTTATTGCTCTTATTTGCTCCTGAGACAAGTTCCTGTCTCATTGCCTATATTATACGGAACTATACCACTTTTGTCAATAGCCTTTTTCATTTTTTAAGAATAAATCTCATTTTTCAAAAAGTTTGTATTGGTTTCCTCTCCCCGGCGCATTTTTGGGCATAGCAGCAAACAAAGCTTTGCAGAGCACACAGCTCAACGCCCCCACGCACAGCCCGGCCACCAGCAGCACCGGCGCATAGCCTAATGCCATCGCACTGGACAGCAGTACCGAGGCTCCCAGCAATTGGCCGATATTATGGGCCAGCGCACCGCTGACCGTGAAGATGAACTCTCCCGGCGAGGCGGGCAGGTGCAGCAGCCCCCACAATACAAGGAAGGACAGCACGCCGCCGCACAGGGATAAAAAGCCAGCTGTCGGCCCGCGGGTCAACATGGCAAACAGAGCCTTGAGCAGCACCAGCTCCGCCGCTGTGCGGGTGTTTAAGAAAAGCAGCGCGTACATGACCACCAGGTTGGAAAGGCCCAGCTTCATGGCGGGCATCAGGCCCAGCAGCGGCGTGATGGCGGATTCTAAAAATGACAGTGCGATGGCCAGGGCAAACAGCATGCCCGTCCAGGCGACCTCTCGGGATTTTTGGCTGCGCATAGGGCAGTCTCCCCTTTCTTGCAAGCAGGATTACTATAATAAGGTAGCAGCCCGCGCAGACTACCTAAAAAATTTACAATTTTCACACAGCTTTTCCGGCGCGGATTCGAGCCAAACGGCTTGAAAAAAACAGGGATATGGTGTATCCTATTAGAGTATCGGTATAGCATGCCGATGCTTATTTTTAAAAGCATACCATACCATTATGAAAAAGATATGAAAAAGGAGATCCTACTCATGAAAAAGTTACTTCCTATCCTGCTGTGCGCTGCCCTGCTGGCTGGCTGCGGCAGTTCCGCCAGCTCCGCTGCTTCTTCGACTGCGGAGAGCACCGTAGCTTCTGAGTCTGTTGCCGAGTCCACCGTAGAGAGCACCGTAGAGAGCACCATCGGCGGTGCTGACGGCGAGACCGACATTGTCGTGAGCGATGATGCCGAAGCCAATACCGCCAATCTGGATGCTGCTGTATCCGCTTTGGAAGAGGTCAACCCCATCGCCAACCCCCGCGCACTGGACGACTTCTCCGTTGAGAACGAGCTGATGCTGACCATGGACAACATTGCCGGCTACAAGGGCGATGTGACCAACGACCAGGCTGACTGCGGCCTCGTGTTTGTGGCCCAGGCTAAGCCCGGCAAGGCCGCTGATGTCGAGAGCGAGCTGCAGGCTTACAAAGACAGCCTGTCTGCCAACGACCTGTATGCCGAGTTTGCCGACAAGGTCGCCCTGGCCAAGGACGCCCGCATCGTGACCAATGGCGACTATGTTGCCATCGTCATCGCCGGCATTTCGAACCCTGACTACAGCGCCATTGATACCGCCCTGGAGACGGCACTGAACTTCTAAACTATCGTATGGATGCAACAGGCCGCTACCCCGCTGGGTAACGGCCTGTTCTTGTAAACAAAAGAAAGGAGATCGCGCGGATGGTTTTTAACAGCGTTGTGTTCCTGTTCTGCTTTTTGCCGCTGGCGCTGCTTGCGTACTACCTCGTCCCCGGGCGGGGCAAAAATGTGGTGCTGCTGGTGGAAAGTCTGCTGTTCTACTGCTGGACCGGTGTAGAATATCTGCCGCTGATTGTCTGCCTGATCGTATTCAACTACCTGTGGGGGCTGCTGACAGCGCGCACCAAAGCCAAACTGAAAGGCCTGCTGCCTGCCGTGGCGGTGCTGGTCAACCTGGCGGCGCTGGTCTACTTTAAGTATGCCAATTTCCTGATCGATACCCTGAACCGCATCGGGAATTTTGGCCTGGCCGCCCTGGATGTAGGCGCGGTGCTGCCCCTGGGCATCAGCTACTACATCTTTAAAATAATCAGCTACGAAGCCGACGTTTACACCGGCAAGGTGGAGGCCGAGAAAGACCCCATCGCCTTTGCGGCGTATGTGCTGTTCTTCCCGCAATTGATTGTCGGCCCCATCATCAAGTACCGCGATATGGCCCCGCAGCTGCACAACTACAAAAACCGCTGCAATGCGGCGCTGGTGGAGCGTGGCGTGGAACTGTTTTTGTTTGGCCTTGCCAAAAAGGTGATCTTGGCGGATTCCATCGGTGCGCTGTGGACCGATATTATCAGCACGGGCGGCGTGGGGCTAAGCAATGTCTCCACCCCGCTGGCCTGGCTGGGCATCATTGCCTACTCGCTGCAGCTGTACTTTGACTTTGCCGGGTACAGCGAGATGAGCAACGGCCTCGCTGCCCTGATGGGCTTTGACTGCGCCGCCAACTTTGATTTGCCGTATATTTCTGCCAGCATTACGGAGTTCTGGCGGCGATGGCACATTTCCCTGTCCGGCTGGTTCCGGGATTACATCTACATTCCGCTGGGCGGCAACCGCAAGGGCGCCGTGCGGCAGATGCTGAACATGTTCCTCGTCTGGGCCGCCACTGGCATCTGGCACGGCGCCAACTGGAACTTCATCGTGTGGGGGCTATACTATTTTGTGCTGCTGGTCATCGAGAAGAATTTCCTGCTGAAATTCCTGAAGAAATGCCCGCTTGCGGCCCATATTTACACGCTGTTCTTTGTGGTGCTGGGCTGGGGCATCTTTACCGCCAACCAGCCCGGTGCGCCGCTGGGGCTGCTGCTCAACAAACTGTTTGTGCCCCAGGGCGGCATCTCGCCGGTGTATTATCTGCGCAACTACGGCGTATTTTTGATGCTAGGCTGCGTGTGTTCGTCGGTGCTGCCCCGCTGGCTGTGGGAGCGCATCAGCCGCAATACGGCGGTAAAAGCGGTGGTCTCGGCCCTGCTGGCGCTGCTGTGCATTGCCTATGTGGTGGCCGCCACCAACACGACGGCCCTGTACGCCAATTTCTGAAAGGAGGAACGGGATCATGGGAAAAGTTGTATACCGCAAAGAAAAAAAGAGCCGTTCCCCCTATCCGCTGCTGATTCTGGGCGCGGTGGTCGTGTTTGGGTTTTCGCTGGTGAATCTGGTGTTTCCCAAGCGCGACCAGCTGGAACTGGAAAACCGCAAGGCCGCGCAGCTGCCGGCGTTCAGCGTTTCGGCACTGCTGGACGGCAGCTGGCAGAGCGGGTTTGCCCGCTGGATGCAGGACCAGTTTGCCCTGCGAGATGTCTGGGTCAACACCCAGCGCGCGGCAGACGAAATCGTTTTCCAGAAAGTCGAGGAGGGCGGCATCCTGCTGGGCAAGGACCACTGGATGTTTACAAAGCTCTTTACCGTGGACGATGCCACCCAGAAGCAGCTTGCTAAGAACGTGCAGGCTGTCAGCGATTTTGCGGCGGCTCATCCCGGTAAGGTGACGTTTTTGCTGGCGCCCTCGGCCAGTGTGATCTATCCCGAGGAGCTGCCCACCGGTGCCCCGATGGCGGACGAGAACGCGATGCTGGACGATATTTTTACTACGGTTGGTCAAAATGCCAGCGTGTTGGACCTGCGCCCCACCTTTACCGCCGACAAGAACGAGTACCTGTACTTTAAGACCGACCACCACTGGACGCCCAACGGCGCCTACCGCGCGTATGAGCAGTTCTGTGCAATGAAGGGCCTGACGCCTTTTGACCGTGACACCCATGAGTCGATCACGGTGACGGATTTCCAAGGCACCCACTATTCGGCCACGCGGCTGTGGAACGTAGAGAACGACGAGATCACCTACTACCCGCTGAAAAACGAGATGACCATTTACCGCATCACCGGCGAGGCCGCCTATGAGCCGGAGACCACTGAGAACCTCATCAATACGATGAAGTTCAACACACGGGACAAGTACGCCGCATTTTTGGACGGCAACAACGGCTACTCGGTCATCGAGGGCGACGGCGAGGGCAGCATTTTGGTAGTGAAGGACAGCTACGCCAATAGCTTTATCCCCTACCTGACCGCCAACTATGGCAAGATCGGCGTGGTGGATTTCCGCAACTTTAAGTATGGGCTGGACTCCACCATTGAGCAGGAAGGCTACGATGAAGTGCTGATCTTGTACAACTTCCAGACTTTTATCGCCGATTCCAACCTGATTTATATCTCCCGTCCCAGCACCTTGCAGTAAATTATAACGACACACGGCCTTTCCTTTTGCGGTTTGCAAAGGGAAAGGCCGTTTTTTATTGCATCGTTATTCCCACAAAATTTGCAGGGTGGGTGTTTTAGGTGCTGCGTTGGGGCCGTAGATGCATTGCTGCCAGAATCTAAAGTGGAAAAGGTCACTGGCGGCGGTGGCTTTGGTTAAAACTGCAAAAGAGGTTTGCAGATCGGCTTCCAGGGCCTTGCGTAGGGCAGCTTCGTCTGCCGGGGCGGCCAGGCTGCGCAGGTCAGCGCCGTGCAGATGGAGCTGGACCGTACTGCCGTAGGCTGTCACCTCGGCGCGGGCGGTGCAGGCGGCGGTGTCGGCGGCGCAAGTGGTTTCCAGGCGGGTGGTCTGCCCGGCCAGGAGCGCAGCCAGCTGGGCCGTCAGGCCTGTACAGCGGCGGGGTGCGGCCTTTTCCTTTTGAGCCAGCAGGGTGAAGTCATACCCGCCGCCTTGCGGTAAGGCCGGGACGGCGCAGCCCGCGTGCTGGGTGAAAAGTTGCTGCAGGCCGCAGTGGACTTTGTAGTGGTCCTCGATGGCCTGCATCCGCTCATATAAGCCTTGGGCATCCTGCTGCCAATCGTGGTCGGCGCTGTCCAGAAGAAAGACCGAAAGTTCCGGTGCAGGCTGGACGCGGTCGTAGAGTAACAGGCCGATCTCCTGCGCTTGTTCCCAGTCGGCCCCGACAGGCAGGGCGGCGGCGTCCAGCAGACCGTAGTAGACGGTGCCCGGCAGGGTCGCAGCGGCGTTTTCCAGTGCCTGGGCCGGGGTGGGCGCGGCGGCGCTGGCGGTTTTAAAGGCAGACTCGCCCTCCGGGGCGTTCTGGTCGGCCAGCAGCAGGCAAACAGAATAGTGTTCACCCTGCTGTGCAAAAAAGACGGCGTGGACGATTTCCCGCTTAGAAAGCGGCTGGCCGCCACAGCCGCAAAGCAGCAGGCTGCAAAGCAACACCATCAGGAGCAGCGCCGGAATTTTTGGCATAGCCATGCCGCAGCACCCCCGATCCAGGCAAGAAGTACAAAGCCCCAGGTGAACGCACTGCGCCAGCGCAGGGCGGCGTCCACATCCAGCCCACGCAGCAGCAGGCAGACCGTGGGCAGTAACAGCAGGTACACGCAGAACGGCCCCAAGTTGGCGGCGGCATTCTCCTGCCGGGCCTCACCACCCAGCAGGCGCGTCATGGCGTAAAAGTAGAGCGCCAGCTTGATCGTAACGGCCATGACCCACAAAATCAATTGAAGCCATTCCATCCGCGTAAAGACCGAGAGTGCCCCGCAGCGGGCGGCGGCGTGGAGCGGGTCGGCCCGCAGGGGCATGGCCGCGCCGTAAAACAGCTCCAGCATCGCGTGGATGGTCACATCAAAGCCAAGGGCGACACCGGCCAGCTACAGCAGCGTGTGGCGGCCGCGCTTTTGCGGTTCCGGCCAGAGGGCGGGCAGTAGATATTCCGGGTATAGTGTCAGCTGGTCGCGGGCGGCGTCGGCGAAATCCGGCCAGATCAGCGCGGCATTTCGCAGGTTGGTGATGTGCAGCCGCGGAAAGACCGACAGCAGCATTCCCGCCGTGGCGATGCAGAGCAGGCACAGCACCACGTAGGCCGTCTGCGAAATAGCCGAGACGCGGCGCAGGTAGAGAATTGGCAGCAGCACCAGCAGGCAGAGTGACAGCTGGGTGACAGCACCGGGATATAACCGCTGAGTGAGGTTCCACAGGCGCAGCAGTTCCAGCACCGAGGTGCCCGCCAGCAGCAGGGCAAACAGCAGGCGCAATAGCGGCGTAGCCCCCTGCCGCCAGCTGACGGCAAACAGTGCGCCTACTGCGGCCAGCACCGGCGCACAAACCAGTGCGGCCGCCGCCCCAGCGCGGCACCAGTAGGCCGTTTGGCTGCGCAGCAGCACGTTGACCAGCACCCCCACCAGCAGTGCGGCGTACAAGCTGGGATGTTCACATTTCATGGCGGCCGATCACCTCCCCGGCTTTGGCCAGCTCGGACCAGATACTGCGCACAAAACCGTCCCGGACGCTGGCTTTGCCCGGGGGCATCAGCGGGTAGAGATAGTCGTACCCGAAGGGCTCGCTGCCGCAGGCCATGGCTAAGATCATCAGCGCGGCGCAGGTCAGCCCCAGCACGCCGAACAGCCCGGCCAGCAGGATGACGCAGAAGCGAAACAAAATGCTTTGCTCGTACAGAGAAGGCACAGCCAGCGTGGCGATGGTGGCGGCCGCCGCCATAGTAAGCACCGGCACACTGACGATGCCGGCATTGACGGCTGTCTCGCCAATAATGAGTGCGCCCACAATACTGACCGTGTGGCTGATGGATTGAGGCGCACGCAGACCCGCCTCTCGGACGATTTCCAGCAGCAAGGTCACCGCCAGCATTTCCAGCATCGGCGGCAAGGGTGTCTGGGCTTCGGCCTGGGCAAGTTTCGTCAACAGCTGCGCGGGGATGATCTCCGGTGCAAAGGCCACCGCCATTACGTACAGTCCAGGGCCGAACACCGACAGAAGGAACGCCAGATATTTTAAAAGCCGGATCAGCCCCGCGAAGACCGCGCCCGAGGCGTAGTCGTCCAGGCACTCGAAATGCTCGGCAAAAAAGCTGGGCACCACCATAGCGTAGGGGCAGCCTGCCACCAGCACCACGGCTTTGCCCTCGCACAGGCGTGCGCAGGCGGTGGCGGGGCGCTCGGTGTAGGCGGCGGCCGGGAACAGGTTGAGTTTATCCTGCTTTAAAAAGGAGGCAAAGTAAGCACTGTCCAAAAGCACAGGCAGTTCGATTTTTTCCAGACGGTCCCGAAGGGCATGAATGGTTTCAGCCGGGGCCAGGGCGCTGTCATAGCACAGGCAGTATTCGGTCTTGGCACGGGTATGGGCGGTGGCAATTTCCGCCACCAGCGTGCCGGAGCGGAACTGGCGGCGCAGCAGGGATACGTTATTGCGCAGCAGTTCGGTGAATGCCTCCTGCGAGCCGCGCATGTTGCCCTCCCCGCTGGGGGTGCTGATGCTGCGCTGGGGCATTTCCTGGGTGGAGAACACAACTGCCTGGTCACAGTCATCAATAAGCAGCAGTGACATGCCGTTGGCCAGCAGTTCCCCGATCTCTTCTATATCCGAGGCTGGCTGCGGCTCAGCGGGGATAAGGCTTTGCTTAAGCAGATAGTCGCACAGCCCCGGCCCGCCGCCGAAAAAGGCCGGGTCGCGATCCAGCATATCAAGGGCTAACCGGCAGAGTTTTTCCGGCGAGGAAATTCCTGTAAACATAATGATGGCGCAGCGGATGCCGCCCACCGAGAGCTTTTTGGTATAGAAATCGTCCGAGCCGCCAAATCTATCTTGCAGAACCGCAAGATTTTGGGTCAGGGCCCGGCACAAGGCTGGTTTTTGCATGGCGTTCCCTCCTGCCCTTTAGTCTTGCCCGGCGTTTGGGATTTTATGAGGGGGGTCCGCTATGCTTGCCAGCGTTTTTCGCACTGTCATTGTTTATGTTGCCGTTATCACCGCCATGCGGCTGATGGGCAAGCGGCAGCTGGGGGAATTGCAGCCCGCCGAGCTGGTGACCACCTTTCTCATCTCCAATGTAGCGTCCATCTGCATCGATGAGCCGGATTTGCCGCTGGCGGCCAGCATCGTGCCGATTTTTTTGCTTACAGCGCTGGAGATTTTGAACTCTACTCTGGCCTGGTTCTGTCCCCGGTATGCGCGGCTGCTGTTCGGCAAGCCGATCACCGTCATTGTGCGGGGTGAAATTCGGCAGCAGGCATTGCAGGAGCTGCGCATCACGGCGTCCGACTTGATGGAAGCACTGCGGGGCAAGGAGTACTTTTCCCCCGCCGAACTGTTATGGGCCACGGTGGAGCCAAACGGCAGTATCAGCACCGCACCGGTGCCTCAAAACAGCGAAGCCCCGCCCATGCTGCCGCTGCTGCTGGAAGGCACGGTTTACCGGGAGAACCTCGCCTTTTTTGGCGTGGATGAGCCTTGGCTGGATGACCGCCTTGCCGAAAAGCAGCTGACCCGGCCACAGGTGTTGCTGCTGCTTTATAATGGCAAAGACCTGCTGATCGTGCCCCGGCAAAACACAAAAGGGCCGCCCCCGAAGGGGCGGCCCGGAAAGGACGCGGTATGAGTCGAAACCGATATGCGGTGATCCTGTTGGTAGTGCTGGCGCTGACTTTATGGCTGGCGGGGCGGTACGTGAACCGCACCACGGCCACCCTTTGCAATGAGCTGCAAACCGCCTGCACCCTGGCCGAGACCGGCCAAATGCCGCAGGCACAGCAAGCTTACCGAGCGGCTGCGGATAACGCTGCCCAGGCCAGCAAGGTGCTGGGGATGCTGGTGCGGCGCAATCTCATCGACCAGATGAACCAGACCTTAAGCCTGCTGCCCGGCTGTGTCAAAGAAGAGAACCTTACGGACCTCACCCTAGAGACAGACCGGGCCTGCTGCCAGCTGCAACAGATACAGCAATCATTTTTCGGCAGTTTTTGATCGGCTGTCCAGCATGTCCTTCAATTCTTCCATAAAGGTGTTGACGTCGCTGAACTGGCGGTAGACGGAGGCGAAGCGCACATAGGCGACATCATCCATCTGCTTGAGCTCCTGCATAGCCAGATCGCCGATATGGATGGAAGAGACTTCGCGGTCATAGGAGTTGAGCAACAGCTGCTCGATCCGGCTGACAGCGTCGTCCAACTGCTGGTAGCTGACGGGGCGCTTTTCGCAGGCGCGCAGCATACCGTTCAGCAGCTTCTGGCGGTCAAATACCTCACGGGAGTGGTCTTTCTTGACGACCATCAGGGGCACCGTCTCGACGATCTCGTAGGTCGTAAAACGCTTTTTGCAGTTCAGACATTCGCGGCGGCGGCGGATCTTTTCACCGTCCTCAGTCGGGCGGGAGTCAATAACTTTGGAATCCACTTCCCCACAATACGGGCATTTCATAGCTGTCTCCTTACTTGTACAGGGTCATCAGGCTTCCTTTTTGGCGGCCTTTTTCTTGGACTTCCAGTCGACCCACAGCGGCGTAGCGATGCAGATCGTGCTGTACACACCACTGACCATGCCGAACAGCAGCGGGAACGCGAAGGTGTAGATGCTGTCCAGACGGTAGATGACGGACACAACGCAGACGACACCCAGCGCCAGGCAGGTGGTGATGGAGGTCATCAGCGAACGGGAGAAGCTTTGGTTGACGGACAGGTTGACCAGCTCGGCCAGGCTCATCTGCTTTTTGCTGTACAGGGCACTGTTCTCGCGGATACGGTCATAGATAACGACGGTATCGTTGATGGAGTAGCCCAGGATGGTCAGCACGGCAGCGATGAAGTTGCCGTTCAGAGGAATACGCAGGATGACAAAGACGCCGAAGACGACGAACATATCATGCAGCAGGGCCACGATGGCGGTGGAACCAGCCTTGAGACCGCCGATCTTGCGGAAGCGGAAGGCCACGTAAGCCAGGATCAGCACGCAGGCGGCGACCAGGGCGACCAGGCTCTTGAACAGGAACTCCTTACCGATGGTGGCGTTGACATTGCTGACCTCGTTCTGCTCGAAGTTGTTTTCGGGGTGGGCTTCGTTGATGGTGGTCAGCATATCGTCCAGCTGCTCGGTGGTCAGGGTCTGGCTGCCCGGCAGGGTCACGGTCAAGGTCTGGTTGCCGGAAATGTCGGAGCCGGTCTGGAGGGTCAGGTCGCTCTGGCCCAGCTGGCTGCCGATCTCGCTCTTCAGGCTGGGCAGATCAACGTCGCCCTCATAGCTCAGGGTGACCATGGAGCCGCCCTTGAACTCGACGTCCATCTTGACGCCGAACACGGCGCAGAAGACGAGGACGATAGCGATCAGTGCGCAGGAGAAGGTGTAGAACTTCTTGCGGTTGCCGATGAAGTTGATGTGCGGGGTCTTGTACTCAGCAGTACCATCCTTCTTGCCGCCGTACAGCCAGGGGTTGCGCAGGGCCTTGCAGTGGACGGCGCCGCGGATCATAACGCGGGTAGCCCAGACACCGAAGACGAAGTTGAGCAGCACGCTGGTGAGCAGTGTAAAGCCGAAGGAGTAGACAGTACCGGCGGTGGAGGGTCCGAACCAGAAGAAGATCGGGTTGAACACCTTAGCCCAGAAGCCGTCGGTGGGGCCGAAAGCGCCCATCAGGATAGCGGCGACGATGACGATGGTGACGTTGCCGTCGATGATGGGGGTCAGGCCCATCTTGAAGCCGCTCTTGACGGCGGCAGGCAGGGTCTTGTTCTTAGCGAGCTCTTCCTTGATACGCTCGGCGGTGATGACGTTGGCGTCAACGCCCATACCGATGCCCAGGATGATACCAGCGATGCCGGGCAGGGTCAGGGTAGAACCCGGGAACACAGTAAAGTAGCCGGAAACGACAGCCAGGGTAGCAACCACCTGGCCGAACAAAGAGATGGTAGCGATGGTACCGGGCAGACGGTAACGCACAATCATCATCACAGCGACGAGCGCAAAGGCGATGATGCCGGCCAGAACCATGACCTCCAGACTCTTAGCGCCCAAGGACGGGCTGATGGTGGAGTAGCTCTCGGCAGACAGGGCGAAAGGCAGTGCACCGGAATTGATCTGGTTGGCCAGCGTGGAAGCGCTGTCCTGATCAAAGTTGCCCTTGATGATGGCCTCACCGCCGGTAATGGCCTCGTTGACGGTGGCGGTGGAGATGTTTTTATCATCCAGCCAGATGGAGATCGTGCCGTTGTTGGCTGCCTGCTCGGTGGTGGCATCGGCAAAAGCGGCAGCACCAGCGGAGTTGAACTTTAGCTGGACGACCCAGCCCTCCGTCTCGTTATACGCGGCATTGGCGGAAGTCACGTCGTCACCGCTGAGGATTTCTTCCCCATCTACGGTGGAACCCTTGCGGAACACCATCTTAGCGGTGGTGCCGATCTCATCGATAGCCGTCTGCGGGTTGAAATCAGCCTCGCCGGTCTTCCATGGGAAACGGACGATGATACGATCCTTGTTACTGTCAACATAGCTCTCGTAGTCCGTAATGCCCAGGCCGACCAGACGGTCCTCGATAACGGTTTTTGCCGCCGTCATCTGTTCGGGGGTGGCATCCACATCACCGGCGGGCATAAAGGTAACATCGACGCCGCCGCGGATATCGATACCGAAGCGGATATCCGAAGCACCCTTGATGTAGATGTTCTTAGTGTCGCCGTACTGATAGCTTACGCCGAAGATCGCAGTCAGGGAAAACACCACGATCAGAATTGCCACGACAAACAGCGGCCATGACTTCCCTTTCTTGTTCATAGAAACCTCCAAAAATATGCCCGCGCCTGCGGGCGGGATAGATTTATGCGCCGGAATTACTGCTGATCCGCCAGCAGCTTTTCGACGACCGCCAGACGTACACAGACGCACAGCAGAGCCGATGCAGTCTCGACTTCGTCAAGGCTGGGATAGGTCGGCGCAATGCGCAGGTGAGAGTCCTCGGGATCCTTGTGGTAGGGGTAAGCGGAGCCTGCCCCGGTCAGCGTGAGGCCGCAGTCTTTGCACAGCTGGGCAACGCGCTTGGCACAGCCCGGCATAACGTACAGGCTGATGAAGTAACCGCCCTTGGGGTTGGTCCAGTGGGCAATGTTGCCGCAGGGGGTCAGCTCGGTGGCAAAAGCGGTCTTGACGGCGTCAAAGCAAGGCACCAGGCGGCGGCGATGCTTGGCCATGTGGGCGAGTACGCCCGCTTTGTTCTTGAGGAAGCGGACATGGCGCAGCTGGTTCATCTTATCATAACTGATGATCATGGTAGAGAAGCGCTTGCACATGTACTTCATCGAGTTCTCACTGCAGGCGATGGCAGAGACACCGGCACCAGGGAAAGTGATCTTGCTGGTGGAAGTGAACATGAAGACGCGATCCTCATTCCCGTACTTCTTGGCCTCATTCAGCAGCACAGGGGTCTCGATGATTTCATCGGTCAGGTGATGCACGATGTAGGCCTCGTCCCAGAAGATCTTGAAATCCGGGGCAGCGGTCTTGAGTGCGGCAAAGCGGCGAATGGTCTCATCGCTGTAAGTGTAGCCATCTGGGTTGGAGTACTGCGGCACGCACCAGATGCCTTTGATGGTGTCATCCTCAGCCACGAGCTTCTCGATCATGTCCATATCGGGGCCATCATTGTGCATGGGGATGGGGATTAGCTGGA
>OHZD01000446.1_pt1 | contig 20037 bp, 17 predicted proteins | sample 1580391 | NCBI WGS metagenome assembly OHZD01 (sample SAMEA3882510, study PRJEB24775) | human gut metagenome | biome: human-associated habitat; feature: intestine environment; material: feces | place: Netherlands | collected 2009/2010 | reverse complement strand
GAGTATCTCCGGAAAAGCCTATCGGATATCTGTGGCTTCCGGGACCTGCATATCTGGAAAAGGTCATGGGACGTTTTCCGTTTCTGGCACTGTCCAGGAAATGGAAGTGGTTGAAGATCCACAGAGGATCAAGCCCTTCGATCTTGCAGTTGCTTCCCTGCTGCCAGTCGATCCACCAGAAATCCACACCTTCTTCCTCTCTCGGATGATGAAGATATTTGAAATAGGCTTCCATAAATTTCGGACTTGCCGGATCGCATACTACCGGATCCTCATTTTCATAATCCACACCCATGGCCTTTGCCATGTCCTCATACATTTCTTCCCAGCCCTGTACGCCGTCTGCAGGATGTACATTTAATGTGGTACGCATTCCTCTTTTATGTAAACCATCCAGGAAACGCTTCGGGTCCGGGAAGAGCTCTTTATTCCAGGTATATCCGGTCCAGCCGCTTCCGTATTTCGGGTCAACATCGGTCACATGCCAGTCCATATCAATGACTGCAACCGTAAATGGGATATTTTTTTCCTGGAATTTATCCATCAGCTCATTGTAGCTTTCTTCAGAATATTTATAATATCTGCTCCACCAGTTTCCGAGAGCAAACCTTGGAAGCATCGGTGTTTTTCCGCAGAGTCTGTAAAAATCATGAAGTGCTTCTTTATAGTCATGTCCGTATCCGAAGAAGTACAGATCCTTGATACCCTTTCTTCTTGGCTCGATCCAGCCGTCCGGCAGAAGCACCTGCGATCTGCTGTCGTCCACCAGAGAATATCCGAACCTGGAAAGAATACCATGCTCCAGCTCTGTTGCTCCGTCCACCATATCCAGCGTTCTGGCGGTTCCCTTCAGATCATGGATCTCTTCTCCGTAGTGCCAGATGCTGTGGTAAGCGCTTAAGTTTCCTTTTACCTGAATGCTTAAGCCCCAGCTGGTAAATTCCTTCTCATTATAAATAAGGTGGATTCTTTTCGTATGGACCTCGATCCCATTCTCTGTACGCACTACACGATAGTCCGCTTTCGGAAAATCCCTGAAAAACACCATATGCGTGGGGCGATCCTCAAATACGCCCTCCTCATCATACTCCAGACGGATCAGTCCCTCTGTAAGAAACGTAATCCTGTATTTATCCCCTGTGATCATATTTTCGCTTAATGCCAGAGGATGTGTTTCTACTTTATATATATCCTGCATTTATGTCCCTCCGTTTATTATCTGTATGCCATCAGCCCTTTACAGCAGATGCTGCGATTCCGGCGATAAACTGTTTCTGGAAGAACAGATAGATCAGAAGTACCGGGATGATGGAAATGGCAGTTGCCGCAAACAGTGCACCATAATCTGTGGAATACTGTCCGTTAAACATCTTAAGACCAACGGCAAGAAGCTGTTTGTCTTTGTTTGTAATTACCAGGTATGGCCACAGGAAATCCTCCCATGTCCAAAGGAACTGGAAGATCGCAATACTGAAGATTCCATTTTTTGACATCGGTAATACGATCTTGTGGAAAATATAAAACTCATTGGCTCCGTCAATTCTTGCCGCCTCCAGGATCTCGTCCGGAAGTGCGGAGATATGCTGCTTCATCATGAAGATTCCGAAGCCGCTGAACATAGCCGGGATGATCAGTGCTTTGTAGCTGTCCATCCAGCCAAATGCCTGGATCATGGAATACTTCGGGATAATGGTAACACACCACGGGATCATCATAGTAGAAAGTACGAATCCGAAAAGAATATTTCTTCCTTTAAATTTGTATTTACTCAGTACAAAACCACAGATAGTACTTGTATAAATTACGATCAGAGTGATCACTACCGTAATAACAATACTGTTTAAAAAGAAACGGACAAAATTAAAATGTGCGTTCATATTGATGTAGTTATCAATGATGAATTTCTGCGGAAGGAGATGATGCTCCAGAGCCATGATCTCCTGATTTTCCTTAAAGGATGAAGCTTCTGATCCGCCAGCACTGGCAAAGCTCCGGGATTTCCGTTACAAACCCTCCCGATACACGCTGTTGATCGTAGCCTGGGCGTGCTCCAGCTCTTTCTTCCGGACGATGGCTTCCCTATCACTTAAGATCGCCAGCATCTCATCGATCACATCCTCCACTCTGGGACTTGTCACCCTGTATAAATACCCCAGCATCCGTGTAGCTGTGTAATCGGTATTCATATGTTTATAGGCGATTTCCCGGCACAGCTCATCGGGATAGCCCTTATCCTGAAGCGCTCTGTAAAGCTCATCTGTTCTTGTATCTGCCATATCCTCCTGAGATTCCTTTCCTGTTTTTATTATAATTTCGCCAAGCGGATATTCGCGATCCGCTTTCGCTGGTTCCATCCATATTCAGTACAATAAATCGAACATTTCCCTTCCACTCTTCTGCATGATCACAAACGCAACCGCTTCACGATTTATCATCCTCATCCATGCCAGTTTCTTTACCAGCCTTATATATCCCCCGGATCCCCAGGATCAATGTCACGAAAATCCCTGTGATCAGTATCCACACCGGCCACATAGGTGCCGTTCCCAGATTCCCGCTGATCCCGGCATCAAGACATACTCCAATGGATAACAGTTTGATCACAGACATCATTTTTGACGCGATTTCAAAGATATGCTCTCTGTTTTCCTCTGTCACCTCAACCGGATAATTCCACCACTGTGGAAATCTCTGACAGAACATCAGAAGTGCCAGGATCAGCAGCCCCAAAATCGGCTCCAGAAGAAGGCTACCCTTCTTCCCATACCGGTCCGGGATCCCATGCGCATTAAAATGGATTGGCACCCTCTCCGGCAGATTTCCCCAGGTGGCTACAAGATACATCACGTACCCAAGGATCATCAGAAAACAGAGCACATCTGTAATGTTCCGCAGTTTTTTCTCAGACATTATCCATCCCCCTTTCATTGCAGAATAAACCCGTCTGTAAATCGAATACTCTCTTTTCTGTATTTTACACACAAATTACCTGCTTGTAAAAGTATTTTGCAAAAAATTACCTTACATAACAATATCTGTTAAGCACTAATGATTGCATACGAAATTTTTATATGATAAAATAGACATGTTGTCCAAAAACATATTTAAGAAAGGGAAAGAAATATGTTAGAAAAAATCTTCAAGCTGTCCGCAAACAAAACGGACGCCAAAACTGAGGTTCTGGCAGGTATCACCACCTTCATGACAATGGCGTATATCCTGGCAGTTAACCCGAACATCCTGTCTGCGACCGGTATGGATTCCGGAGCTGTATTCACAGCTACCGCACTGGCAGCCTTCCTTGGAACGCTGCTGATGGCGATCTTCGCCAACTACCCGTTCGCACTGGCACCCGGAATGGGTCTGAACGCATACTTTGCCTATACAGTTGTTATCGGTATGGGATACAGTTGGCAGTATGCACTGACTGCAGTTTTTGCAGAAGGTATCGTATTTATCGTTCTTTCACTTACCAATGTACGTGAAGCGATCTTCAATGCGATCCCTCTGAACCTGAAATCCGCAGTCAGTGTTGGTATCGGTCTTTTCATTGCATTTGTAGGATTACAGAATGCCAATATCGTGATCGGCGGCTCCACTCTGCTGCAGCTTTTCTCTGTAGATGGCTACAACGCAGCCAAGGGTGTAGAGGCTTCCTTCAACAATGTGGGGATCACCGTTATCCTGGCTCTGATCGGTATCATCGTAACCGGTATCCTGGTTGTTAAGAATGTAAAGGGAAACATCCTCTGGGGTATCCTGATCACATGGGGACTTGGAATCATCTGTCAGTTCGCCGGACTTTATGTTCCGAACCCGGAAATCGGCTTCTACAGCCTGCTCCCGGATTTCAGCAACGGACTCTCTATCCCGAGTCTTGCTCCGATCTTTGCGAAGCTGCAGTTTGACGGAGTTTTCTCACTGGATTTCCTTGTTATCCTGTTTGCATTTTTATTTGTAGATCTTTTTGATACTCTTGGAACTCTCGTTGGTGTCTCTTCTAAAGCAGGCATGCTGGATGAAAATGGCAAGCTTCCTAACATCAAGGGCGCACTTCTTGCAGATGCAGTTGCAACAACTGCCGGTGCAGTTCTTGGTACATCCACAACCACTACCTTCGTAGAAAGTGCTTCCGGTGTATCCGAAGGCGGAAGAACCGGACTTACCGCAGTGACAACTGCCATCTTATTTGGCCTGTCCCTGTTCCTGTCTCCGATCTTCCTGGCAATCCCGTCCTTTGCCACAGCTCCGGCTCTGGTGATCGTCGGTCTGTACATGCTCAGCAATGTTATCAGCATTGATTTCAGCGATATGTCCGAGGCGATCCCATGTTATGTATGTATCATCGCAATGCCGTTCTTCTACAGCATTTCCGAAGGTATCTCCATGGGAATTATCACATACGTAGCCATCAACCTGATCACAGGTAAGGCAAAAGAAAAGAAGATCAGCGCTCTGATGTATGTACTGGCAGTGCTGTTTATCCTGAAATATATTTTCCTGTAAAATATGGCAAAAAAATTCCCGGGCCTTTTGTCCCGGGAGTTTTTTTATTCCAGCAAAATATTTTTATTTCTTCGGCTGATACCGCATATTTGATACATTATAAACCGTGATAAACGCTTTCGGGTCCTCCTGGTTTATAAACTTCATCAGCTTCTGATATTCACCTTTATCTACGATGGTGATGATCTCACGGCGTTTTTCCATGTTATAGGCTCCGATGGCCTCATAGATCGTGGCTCCGCTGTGCAGGTCATGAATGATAAACTGCCTCAGCTCCTCTTCCTTTTTCGTGATGATACAGACACGCCGCTTGATATTATTGTCAAAAATAAAATGATCCAGAACGATTCCGTTAAAATACGTTCCCAGAATACTTAAGACCACCGTCTTTTTATCATACACAAGCGCCGCGGAAAGTGCCACGCACATACCGGAAAGAGACATGGCTTTTCCAAGTTCCATGTGGAGATACTTATTCATGATCTTCGCCACGATATCCAGTCCGCCTGAGGATGCATTCCGGTTAAAAAGAATGCTAAGTCCCACACTCACTACCAGAATATAACACAGAACATCCAGTTCCTGGCTGTCTGTCATGGAACCGAAATTTGGAAAAATGATCTCAAACAATCCCAGAAACAACGGCAGCATTACACTGGTATAAACCGTCTTAACTCCAAACTCTCTTCCACAGGTAAAAAATCCAATAATCAGCAATACCACATTCAGGATCATGGTAATCGCCGACAGCTGCAGCGGCACAAAGTTGGAAAGCACGATTCCAAGACCGGAAATACTGCTGACCGACGTATGGCTTGGCACTAGGAAAAAATATACCGCCGCTGCAATGATCGCCACTGCCACGGTGAGGATCACGGTTTCCTTAACGATATCCGCATAATTCAGTTTCTTTTTCATGATTTCAGATACTCTTCCCATTCTTTTTCTTTAGCGCCCACCAGCACCTTGTCTTTCCCAACAAGGATTGGTCGTTTCACAAGCATCCCGTCTGTTGCAAGAAGCGCAAGCTGCTCTTCCTCACTCATCTCCGGAAGTTTATCTTTCAGTTTCATCTCTTTATAAATATTTCCACTGGTATTGAAGAAACGCTTCAGCGGAAGACCGCTTTTTTCCCACCAGGCTTTCAGTTCCTCTGCAGTTGGATTGTCCGTCTTAATATCACGCAAAGTATATTCTGCGCCACTCTCATCCAGCCATTTCTGAGCCTTTTTGCAAGTACTGCATTTTGGATAGCATACAAATAACATCTTATGTCCCCCTGTTCTTCGGCAGTAAATACGTAAATTCACTGCTGTCTTTTTTTTTGCCTACAGCACAGAATTTTTATAGAACTTTTTCACTGTACTGTCCAGGTTTTATTTTAACATAGACGATGCGGTATTTCTATCCTCTTGTTCCGACCATATCAGCTTCGATTTCTGTTTCATCTCATCCACAATTTTCTCCGCTGCATCCAGATCTCCCTTTGCTTCCAGTTCTGTTAATTCCAGGCTCTTCTTTCCGGCCTCCTCACTCATATAATAAACCTCTGTTACCGTTTCCGGGGTGCTGTCGTCTTCCGGTGATACTTCCTCTGTCTTTTTGGAAAAATCCTGAAGCAGCATGTCATCGCCTTTCAGTTCCAAAGTTCCTGCATATGGCGCGTCAATGGCGTAGACGAACTCTGTTTTTCCATCTTCCGTGTACTGTACTTTCATTCGGTTGATGAGATTATTGGAAGAATACAATCTATTATTTTTTACGTACATTCCGCTATTTTCCAGGGTCATGTATTTTTCGTTGAAATACCAGTGGTTGTAGCCTGCTGCCGCAGCGATGAGTGTCAGGATAACTGCCACTGCTGCTGTCAGCACTCTGCGTATTATTAATTTTCTCCGGATTTTTTTCAGTGCGGCTGCACTTCCGGTATTTGCATTACTTTCAGTATTTTCCGTCCCACCAGTTCCACATCCTGCTACAGAAGCTACAGATGATCTTATCCGGGCCTGCTCTTTTCCCTGCTCTTCTTTCATGATCTCCAACATTTTTCTGCATTCCTGACAGGTTCCCATATGTTCTTCCACCAGCGCCCGACTGTCTTCGCTTAATATCCCATCTATATAAGATGGCATCAGATCCTGTATTACGTCACATGTAATCTTCATATTCCAGCTCCTCTCTGATCTTTACTCTTGCACGGTAATAAGTCACCCGCGCCCAGTTTTCACTTTTTCCAAAAAGCATTCCGATCTCACTAAACTTAAGCTCTCCGAATGTCCGCAGGGAAAAAACTTCTTTATACGGTTCCGAAAGGCCATGCAACACTTTGTGGATCTCCATAGCCTGACTCCGCTGTGCCAGCTTTTCCTCAAAAATTTCTCCGCCATGGCTTTCTGCTGTTTCCGGCTGCTCCTCTCCGAGAAGTTGCTTCTTCTGTTTTTTCAGATGATCGTACAACGTATTCTTTGCAATCTGGCAAAGCCACACCCGCACATCACAGTCACCACGGAACTGATCTGCTTTTTTCAGTGCCTTAAAAAATGTCTCCTGGGTCACTTCCTCAGCCAGTGATCCATCCTGTGAGACAGAACGGATATACCGATATACAATGTCAAAATATGTCCGGTAAAGTTCCTCAATATTCATCGGCTTTCTTCTTTCCTCCCTTCTCACTTATAAGACGCACTGATCTCAAAAACGTTACAGAAAATTTTTCAAAATTTCGTCCGATATTTTATTCCGGCGTTTCTTTTAGCACAAACGAAGTGCCCGGTATAAAAATACCGGGCACAGCATTGTCAGAATTTTCTTCTGACCTCCTCTTACACTCTGCTGCATACCTTCACATCGTTCCATGCTTTTCATAATATTTCTTTTTTTCCGCATACATAAGATCATCTGCTCTTCTCAGCATTGTCTCAAGCTCCGAAGAGCTTTCCTCCCAAACAACGCCAACAGAAACACTGATCCTTTTGGCAGCAATGCTGTCACAGATATCCCGGACCTTACTCCGAAAAATCTTCTCATCCATATCAAAACAGATGAGTACAAATTCATCGCCACCTACCCGGTAAGCATTTTCCGGCAGAATCGCAAGCATGGAACGCGCTGTATTTATGATCAGCCTGTCTCCGGCCTCATGTCCGTAAAGATCATTCACCCGTTTCAGACCATTGATATCAATATATGCTACGCCTGTTTTTATCACTGTTTTTGCCTGCATGCCTTCCAGAACCTGAATATACCTATTCCTGTTATACAAGGTCGTCAGCATATCACGGTAACTCATGTACTGCAGACACGCCTTACGCTCCTTGGCTTTCAGGCTGTCCGTTAAAAAATACTGTATGGATGACAGCAGCGTATGATCCTCATAATGCAGTCTCGGATTATCTACCCCGAGAAATCCTATGATCTTTCCGTCACTGTTTAAAGGAACGGCCAGCAGCCTGGTAATGTCCTGCATCTTCAGAGTCTCATAATACGGCTGCCCCTGCTCCTCCTCAATATCCGGAATATAATACAGGCCATTTTTCCGAAAGCTGCCCATCCAGATATCCAGCATTTCCATGGGAACCTCCTGAAGATTATCCTTCTCAGCAGTCACTCCGTTCATGGCATACTCATAGGTATTTGTACAAACATTCCTCTTTTCATCGATCTGGACAATGTAACTGCGATCTCCGTCAAAATACCCACTGATAATACGCAGCAGATTGGAGATTGCCGCATCTTCATCTTCTCCTGATATCAACTCAGCAATGCATTTATTCAGTATCGTTGCGATCTCAAGTCTTTCCTTTATCTTGCCCTCTCTGCTTATCAGCTGATACATTTCCTGATTCAGCTCCGTCATCGTCACGATAAACATAATGATCATGGAGATACCAACAGAAAACTCGATCAGCGATATTCCATACCAGAATGCCTGCACAGCTGCCGCCACTGCCGGAAGTACAATGCATGACAGCATAGAGAACAGGAGCTTCCTGCTGACTCTCTTTTTGTACTGGAGCAGAAGCGTAAGATCAATGAGCAAGCCTGCTGCCGAAAGAAGAATTGACATAATATATAACGGTGCCCGATGATAACAATTATCCCCATCTATGTAATAATGCCAGTGAGTAAACTGCGAGATCACCACAAAAGCAACCTCTGCGGCAGCAATAACATATCCGGCTTTTACTCTTTTTAATGTTCTCCGCTCCCTCTTCGAAAACAGATAAACACACACATAAATGTGAAAACACAGCAGGACTACGTCACTTAAAAGGAATACGAGAAAACTCGAGATACGGACCATCACACTGCCCGGAACTCCGGGATATCCGCTGAAAATATGCGCCATGGCATCCATCAGCAATAATAGAGAAGCAAAACTCTCCATCAGGATAAGATACCGACGCTTTTCCCTGTCATAATTACTGCTCAGAAATATACATAATGCAGCTATGGCACAAAATGCACATCCCCATATAAGTATCGCTACCTGCAGTACTTTTTCATCCGGCATAAAAAACACTCCTCACATTCGTCACTTACAATAAGTATTACACTTTACCGTGTAAAAATCAACCTTTCAAAAAAATCCCGGAGTACATTGTCATACTCCAGGATTTTGTCGTCAACCGGATAAAAGCAACCGCATTCGCTACATAATTCTACACCAGATAACTGCTTCGCAGTTGATTCAGTTAAAGCTCTTCCCCGCAGGATTCAATCACTTTTTTGTACCAGTAAAAAGAATCTTTGCGGATTCTGGAAAAGTCTCCGGTCCCGTCATCATTTTTATTTACATAGATAAGACCATAACGCTTCTTGAATTCTCCAGTGGAGGCACTGACAAGATCTGTACAGCCCCAGCAGGTGTAGCCGATCAGATCTACTCCGTCATGGATTGCTTCCTTCATCTGCTCTATATGGCGGCGCATATATTCAATACGGTAATCATCGTGAATCTTTCCATCCTCTGTCAGCTGATCCACCGCCCCAAGACCATTTTCCACGATCATGATCGGAATCTGATAGCGGTCATAGATCTGGTTCAGAACATAGCGAAGACCAGTTGCATCGATCTGCCAGCCCCAGTCGGAAGCTTTCAGATATGGATTTTTCAGATTGTCACTTCCATTTCCGGCCGTTTTCTCTCCGTCCTTTGTCACGCTGACACAGCTACTGGAATAATAGCTGATGGTGAAAAAGTCCACCGTACCCTTCTTGAGGATCTCTTTATCCTCCTGAAGAACCTCCAGCTGGATTCCGTGCTCCTCAAAGTATCTCGCTGCAAATCCCGGATAATATCCTCTTACATGAACATCACCGGCAATGGAATTGTGGATCTGCCCAAACTGCTGTGCATATAAGATATCATCCGGATGGCAGGTATATGGATAACCATTGTGATAAGCAAGCATACAGCCAAGCATAAACTCCGGATCGATCTCATGAGCCATGGAAACTGCAAGTGCACTTGCTACCAGCTGGTGATGCATTGCCTGATAACGGCTCTGCTCACATACATCCTTCGGGTCCAGCATTCCTGCACAGAATACCGCACCAAAGTCCTGCGTCAGCATATTGATCTCATTAAAAGTCAGCCAGTATTTTACCTTACCTTTATATCTCTCAAATAAAACCTTTGCAAATCGAAGATAGAAATCGATCATCTTACGATTTTTCCATCCGCCATACTCCAGAGAAAGATGAAGGGGATTCTCATAATGAGAGATCGTTATCAGCGGCTCAATGTTATATTTTCTCAGTTCGTCGATCACATTGTCGTAGAACTTAAGGCCTTCCTCATTTGGAGTTTCCTCATCCCCATTTGGGAACACTCTGGACCAAGAAATAGAAAAACGATATACCTTAAATCCCATCTCTGCAAAAAGAGCAATATCCTCTTTCCAGTGATGATAAAAATCAGTCGCCTGGTGATTGGGATAAAATTCTTCCGGTAACGGTGCCGGCGGTGTAAGACGACGTTCCTTATCCACACTTCCTCCTGTCAGGATATCTGCAATGGACGGGCCTCTGCCATCCTCATCCCAACCGCCTTCATACTGGTTTGCAGCGGTTGCTCCGCCCCAGAGAAAGTTTTCCGGCATACGGTTATAATTTTTCATATTTTAATTTTCTCCTTTTTACAAACATCAGGCGGATCTGTTATCTCCGCCTGATGTTTCGTTGTTATTCTTATACAATAGTCAGGAATTTATCTCCTGCATTTACAGCTGCATCTTCTTTTTCCATGCATACTGCTTTGATATAATCAGAAATATTGGTCACAACAACCGGTGTGATCAGATCATATCCTTCTTTCTTAATGGCATCCATATCGAATTCCACAAGAAGCTTTCCTTTTTTTACCTTATCTCCATCAGAAACATGGGATTTAAAATATTTACCATTTAAATTTACAGTATCAAGTCCGATGTGGATCAGAATTTCTGCTCCACTTTCTGTCACAAACATGATTCCATGTTTGCTGTCCATGATATTTGCCACCGTACCATCTGCCGGTGCATAAACCTTTCCTTCTGATGGAACGATCGCTGCTCCGTCACCTAAAACCTTATCAGCAAAAGTTTTATCCGGAACATCGGAAAGTGCTTTTACAGTTCCTGCTACCGGTGCACAAAGCTCGATCTTCTCTACAAGCGGAGCGTTCTGCTGTGCCGGCTGTTTTTCTGTATCTGTGTTCTGTACTTCATCCTCTGTCTCAGCCTTTACATCCTCAAATCCGAAGATAAGCGTAAGAACAAAAGCAGCTACAAAAGATACCACGATCATAATGATTCCATAAAGCAGATTGCTTAATCCCTTCTCACCGATAAACGCCGGGATCGCCATGATACAATTCTGTGCAATGTAAAGAGAAACCTGAAGAAGTCCTCCTACGATACCACCGATTCCGGCTGCGATGGAAGCTGCTACAACCGGTCTTTTCAGTTTCAGTGTAACACCATACAGAGCAGGCTCTGTGATACCCATAAGAGCGGAGACACCGGCTGCACTTGCCAGCTGTTTCATGTTGCTGTCCTTGGATCTTACAGCTACTGCAAGAGAAGCTCCGGACTGTGCAAGGTTAGAGCATACCTGAGATACAAAGATCAGTGTATCGGTACCACCGGTTGCAATGGCATTCAGTCCGATCGGTGTCAGCGCATGGTGCATACCGGTCATAACGATGAACGGGAAGGTTGCTGCAAGGATACCTACAATAATGAAACCAAGTTTTACGGACAGGAAGTTGATGGCTACCGCAAGTCCGTTACCAATAATTGTTCCGATCGGTCCAACTACGATCAGGGCGATCGGTGCACTGATCAGAATTACCAGTGTCGGGTTCAGGATCAGTTTTACCATTTTCGGTGTGATCTTATCAACCAGAATCTCAATATAATGTGTGATCCATACCATCAGGATAACCGGAATAACGGAATAAGAATAAGTTGCTTTTGTGATCGGCAGACCAAACAGTGTGATGGCCGCATCACCGGCTACCATAGTTACAAAGGTAGGGCTTAAGTAAACACCGGCAATAAACAGCGCCAGTGACTGGTTCACGCGGAAAACCTTGGCAGCATTTGCTGCGATCAGGAACGGCATGAAGTAGAAAGTAACATCTCCGATAAAACTGATCACCTGGTAGGTACTGCTTGTTTCTGATACCAGATGAAAAGTTGTCAGCAGAGTAAGTACAACTTTGATCATACCGGCTGCAGTCAGGGCAGGGATCATCGGGGTCATACATCCGGTGATGGCATCGATAACTTTTGAAACAACACTCTTTGAGCTGTCAGAGTTCGCTGCCGGTGCATCATCGGTAGGAACACCTTTGTCCTCCAATGCCTTGTAAACAGCGTTCACTTCATTTCCTGCGATAACCTGGAACTGATCTTCATGCCAGTTAACGCCGGAGATCTCAGAAAGCTTTAAGATCTCTTTCTCGTTGATCTTCGATCTGTCTTTCACATAGAAACGAAGCCTTGTCATGCAGTGGAACAGACGGGTGATATTATCTTTTCCGCCCAGCGCTGCAATCAGTGTGTCTGCAGTTTTTGCATAGTCCTTTTTCATTTGGGGACCTCCTTTAATAATAAATATTGAAATTTATATTAAAGGTCTTGCCTGAAAAGATACGCACATGGCACGTATTTCAGTAACAATCCATTAACACCTAATTTATAAAACAATCTCTTTTCACAGATTTTTCAGACGTTTATGGTCTTCTGTGATCTTCTGGATATGAATCGTCAGATACAGCATTTCATCCTCAGTCATAGCGTATTTATATTCCTCTTCCATCATAAGATAGATCATTTTTACACAGCCGTAAGCTTCTCTGTACTGCTCCTTGATGATCTTGAAAAGCTCCTGATTCTCATCATAGTGAAGCTCTTTATGAAGGAATCTCTGGGCAAAATATTTCAGATGCGTGAGAAACCGCTGATAATACAGATTATCCTCCTGAAATTCCATATTGTCATAATACTTCTCCACGATGTCCAGGATCTGATGTACGATAATGGAAATCTGATAGCTGTCCGTCTTGCCGCCATCTTCCGCATTCACAAAATGCAATGCAAAAAATCCTGCTTCATCTGCAGAAAGATCTACCTCGAACGTCTCATTTACCTTTTTCAGTAATTCCAAGCCAATCTCATATTCCTTATGATAAAGCTGCTTGATATCCAGAAGCAGCATATTCTGAAGGCGGATCCCGTTTTCAAGTCTAGAGATCGCACCCATGATATGGTCGCTAAGGGAAAAATAAATACTGTCATTTAATTTCATCCCCTCTTTTTCCTTCACTTCATTTACAAAAGCTTCCACAAAATCCAAATATTTTTCCGGAATAGCAGTCAGATAACCCTGTATCTCCTTGCTGATCTGGGCATTTTCCGCAGTAAAGATCTTCTCGATCCTGGACTCCTCCACTTGCTGTCCTTTCTTTTTCTGAAAGGCAATTCCGCAGCCCTTTACAATAACTTCATGTCCCTGTCCATCCCTGGACAGTATCAGATTATTATTCAAAATCTTATGGATAACCATATTCCTGTTCCCCCGCTGCCAGACAAACAAAAAAAAGACCATTACAGTATATAGAAACCCCATTCCTATACTACTATAAGGTCTTGCCTGACGATAAATAAATATTTCAGTAACAATCCTTCTGATTCGTAACTATTTAACAACTGTATGTAATAGTATCAGAAAAAATATATGTTGTCTATCTGGAATATTTAATAAAATATTTATAATATTTTTGTGAACTTTGACAAAATCCCCTGATGATCCTGCCATACGGATCAACGGGGGATTTTCTGTTCAGCTTTTTATTCTTCAGATCTCTTTTCCCTTTGTCGCAACGGCATGTACAACAAACGGTACAAACAATGTAATAAACGCCGCATATCCAAGGTATGCATATCCCTTTTTAACAACTGTCATCAGACCGAACTGTGCAATGGCAAATGCCAGGAATGTAAAGATCGCTGTGAAAACTGCATTTCTTCCAAGGTGTCCCTGCGCTTTTTTCGCCGGGCTGTCCATACGACGCTCCACTGCATTTACGCAGCGGGTCACAATACCGGAGATCATATTTACTGCTGTGGAGATAGCTCCAAGGATGATCAGCAGAGAAATGATCGGTATCAGGATACCGGCGCCTACACCGTTCTGGACCAGTACCAGCATCGGTACCGATGCAGATGCCAGTTCACTTACATATGCAATGGCAAGAAGTCCGAGGATGGAAAGCTCCATTGCACAGAAGTTGCATACAAACATCCAGATCGCTGCTTTGTTGATCTGTTTTTCGTCCGTTACATCCTCCATGTGCTGGTACATAACAGAAACAGATGCCAGCTGGAAGAAGAAATAAAGGACTGCTGAATAGAGGGCCGGTCCAAAGGCTCCGCTCTCGGAGGAAAGTACAGTCATTTCTCCGGAGGACATAGTATGGATGGAAGCTGTGATATCTCCCCACTGTGCAATGATATTCGGAACAAGTACCAGTACAAGACCGATGATGATCAGCACACTTAATGTAGAAGCACATTTTCTTACGACATTGGTTCCGAAAAGCGTGATTACAAAGATAAATGCTGCAATGATCAGTGTACAGAGCCAGTATGGGATCCCAAACAGTGTCTGCAGTGTGGAACCGCCGGTTGCAAAGGCTGCTGCAGATGCAGTTCCGATCATGATCAGGTAACAGATCTCATAGAGATTGGACATAACCGGTTTCGTTTTTCCGTAAAGACTGTCGGAAAAGCTTCTGTAATCGTAGGTTTTGTGTTTATAAGCATAGCGCATTCCATACCAGAAAAACAGTGCATACAATCCCTGTGTCACTGCCGGCAGGATCAGACACCAGATACCGTAGTTGATAAAGTACTGATAGATCTGCGCTCCTGATGCGAATCCGCCTCCGAACTGTGTGGTAAATGCGACGAACGCAAGTCCCATAGCCAGAGGCATTTTACTTTGTAATGATTTATTCTGACTCATCTCTCTTTCCCCCATTTTTTATTTATTATATTCGATGACTTTTCCCGGATTCAGGATCAGTTTATCATCGAAAGCCAGCTTGATGGCTTTATAAAGAGCGATCATTCTCGGTCCCGCAAATTCTTCCAGGAATTCCAGACGTCCGTTTCCGATGCCATGCTCACCGGAAAGCTGTCCGCCCAGTTCCTTGGACAGTGCATACAGCTCTACCAGACTTGCGTGAGTGGCTTCCTTCCACTCCTGGTCACTCATTTCCGGTCCACGGAGCATCTCTGTATGGATGTTTCCGTCTCCGCAATGTCCGCAGGGCTCTACACGAATGCCATGTGCACTTGCGATCTTTTTGGCTGCTTTTACATACTCTGCGATCCTTGCACGCGGAACAACCACGTCACACTCCTCCTGTGCGACAGAATCTGCTTTCATTCCTTCCAAGATCCCGCCCCGGACACTCCATACAGCTCCGGCACGCTCCGGTGTGCCTGCGATACAGCAGTCCAGGGCTCCGTTTGCCAGGGCTGCTTCCGCTGCTGCCTCTACTGCGCTGTCAAGTTCCTGTTTACTGGAAGCATCATACATAACGATCAGCACTGCTTCTCCCTGTTTTACTGGGAACATTTTGTTCAGATTGCGTTCTACGATATCGATCAGTTCTCTTTCCAGAAACTCGATGGCTGTTGGCACAAACGGCAGCTCCAGAACCTTCGGGACCATGTCTGCACATTCCTCAAGACTCCTGAACGGCATTACAAGGGTACAGGTGCAGGTCGGTGCGGGAAGAAGCTTCAGCGTTACCTGAGTCAGGATACATAAGGTTCCCTCTGAGCCGATCACCAGATCTTTTACATCATATCCCGTTGTGTTCTTCACAACGTTGGATGAAAAATTCATGATGGAACCATCCGGCATAACTGCCTCGATACAACGGACGAAATCCCTGGTCAGTCCATATCGTACCGCTTTCATGCCACCGGCATTTGTGATAACATTGCCGCCGATGGAAGCTGTTTTTTCGCCTGGGTCCGGCGGATAAAAAAGTCCGCCTGCCGCTGCTGCCGCCTGGATATCAATGAGTAGTGCTCCCGGCTCCGCTGTGATGGTCTGGTTCTTTCTGTCGATCGGAAAGATCTTGTTCATGCGCATCACAGAAAGCATGATTCCACCATATTTACAGGTTGCTCCGCCTGCAAGTCCGGTTCCTGCGCCACGGCATACCACCGGGATATTTTCTTTATATGCGTAAGCCATGATGGCTGAGATCTCTTCTTTATTTAAAACCTCCACATAAAGCTCCGGAGGAAAAACTCCGTACTCCGGCATCTCATCACGATAATATTCTTTTGCGATCTCATCGCCGACCCATACACGATCTGAAGCAGTCACAGAACGGATGTAGTCAAAATCTTCTGAAGTCATTTTTTTATAGGGATATGCCATGACTTAATCCTCCTTCCGATTCTTTATCAGTTCTGTCAGCTCCGGTACAACCTGATACAAATCGTCCACGATGCAGTAACCGGCAACATTAAAGATCTGTGCCTCCGGATCATTGTTGATCGCTACGATACAGTCAGATCCTGTCATGCAGGAGGTAAACTGGATAGCACCGGATACGCCGCAGGTGATGATCAGCTTCGGACGGACAGTTCTTCCGGAAAGTCCGATCTGATGTGCAACATCTCCGAATCCGTTTTCTACCATAGGACGGGTGAAGGCAAGCTGTCCGCCAAGGGCATCTGCCAGTTCCCGGCACATTTCCACATCCTTTTCATTCCGGACACCACGGCCTGCTACTACCAGAACATCCTCTTCCTCAAGGCTCTTTACCTTATCAATGACCCTGGATGACAGAATCTTGATCCTGGAATCTGCCATTTTTTCATTTACCGGACATACAACCACCTGACCATGCGGATTTTTTACTTTTTCTGCCTTGTCCATAACCTTATAACGAACCGTGGCAAACTGTGGCCGTGATTTGGTGATGCCGATCTGAGCCATGATATTTCCGCCGAAAGCCGGTCTGATCTGGATCATATCGGTGTTGGAACGAATATCCAATGTAGTACAGTCTGCAGTCAGTCCCGTATGGAATCTGGTGGAAAGCCGCGGTGCAAGGGAACGCCCCAGCGCAGTAGCTCCGATCAGCACAGAGCTTGGTTTGTTTGCTGCGATACAATCTGCAACTGCGTCTGTATAACAGTCTGCGCGGAAGCCTTCGAAGCCTTCATGCTCATATACGTACACATTGTCTACGCCATACGGCAGAAGCTTTTCCGCATTTTCCTTTGTTCCTTTTCCTCCGACGATCACACAGTTAACCTGATAACCGACTTTGACAGCCATCTTTCTTGCTTCTCCGATCAGCTCAAAGGTAACCGGATGGATCTCTCCTCTCTCCTGCTCCACATAGATAAGAAAGTTTTTCCATTTATCCTTGTCAAAGGATTTCGCCTTCTGCTCAAACCGGATGGCTTTCTCCGGGCAGTTACGAACACAAAGCCCACACATACGACAGGCATCGCCTACAACAATTCCATTTCCCTCTATGGTGAGGGCCCCAAAAGGACATTTCTCCACGCATACTCCGCAGAGTACGCATTTGTTTATATCAAATTTTAAAAATTCCATGTTCCGCTTCCCCCTATATGATCTTCTTTCCGGTCAGGAGAGCAACAAGCTTGTCTGCTTTTTCCTTTGCAGTTCCTTCCAGATAAACCTGTTTTTCACTTTCCTCCGGCGCAAACATTTTTTCCACAGAGGTGGGGGAACCGATCAGTCCGTAACGGCTCAGATCCTGATCCGGCATATCTTCAAAGTTTAAGATCCGTACCGGACGGTCTGCAGTTGCCTTCTTTAACAAATAGGATGGCAGACGTGGCACGCAGGTATCCTTATCAATAGTCAGCAGACATGGATACGGAATCTCGGAAACCTGGGAAACACTGACAAGATCCTGACGGACCTGAATGCTTTTTTCATTGACGTCCATGATCTCAGCTACCCATGCAGCATGTGGGATGGTCAGATGCTCTGCAATGGCCGGTCCAACCTGGGCTGTGTCACCATCTGTGGTCTGTCTTCCGCAGATGATCAGATCTGCACCGCCGATCACCTGGATTCCCTGTGCTAACGCATAAGAGGTTGCCAGAACATCCGCTCCCGCAAATTTTCGGTCTGAAAGAATCACGCCCTCATCAGCACCCATGGTATAAGCATCCCGGATCATCTCTTCCGCCTGAGGCGGTCCCATAGTAAGAACGGTTACAGTTCCGCCTGTTTTTTCCCGGATCGCAAGGGCTGTTTCCAATGCAAACAGATCATATGGATTAGTCCTTGTCTCACCGGACATTCGTTTCATGGCACCGGTTTCCGGATCGATATCAACCTTGGAAGTTGCCGGTACCTGCTTCATACATACAACGATCTTCATTTTCTATCTTCTTTCCTGTATTTTCACTTTTATTTTTTGCTTTAAAACGTTAAACAACTGTATAAGTATAGCATTAACGTGGTATAAAGTCGAGAGGGTTTTGGTAAATTCTGCACAAAAAGCATTGAAAAAACTTTTAAGCATGCTATAATTACTCTCCGTTATCAAATAAAGCAGACATATGAATCTTTACAATATCACATCGATCAAGGAGCATATATGTAATGGAAGACATCCGTGCAATCTACAGAATTTTCAACAATCTAAAATATGAAATGGAAAATAATGGATGGGTCTATCAGTGGCATTTAGGCGATGAACCTATAAAAGTAACTCATAAATTTAACCCTCCTGTAACACCTGAAGAATTTCAGCTGTTTGAAAAATATTTTCCCAATATGAAACTTCCTGCCTCATACAAAGCTTTTTTATCCTGCTCAAATGGCATGGAACTTTTTTGCGGAGAGGAAGGCAGTTCTTTAGTCAGCTGTACCATTTATTCTTTAAAAAGAGCGCTCAAAGAAAAGGAATCTTGGAATAGTACGCCTATTTTATCTGATCCGGAGTTTACATATCATCTTCCTGTTCTTTGCTTACAGGACATCGGCGATATAACCATGGATCTTCAGGCTGTATCAGAAGGCAGAGACGATTACCTATGCTATCCAGCTCCAGATACTGATCGTTTTAATATCCCTTTTAATGAATGGCTGGAAAGATATATCGTATGCCAGGGGCATGAATTCTGGTATTTCTTGAATCCATAAAACAGAAATTTTATGAATATTTTTCGTAAAAATACCCCGGAACCAATGGCCCGGGGCATTTTATTATTCGAATCTTAAAGTCACATCCTGCGGGATATGATAAAAATCTTTGAAATCTTTTTCCCATTCTTCTGTAGGTGGTACAGTTTGCCAGCAATATTCCGAATAAGGAAGGATCGGAAGCACGATTTCTTTCTGGTTCTGCTCTATTCCGGCCTGGATCAGCTGCGATCTGTAATCGTTCACCTGACCAATCGCCAAAAATATTCTTATATATAACAGCTAATACACATGGAAATCCGCTCGTTTTTATCCACTACATTCCAGATACACAGAAGCACATTTACAAAAAACAGAATCGCAAGTATCGTATTGATCCCGTTATTCAGCATTTCATTACTGTCAAACACCCACTGCGGATATACTTTATGAAAAACACTGTATACACTAAATCCGCAAAATACTACGGACATCTCTGCAGTCAGGAAATTCTTTTTTCCTCTTTTTATGATCAAAAATAAAAGAATTCCTGCAAGAATCACATTCAAAACCCAGTTATTGATCAACAAATGATACCAGATCTTACTGATAAACTGTTCTGGCATTCCGTTAAATGATATCTTTTTATATCCGGTACCTGTTGCTGCTTTTGTGTAACCTCCATTTGAAAACATAAAATATGCTCCAAGTATTGATGACCAGAGGAAATTCACCTGTATAACCGGAAGTTTTCGATACCTGACCAGTGTATAAACTGCCACCCACACTGCATACAAAAGCACAAATATCGTAACATGTTCACTGAACAGCTGAACA
>OHZD01000445.1_pt1 | contig 20043 bp, 20 predicted proteins | sample 1580391 | NCBI WGS metagenome assembly OHZD01 (sample SAMEA3882510, study PRJEB24775) | human gut metagenome | biome: human-associated habitat; feature: intestine environment; material: feces | place: Netherlands | collected 2009/2010 | reverse complement strand
AAGCCATACCTGTGTGCTTTTTGATAGCCGCAAAGGACTCCGCACTGATAACGTGTTCCATACGGCAAGCGTCCTCTACTGCAACTTTCTCGTCAACACCAAGCTTTATGAGCCACTGTGAAAGCAACGTATGACGCTCATACATTTTCTCGGCTATCTCCAAGCCCTTGTCTGTCAAACGAATATAACCGTCCTTATCGACAGTTATATAGCCGTTCTCACGGAGATTTTTCATTGCCACACTTACGCTCGGCTTTGAAAACTCAAGTTCGTTTACTATATCTATGCTTCTTACCTCGCCTTTGCCCTTGCGCTGGCTGAGAATAAGTATCGTTTCGAGATAATTTTCAGCTGATTCTCTTATCTGCATTATAACGTCCCTCCCTAGAACAAGTTTGTCATCAGGTCATTACGACTATTATATCACATTTCAAACCGCATTTCAAGTGCAAGCACGCTTTTTCAGCGATTTTGATAAACTTTACATCAATGAATTGTGTTGATATACAAAGGCACTGCTCACAAAAAGCAGTGCCTTTAAAGCTGTCTGTTATTTACTGTATACCGCACTCCTCATAGTCTTTCCACTTTTCAGCATGCTCCTTATCCTCAAAATATTTGTATACAAAAAGCGCAGTTGACGCAACAACAAGTATCATCGCACCCATTAAAGTCCAGAACGACTTTTTTCTTGAATAGTTTGACATAACAAAACTTCCTTTCTTTCGCAATAGCATACAAAAACTTGCGGCTATCGCTCATAGCTTTGTTATAATTATACTACACAATGCTCTTTCTGTCAATTAATTTCACAGGATTTTCAGATATATTTTTCCGAGTAAAAGTGCAGAAATTCCTCAAGGCAAAGCCCGCCTGCGGCAATGATACGAGCGGCTTCAACGCCCACATAACGATAATGCCACGGCTCAAAATCAATGCCGGTCATCTGCTCTTTAAGGCGAGGATAGCGAAGGATAAAGCCGAAATCTGCGGCATTTGCACAAAGCCACCGTGATTCAGGCGTCTTGTAAAAATCGTCGCTCACATCATTGTCACCCTCTCTGCCGAGATCCACAGCAAGCCCGGTGTTGTGTTCGCTTGACCCGGGGAGAGCGAGAGTTCTGCCCACCTTTTCCACAGCCTTTTCATAACTCAGACCGCCCCACATTTCGTGAGATACTTCACGCTCCCAAAGCATCTGCTGATATTCAAAAGAGCGATAGGCAGAAATAATTTTCAGCTTTATGCCGTCAGCTTCCGCCTTTTTGAGCAGAAGCCTGAGCCTGTTTCCTGCCTGAGATTCCATAAACTTGCCGTTCACCTCTGTCAACTCCACACGATCGTAAAATCCCATATCTATGGGATTGAATTTATCCACAAGCATAAGATAATCCATATACTGACCTCCTTGTCCTGATGGGGAGAAATGTTTTAACTTAGTATATGCAGATGTGTGTGGAGAGTATACACACTGAATGAGGAATGAGGAGTGAGGAATGAGGAATTAGCATAGCTGACCAAAGTTGTGCACAAGCACCAAGCAAAGCGACTTTGCGGCACAACAAACTTGCCCGAATGATCTGTAGGGGCGACCTGAGGTCGCCCGTTCTCAGAACTTGTAAAAATTCAGCATTGTAGGGGCCTGGCTCAATTTCGGTTTCACCGAAATGCGACAGCCCGATATTTCTCACCCGTTGAATTGTTGAAAAATATCACACAATGTCACCCCAAAATAATTTGGCATCAAGGATATGGCAACCACGGCATCGCTCACCTACACATTTCAAAAAGCGGTGCAAAATTACATCATATCACAAATTGCAGCGTAAAATGCCCGTCACGGCGAGTGACCTATATCCAGCACCCGTCCACTCTGACGACCTGCCCGTGAATGTAATCTGCTCCCTCTCCACTGAGAAAACGCACAACATTCGCCACATCTCTCGGCTTGCCTATCCTGCCTGCCGGTATGTCATCAACTATCACACGAACATCTTCATCCGTCAGCTCGCCGTTCATTTTCGTGTCTATCATTCCGCAGGATACGCAGTTCACCCTTATACCGCTTATGGCAACTTCCCTCGACAACGCCTTCGTAAATCCTATAAGCCCAGCCTTTGCCGCCGAGTATGCAACCTCGCAGGAAGCTCCCTTTTCGCCCCATACGGAGGTTATATTTATCACATTTCCACTGTGTTCCCTTATCATCTCAGGAAGCACTGCCCTGCTCATACGCATTGCACCAAGCAGATTCACGTTCATCATCTCGCATAGCTTCTCGTCAGTCATGTCAGTGAAAAGCTCTATATCCGCTGTGCCTGCGTTGTTTATAAGAAGCGTAACAAAGCCCAAACTGTCCCTGACTTCCGCCACGCATTTATCTATACTGTCCTTGTCGCCAATGTCGCAGTAAAAAACCTCTGCACATAAGCCACGCTCTTTAAGCTCAGATACCAAAGCCTCCGCCGCCGCCCTGCCATTCTTGTAGCATACAGCCACCTGCCAGCCGTCCTCAGCAAGCACCCTGCATATCTCCGAGCCTATCCCACCAGAGCCACCTGTTACCAATGCTGTCTTTTTCATAAAAATACCCCCCGCAGATCATGATATACTGTAATTATATCACACCTGCGGAGGTTTTTCAACGGCTACTTTTCGTTCTCGTCTACCCATTTTCTCGCCCAGCCTGCATTCTGCTCCTGACGATTGTATACTCTGCCGTTTGGCGCAGTGTAGTTGTCCGTCACAACATATTCCTGATCTGCCGAGATAACGTCATGGGGCTTGTATACCTTCGTTCCGTCTGAAGCCTGCGGAAAACGGCTCTTGTCACGCTTTTTCATGGCTATCACTCTCCTTTTTATGTTATTATCCTGCCCGAAGCTTTTGTGATTATCAGATGAAAAATCTGCATAACAGTTGAAAATATCACGATAACGTGGTATAATCATTTTATACTATTTTTATCGGGAGTATTAAAATGGAAAAATACAACAAACAAAAAGCTATACTCACCGCACTGCTGAAATGGGTGGAAACAGAGTTCTTCGGAATTTTCGTATTCCTCTTTTTTATCGCAGTTGCAAAGCCTTTCGGTGCATTGGCAAATATAATTTTCGGTCTTACAGGACTTCTCACAGTGGTCTGCCTTATGGCTGACTTTGGTCTGAAACAGGGAGAGGAAGCCAGAAATAAGGTCACATTCCACGGTGAAAAGGATTGCCCTAACTATGGCTTCACACTTGGTCTTATTGCAAGCATACCATGCTACATAACAATGATACTGCTGATGATATCAAAAATCAGCGGCTCGTTCAACTTCATGCCTGCCTATAAGCTTCTCGACGCCTGCTTCTATCCTCTTATAGATTGGGCTGCCCACTCTGCCGACGTAAAAGATATGTCCCCATTTGTTTTCATCATGACCGCCATATTCCCTCTACTCTATCCATTTGCCACATGGATAGGCTTCAAAATATCCTACAAGCAGATAGACGTAAAAGAGCGTGTGGTCTACAAGCACAAATAAAATCAAGCCTGCCGTATCAGTCCGATACGACAGGCTTTTATCTTTTTTATCGAAAAAACTCAGTTCTCCACTATACATTAAACTATTTCATTACTGAAAATCTATCTCTATATCTTTTAGCGTCACATAGTTTACTCCATTGCAGTTTTTATCGCTTGCAGTGTTTGCGATAAGCGTTATCTTTGCCGTGCCTTTCACGTAGTCGGCACCAATATCCGTCTTGTTGTCATACGTGTAGCTCTCTCCGGCTTTGAGCAAAGTGTTCATGGTGTTTCTGTCGCCATTTTCGCCATAGCTCGTGGAATTGCCCTTACTGTCCTCTGTGGTGATATACTGGTCAGTCGTGAAGTCAAGCGCCATGTCCTTGTCCCAGTTGTTTGTGTAGGTAATATGGCTTATGAACTCGCCTCCGCTTACCTCATAGGAGTATTTCGCCGTGAGCCTGCCGTCCTTTGTTGTAAAGGTATTGTCCCCAACGTCCTCAAAATAGTCGATATATCCAATATCAACTTCGTCGGCCATATCAGGATCGTCCTTGGCGACAGAAGTCACCGCTTTCTCACTAGGGTCAACATCGCCAGCGACCTCAGCGTTTTTCTTTTCGTCAGTGTATTCGCAGTTCTCATTGAGCCAGTTTTCAAGCTTTTCTGCCTTTTCACCGCCTATATCAAATTTTAATATATCTCCTGCAAAAAGCTGAACATACAGATCTCCGTTAGCAGTAAAATAAGCCGTACCGTTGACGTCAAGTCTTTCTACATAGAAACTTATTGTTATTCCGCCCTCAATGTAATATTCATCATCATTTGTTACCGACAAATTAATATCAGGGTCGCTCTCATAAGCATCTCCCTCATAGACCGCATTGTATGAACCATTATCGTCCTTTAACAGGTCAAGCAGATTTGAGAGGTCAATATTAGTATACTTTCTGAGCCTGCCCGTTTCTGCATCATTGTAAGCATAGTCCACATGAGCCGTTTTTTCAAGACTTACGTCATTTATTATGTCATCAAGGGTCATATCGGTCTTGCAATCAGGTGAGTATTTCCAATCATCATACCACGCCACAGAGCCGTCATCAAAGACCACCGCCAAATAAACGCTTGGTGACAAGTCCTTTATTGAATAAATATCCGCTTTTGTTGTTTCCTTTTTGTTTGTCTCATAGTTTTCCGTTTCAAGAGTCATGGTGGTGAGCTTGCTGTCAAGAAAAGACTTATCAACATGACCCATTGAAACATATTCCACATCGTTATATTCAAACGTCTCATATTTTGCATTCATTGCATATTCGTCCCAAGGAACTCTATATGACACTGTTGCTTCCTCGTCTGCCATCTGCTGGTCAGCCGCAGACTTTGCCTTTATATCTTTGTCCGACCTGCCTGCAAACATCATAACACCCGTCGCTGCAGCGATAACACCGCAAGCCGCCACAGCCGCCCACTTTGTCCATATGGTTTTTATCTTTATGCCGCTGCCGCTCTGTCTGCATTCTTCAATGTAATGCTCGTCAGCATTTTCCAAAGCCTTGAAAATATCCTCTCCTGTTGTTTTCATAAAAGAACTCCCTCCTTTTCAAGCAAAGCCTTTAACTTATTTCTGCTTCTGAAAAGGCTCGCCTTAACTGTGTTCAGGTTCATAGCATACTTTTTTGATATCTCTTTTATGGGCACTGCAAACCAATATCGCTGGAGAAATATATTTCTGTCTCTCTCCTGCAACTCACCAAGAAATTCGTTTATAAGCCCCTCCAGGTGTATCCCGTCGCAAAGGCTCTCGGTGGTGTCTTTGTCGGGTATGCACTCGTCAAGCTCCTCCAATACCGCCGCTATCTCGCCTTTTCCACGCTTTGCGGTCTTTGACGCACGGTATCTGTCAAATGCGATATTTCTTGTTATCCGCCCGAAAAATGCCGACAGCATTTTAGGTTTCTGCGGCGGTATCGAGTTCCACGCCCTGAGCCATGTTTCATTGACGCACTCCTCCGTGTCCTCCCTGACTCCAAGAATATTGTAGCCCACAGAATAACAGTATCCGCCGTATTTTATGTCCGATTGTGAGATAGCCTGCTGATCTCTGCTTTCATAAAGCTCAATTATCCTGCTGTCCTCCATTTTTCCGCCCCCTTACATTTAGGTAACACCTCACAAGGCTCGCCTAACTTCATTGAAAGTCCTTTCATCTATAATGACGAGATATCCGCCAAAAGGTTTTATGAAAACATAAAATAATTATAACATATGATAAAAAATTATGCAACACAAAAACGACGTCCCACATCACTATGGAAACGCCGTTTATATGAAGAATGATTTTATGACAACTCGTTAAGAAGATCCATATACAATTCATTGTAATCTGTTCTGTTATCCTTCAGGAAAGCGATAGCCGCACGAGGGTGGCGATTGAGCGCACCTGTGAGCATATAATGCACGTCATAGCCCCACTGTGAACCCTTTGCCCTCTCCTCAGCAACGTACTTTTCAACAAATTTCAGTGTAGGAGTAAGCTTGTAGTTAGGGTTTCTCAGGAAGCTGAGCATCTGCTCCATAAAGCAGTTTCCTGCACCTCTGCCCATTCCGCTCATTGTAGCGTCCGCAAAGCTTGCGCCGTGAGAAATGCTCTCGATAGTGTTTGCAAAAGCGAGCTGCTGATTGTTGTGCATATGAACGCCCACCTTTTTGCCACTAGCCTCAGCCACCTCGCAATACTGCGCAGTAAGTCTTCTCACCTGCTCTGGGAAAAGTGAGCCGTAGCTGTCAACAAGATAAATAACGTCAACAGGGCTTTTTGCCACAAGGTCAAGAGCCTGTGCGATATCGTCCTCACGGCTCGCAGAAACAGCCATGATGTTTATAGTAGTTTCATAGCCCATGTCGTGGCAGTAGTTTATCATCTCCAGCGCACCAGGCATCTGATGAGTATATGTCGCAATTCTTATCATGTCAATAACGCTCTCGCTCTTTGGCAGAATATCTTTCTTGAAATCACATCTGCCAACGTCAGCCATAACAGAAAGCTTCAGAGGGCTGTCATTCTCGCCCACGATAGCTCTGATATCCTCCTCATCACAGAACTTCCACTTGCCGAACCCCTTGACGTCAAAAAGCTCCTTAGAAGCCTTGTAGCCGAACTCCATGTATTCAACGCCTGATTTTATATTAGTTTTATAGAGTTCTTTTACAAACTCGTCTGAAAATCCAAAATTATTTACAAGTCCTCCGTCACGGATAGTTGCGTCCAGAAGCTTTATATCAGGACGATATGACATAAGGTCACCTTTCTGATTTATCGTCTTTGCCTGATTTGCCATTGTGATTACTTCCTTTCCAAAAACAGACCCTTACCATGTCTGTGTAAGATTTATCACTTTAAAGATTTTATGCTTTTAAGCTTTTATGTATTAAAGTATAGCACTATTTTTCTTACCTGTCAATAGCACCAAAGCCCTTTAAACACATTTTTTACATTTTAATAATATTTCTCGTCATTTTACACCCAACTTTTATATACTTCTCCCTATGAAGCTTCTGCCCATTTGTAAAATTCGCCGAAAAATCATCATACGACTTGACAAAATACCCCCCTCCGAGCCACGCTCCAAGGGGGTTTTATCTTTCTGTTCTCTATTAATCCATGACCGCATTGGCAAGCATAAGCTTGATACGGTTCTCCTGATTGACCTTTGTCGCACCTGGGTCATAGTCGATAGCGACTATATTTGCGTCCGGATAAGCCTGCTTGATAGTTCTTGACATACCCTTTGCAACAATGTGGTTAGGCAGACAGCCGAACGGCTGAGTGCAGATTATGTTCTTTGTGCCTGTTTCTGCAAGAGCCGCCATTTCAGCAGTGATGAGCCAGCCCTCGCCCATTTTTACGCCCTGACTAATATACTTATCAGCACACTTTCTAAGGTGTTCAAAATCATGAGGCGGCTGGAAAATGCCCTGTTCGTTGATGACCTTTATCTGCTGCTTCTGGAACTTGTAAAGCACATCATAACCAATGCCGTACATAAGAGTGCGGCTGGTTTTCTTGTCATAAAGCTTTTCGTCGTTGATAGCGTCAGACGCACAGTAAAGCACGAAGTCCAACAATCCAGGCACGTTAGGCTCACAGCCCTCAGACAGCAGGAAGTCGTTAAGGTGATTGTTCGCAAGGGGTGAATACTTAACGTATATCTCTCCCACAATACCTACCTTAGGCTTCTTCTCCTTTGTCCTTGGAAGCGCCGCAAAGTCTTTGAGCATAGCATTGTAAATGCTCTTTGTGTGCATATATCTGCTTGGGGTAGCAAACAGCTTTCCAAGCCTGTGCTGCCACCTTGCCAAAAGCTCGTCCGTAGAATTTTTCTCTATCTCGTAAGGCTTGCACTGATTGTACAAAAGCATGAGCATATCACCGTAAAGCACAGCATAAATAAGCTTCATTGCAATGGCAGGGGTGATATCTATGGAAGCGTCCTTTTCAAGTCCGCTGAAATTCAGCGACAGAACAGGCACTTCAGGGAACTGCGTTGACAGCGCCTTTCTTATAAGGTGGATATAGTTTGAAGCACGACAGCCGCCGCCCGTCTGTGACATAAGCAGAGCCGTGTGTTCAAGGTCATACTTGCCGCTTTTGAGAGCGTCCATAAACTGTCCGATAACAAGAAGTGCAGGATAGCAAGCGTCATTATGTGTGTTTTTAAGTCCCTCGTCTATAACGTTTCGTGAGCAGTTTTGCAAAAGCTCCATGTTATAGCCGTATTTTTTGTATATTGCCATGATAAGCTTGAAGTGTATAGGAAGCATATCAGGTATAAGTATAGTGTATTCCTCACGTCTTGACTTGTCAAAATAAGACCTTTTTACTCTGTCCGAGCCTGCGTGTTTTATCTCTTTTTCAGCCATTACATTGCCTCCTTGTCCATTTTCTTCTCAGCATTTGCGCTGGCTTCTTTTTCCTCCAGTGCCGCCGCCAAAGACCTGAGTCTTATCTTAGCCGCACCGAGATTCGTTATCTCGTCTATCTTTAGCTGAGTGTAAAGCTTGCCCTTTTCTTCAAGTATAGCTCTTACCTCGTCTGTTGTAACAGCGTCGATACCACAGCCGAAGGATACCAGCTGAACGAGCTGCATATCATCATTCTCGCATACATACTCTGCCGCTCTGTAAAGCCTTGAGTGATAAGTCCACTGATTAAGTACGTCAAGTGGAGGTGTATCCACCTTCATTGCCACGCTGTCCTCAGTAATAACAGCAAAACCAAGAGAAGCGATAAGCTTGTGTATGCCGTGGTTTATCTCAGGGTCGATGTGGTAAGGTCTGCCTGCCAGAACGATTATTTTCTGACCCTTCGCCCTTGCCTCAGCGATTATCTCCTGCGCCTTAGCCTCGATATCCCTATGGTATCTCACCTGCTCAGAATAAGCCTTGTTAAGCACTCCAAGCACCTGCTTTGCAGTGATGTTATACTTTGAAAGCGCCCTTGCCATTGCCTTTGCAACGTGCTTTTTGATGTTTATGTCAAGATAAGGCATGATGAAATTATCATCATTCAGCTTGTCATTGTTAGCCTTTAAAAGCTCTGGATAATAAGCAACGACAGGACAGTTATAGTGATTGTCCGACTGACCCTCGTCAGCATTGTAGCTCATGCAAGGATAGAATATAAAGTCCACACCCTTGTCAAGGAGGCTCTCTATATGACCGTGACAAAGCTTTGCAGGATAACATACCGTATCAGACGGAATAGTTTGCTGACCTTTGTAATATGTATCTCTCGTTGACTCCTCAGACAGCACCACCTCAAAGCCAAGGCTCGTGAGCAGTGTTGAGAAAAACGGCATAAGGTCATAATAAGACAGCGCAAGTGGCAGACCTACCTTTGCAATAGGCTTTGCAGGCTTGTTGTCAGCATAAGAGAGTATCTTGTTATACTTATACTCTATCATGTTTTCCGTTCTGTCGGTTATCTTTATGCCTGCACCCTTTTCACAGCGGTTTCCGGAAGTAAATCTTCTGCCGTCATTAAATCTTATTATAGTAAGGTTACAGTGCGCACCACAGCCACCGCACTGAACGGCTCTTGAATTGTAAGCAAATTCTTCAAGCTGAGCCTTTGTAAGAACGCCTGACTTGCCGTCCCTGCCCTGAGATTTTTCTTTTGCGAAAAGCGCACAGCCGAACGCACCCATAAGTCCCGCAATGGCAGGTCTTATAACGTTTCTGCCAAGTTCCATTTCAAATGACCTGAGCACAGCGTCGTTAAGGAACGTTCCGCCCTGAACGACTATATTCTTGCCAAGCTCGTCAATAGACTTGGCTCTTATTACCTTGTAAACTGCGTTCTTGATGATAGACGAAGAAAGTCCTGCAGAGATATCCTCAACGGAAGCTCCGTCCTTTTGCGCCTGCTTTACAGATGAGTTCATGAACACTGTACATCTTGAGCCAAGCTCCACAGGTGCTTTTGCAAACAGACCGAGCCTTGCAAACTCTGCAATGTCATATCCCATTGCACCTGCAAAAGTCTGAATGAACGAGCCACAGCCTGATGAACAAGCCTCGTTGAGCATAATGCTGTCGATAGCGTTGTTTTTTATCTTGAAGCACTTTATATCCTGTCCGCCGATGTCGATGATAAAATCAACGTCAGGGCAGAAATAAGCCGCCGCCTTATAGTGCGCAACAGTTTCAACTATACCATAGTCAACGCCCAGACCTGCCTTTATAAGATCCTAACCATAGCCTGTTACCGCAGAAGCCTTTATGTTAAGCTCAGGGGTAGCAAGGCTGTAGATCTCCTCAAGCTTTGAAGCGATTATATCCAGCGGCTGACCCTTGTTTGAGCAGTAGTGCTGATAAAGAAGCTTTCCGTCAGGTGTGATAAGCACAAGCTTTGTGGTTGTCGAGCCTGCGTCTATGCCAAGATAAGCGTCGCCCCTGTAAGTTCTGATGTCTTCATATTTAAGATCAGACTTCTTGTGTCTTTCCACGAAAGCATTATATTCCTCACGGCTTGCAAACAGTGGCTTGCCTACCACGATATTGTCAGTAGCCTTTGCGTTCACTATCTTGTCAAGGGCTTCGTCTATAGTCATTTCCTCCGCCAGCGTGTCAGCATGAAGTGCCGCACCGAAAGCCATATAGCATGAAGAATTTTCAGGAAGAATAGCGTGTTCCTCGTCAAGGTTCAAAGTAGTTCTGAATGCCTTTCTCAGTGCACTGAGATATGTAAGCGGACCGCCAAGGAAAAGCACCTGACCGCCGATCTTTCTGCCCTGTGCCAGACCCGAAACTGTCTGGTCAACAACAGCCTGAAAGATAGACGCAGATATGTCCTCTTTTCTTGCGCCCTGATTAAGAAGAGGCTGAATATCAGACTTTGCGAAAACACCACATCTTGAAGCGATAGGATAAGTCTTTTCTGCCTTAAGAGCAAGGTCGTTCATCTCGTCAGGGGTAACGCCCAAAAGTCCTGCCATCTGGTCGATAAAAGCACCTGTGCCACCTGCGCAAGAGCCGTTCATACGCTGTTCAACGCCCCCTGTGAGGAAGATTATCTTAGCGTCCTCACCGCCAAGCTCAACCACAACGTCAGCCTTTGGATACTTCTTGTTTACAGCGATAAAAGCAGAAAAGACCTCCTGCACGAAAGAGATCCCACTTGCCTCAGCGATGCCAAGACCTGCCGAGCCTGTTATTGCTATCTTGAACTTGTCATCAGGATAAAGCTCTCTGATAGTGCGAAGCTGCTCAGCCACCGTTTCCCTTACCTTTGAAAAGTGTCTTTCATATTTGTTATAAATAAACTCGCCCTCGTCAAGAATTACCGTCTTGACCGTGGTCGAACCTACGTCTATGCCTAAATCATAAATCTTGCCCATAGTAAAAACCTCACTGATTCTCGTTTATACACTCTTAGTTATTATATCACACTTTTTCGCAAATTACAAGCTTTTTATATTAACAAATATGTATCTGAAAACTACCTATAAAGCTAAAACGGGCGAACACTGTTCGCCCCTACAATGCAACTATTACAATGTATGGCAAAATGCGTTCGCCCGTAAATATTCATTTTTTATCTATGCTTATTCCTGCTCTAAAAGGCAATCAGTAAGATTAAGGTCATAAAGATTGTTGTAGGTAGGCTGCTGAACAGGCTCACCTGCAAGTCTGTAGAACTGCTCTGAGCCGTACTTCTTGATGAAGTTTGTGGTGTGGCAATTTATTTTCAGCTCCTCGATAAACTTCTTCATAACATTGCTGTCAGCGCCATAAGCATTCTCAAGAAAGTCAAAAGCGTATTTCAGACCATTCATAGACTGCTGTGTAACGTTGTTTGCGCCATGGAGCAGATTGTTGAAGGAGTTCTGCAAAATAACAGTACAGCGGTTTTTGTTATCTCTTCCCTCGTTGGTACACTTATCAAGATAAGCTTCCAGATTGTGGAGTATCCAGTGCTGGATCTTCTTGTTAGACGGCGAGATGTTTCTTGCTCTTACCGCCTTGTCAAGGCTCTTGTTGCAGTCCATGATGTGTTCACTGATTATCTGACGGCATGAAAGGCCATTGTTTATCTTCACAAGGATATCTTCCATTCTTGGGTGGATAAGTCTTATCATCTTCTCCATTTGGATACAGCTTCTCATTGTGTATGTGATGCCGTCCATAAGCAGATTCATAAGAGCCACAGCTTCCTCAGTGCCTGCCGCTCTTGCGTCAGCAATGTTCTGAGCAGTTATGCCGCCCTCGAGGATAGCGTCAACGTCATATTTCTCACGATAGTAGTTGAATCTGTCATAATATTCCGCAAAGCCCTTTGAGAACTCTGGGTTCTGTACATACTGAGCAGCCAGAGCGTGGTCAACAAGGATACCGCTCTCCTCATAAAGCTGCATCATTTCAGAAAGGTCCTCCCAGCCACGGGCAGTAACAAAGCGGTAGTTGTTCTTATCGCTTGCGTCTACCATATAATAATGGTCAGGGTGAAGCTCAAGATATGATATGATAGCTGGGTGAACGCCTGCATAGTAAGCATATTCTTTCCAAACGTCGAAATCAGGCTGACACTCGACCCTCTTAACACGGTCGAGAGTAACGATATCGAACTCAGAAACAGACTTGTTGAACTCAGGCGGGTTACCTGCTGTAACAACTACCCAACCTGCCGGAACCTGATGAAGTCCGAAAACCTTATACTGCAAAAACTGGAGCATTGCAGGAGCAAGGGACTCGGAAACGCAGTTGATCTCATCGAGGAAGAGAATACCCTCTTTGATGCCAGTGGCTTCGATAGTGTCATAAAGAGTAGCCACGATCTCACTCATCGTGTACTCGGATATCTGCACGTCAGCACCGGTGTAGTTTCTATGTACAATAACAGGCAGACCGAGGGCAGACTCTCTTGTGTGGTGGGACATCGAGTAGGTAACAAGGTTTACGCCAGTTTCCTGAGCTATCTGCTCCATGATAGCGGTCTTACCGATACCAGGTGCGCCAAGCAGGAACACAGGTCTCTGATGTTCTATGCTAATTCGGTAATCGCCAAATTCGTCTTTAATGAGATAGGCTTGTATTGCATTAAGTATCTGTTGTTTTGCTTCTTTAATATTCATAAACATTTCTCCTCAGTGCAGCCTGAAGCTGTGAACAAAAAGCACTGCACAATTAAATAATCTTACCATTTTATTATAGACTATCTCCAAATTAAAGTCAATAGTCATCACAAGTTTTGTCAGCTTACACAAACAATTGAAAATATTTTAGTTATTCTGTATCAAAGTCATAAAATTTAACTGTTAAAATATTGATATCAGAACAGAATTTTCAACAGACTTTTAAGTTTTTTCAAACGTTTTCGCCCATATCCAGCCGACCTCATAACCTCACTGCTCACTTGGTTTTGACATCTCCCAAACAATGTGCTATAATAATAAGGTATAAAATTTTTCTCTCGGAGGTCTGATCTATGCTTTATGAAATAAAAAATGATAAACTCTCTATCTCAGCCGACACTTTCGGTGCTGAGCTTCATTCTATCAAACTGGACAGCAAAGAATATCTCTGGCAATGCGGTGACGCTTGGAAACGCTACGCTCCTATCCTCTTCCCGTTCATATGCTCCCCTAAAGACCGCACCTACAAGGCAGGCGGTCAGGAATATCACATGGCTGCAAACCATGGTTTCGCTCGTGACAGCGAATTTACATACGCTGGAAGCACCAAAAATTCCGTAAGCTTTCTTCTAAAAGATAATGACGTGACACTTGCTCAATACCCATATCACTTCGAGCTTGAAGTCACCTACTCCATAAAAGGTTCAAAAGTCACCGTCACAAACACAGTAAAAAACACTGATGAAAAGGCTATGTACTTCTATCTCGGCGGTCACCCTGCTTTTATCTGCGATATCCAAGGTGGCAAATGCACAGTTGAGTACGAGAAAAACGAGCATATCGTTCAGCCTATCCCAAACGGCGAGAGGACTATCCTTGACGGTGAAAAGACTATCACTCTCACAAGAGAGCTTTTCGACTATGACGTTATCATGAAAGACCACCCTGCTTCAAAGGCTGTCACCCTGAAAAAGTCTGACGGCGATTTCGTAAAGCTTTCATTCCCACATTCTGACTGCATTGCAGTATGGACTTCCACAGGCAACCCTGACGCTCAGTTTATATGCCTTGAGCCTTGGACTAGCGTGCCTGTTTACGAGGACGACGCTTTTGAGGATATCGAAAACAAGCCTCACGCTATCAAGCTTGCACCTGAAGCTGTTTACACCTACAGCTACACCGTGGAGGTGGGCTGATGAGAGCGGTAATACAGAGGGTCACAAGTGCAAAAGTTGAGGTCGAGGGCAAGGTCACAGGCGAGATAGGAAAGGGCTTTCTGATACTTTTCGGAGTAGGTCAGGAGGACACTGAGGCTGACTGCGACAAGCTTGCCGACAAGATATCAAAGCTTCGCATTTTCGCTGACGAAAATGACAAGACAAATCTTTCTATAAATGATGTTGGCGGAGATATTCTTTGCGTTTCACAGTTCACCCTTTATGCAGATTGTCACCACGGCAACCGCCCGTCATTTATCTATGCAGGCAAGCCTGATGAAGCCAACAGACTTTATGAATACTTCTGCAAGGTCTGCGGTGAGAAAATTTCAGGCAAGGTAGAAAAGGGCGTTTTCGGTGCAGACATGAAAGTTTCACTGCTCAATGACGGTCCTTTTACTATCATTCTTGAATGCAGAAACGGAGAGATAATTCCATGAACATACAGATATTCGGCAAGTCAAAATCCTTTGACACCAAAAAGGCCGAGCGTTATTTCAAAGAGTGTGGAATAAAGTTCCAATCTGTTGACCTGCCTACAAAGGGGCTTAGCAAGGGCGAGCTTAACTCAGTGCTTGCGGCTGTGGGCGATATTGACAAGCTTATCGACCCAAAGGCAAAGGGAGAGCAGGCAATGCTCATAAAATATCTTGGAAGCACCGAGGAAAAGATAGAAAAGCTTCTTGACTATCCCGAGCTTTTTGCCGCACCTATCGTAAGAAACGGCAAGAAAGCCACAGTAGGCTTCTGCCCCGAGGTGTGGAAAAGCTGGGAATAGCCCTAGATGAAAATACTGTGAAAATTGCCGATATTCGTTGAAAGAAGCTTGAAAGTGTGGTATAATACCATATGGGAAAGTATTTTCAGAAAGAGATGTTTTAAATGGTAATTGATTTTCACGTTCATGCCTTTAATCCAAAGGTAGCGGAAAAGGCTGTTGAAAAGCTTCAGGCTTGCAGTGGAATAACTCCTTTCACAAGAGGCACTGCAGAGGAAACCATACAGCGTTTTGACGAATGGGGCATTGACAAGGGCGTGCTGTTATCAGTGGCAACAAAACCTACTCAGCAGAGAGTTATAAACGATTGGTGTGCCCAACAGGACGGCGGAAGATTTATAAGCTTCGGTGGAATACACCCTGACGCTGAGGACTATGAGCAGGAGATAGCCCACATAAAGGAGCTTGGACTTCACGGCATAAAGCTTCACCCTGACTATCAGGGCTTTATGATAGATGATGAGCGCATGGACAAGATATATGACGCCATTGAAAGAGCCGACCTGCCTGTTATATTCCATTCTGGCTATGACTGCGTTTCCCCTGACCTTATCCACTCCACACCTGAGAGGGCGCTGAACATGATAAAAAAGCACCCTAAGCTCAAGGTCATTCTTGCACATCTTGGTGCAAACATGATGTGGGAGCAAGTGCGTGACGTTTTGGCAGGAGTTGACGGTGAAGTTTATTTTGACACCGCTTTCACAAGTATGTGTCCTGACGAGCTTATGCAGGCTATCGTTGAAAAGCATGGGGCTGACAGGATACTTTTTGCAAGCGACTGCCCTTGGGACAGTTCCTACCTTATAAAAGAAAAGATACTGCGCTTGAACATTTCCGAGGATAACAAAGATAAAATTCTCGGTGGCAACGCAGAAAGACTTCTTGACTTAAAATAAAATTGTGTAAATTCTGAAAAGAGGATATAAAAAAATGAGATCAAAACTGCTTGCGGCTGTGCTGGCTTGTTCTGCGGTTTTCGGGCTTGCGTCATGTGGGGCAATGCTTCCAGAAAGCTCCTCCGAAACGGAGACCACCACGGGTACTGCCGCCCAGAGAGTTATAGAGACCACAAAGACCGCCACAATGGGCGACGATTATGATGAGGACGATGAGGATTACGAGGGCTACACCACCACCACTTCTGTGACGGCAGGCACACTTGAAAATCCCGACGTAAGCATTGACGATGGCTACGACCCTGACATAATCGCAACAGCAACAAAGAGGACGACCACCACCACAACCACAACATCTGCCGAAACAAAGGCGACTAAAAAAACCACCACCACAAAGTTCAAAAAGGACGCACTTTTCCCTTTGGGTGATGATGTGAAATACCCTGATTCTATCCCATTTCTTGTAAAGTCAGACATCTCTTACCTTAATCTCAGATACGGTCCGTCAAAGAAATATGACGTGATAGAAAAGATACCTGACGGAAAGACCATAAACGGCTACGGCGAGAGAACAGACGGTGACGGAAACATATGGGTATATGTAAAATATAACAATAAAAGCGGCTGGGTAATGAAAGAGCTTCTCAGCGGCACTGAATAAACGGAGGACAAATAATGGACAGCTTCAAGGAACAGATAGTTCGCAAGATTCCCACAAAGAACGATAAGATACAGAAAATTTTCATCATGATAGCAAGCGTGGCACTTGCCGCACTGTGCTTTATCTTCCCTTTCGGCACGCAGTTTTCTGTAATAGGCATTTTTCTTGCCGCCGCCGCACTTTATGGCGGTTATTATCTTACAACAAAACTCGATGTGGAGTATGAATACATTTTCACAAACGGAGAAATAGACGTTGACAAGATAACGGCTCAGCGTTCAAGAAAACGCCTTATCACATTCCGTTGCGGCAGTGCGACAGATTTCGGCATTGCTGACGAGAATTTCTCTGTACCTGAGGGCGCAACACAGGTCCTTGCCTGCGCTTGTGACGATAGCCTTACAGACTACTACATAACATTCAACCACAAAAATCTCGGGCTTACAACTGTTATTTTCACACCAGATGACGATATGCTGGAGCTTATGAAGCCTGCGCTTCCGAGAACACTGAGGAAATAAAAATGAAAATATTTGTCGGAACTGATCTTATTGAGATCGAACGCATAAAAAAAAGCTGTCAGAGCCGACGTTTCTGTGAAAGGGTTTACTCCGAAAAGGAGCTGACCCTTTTTTCGCAGAAGAAAAACCCATACGAATCCATGGCGGCGAATTGGGCGGCTAAGGAAAGCTTCGCAAAGGCTTTAGGCACGGGGGTTGAGGGCTTCGCCTTAAACGAGGTGTCATGCTTGCGTGACGAGTTTGGCTGTCCTTATCTGGAGCTTACGGGGAATGCGCTTTTGGCGGCTGAAAATAGGAGGCTGACCTTTGCGGTGTCACTTTCCCACATCAAGGATATCGCTTCGGCAGTGGTGATAGCTTATGAAAAGGAGGATAAAAATGGATAGGATATTAACAGTGGAGCAAATGACATTTTGCGAGCATGAGGCTGAAAAATATGGCGTGAGCCTTGCTCAGCTCATGGACAATGCGGCGGCACAGCTTACGGAGGTCATTGCCAGCAACTCGTCTGCATCCTCAAAGATAGTGCTTCTTATTGGCAAGGGAAACAATGGCGGTGACGGACTTGTGGCGGCAAATTTACTTGCAGAACAAGGCCTCAAGCCTGCGGTGGTCCTATGCTGCGGTGAGCCTGACACTGACCTTTCCTCGGCAGCGTATGCTAGGCTTGATAAGAGCGTAGAGGTGCTGAAAGCTGAAAATGCGCTGGATTTTATCGAGGGTGCAGACGTGCTTGTGGACTGCATTTTCGGAACGGGTTTTCACGGAAGCTTGCGTGAAAATATCCTGCCAGTGTTCAGAGCTTGTGAAAAATGTGAAGGCATGAAGATAGCCTGTGACCTGCCGTCGGGAGTCAACGCACGGAATGGTCAGGCTGACAAGTTGTCGTTCAAGGCTGACGTGACAGTGACCTTTCATCGTGGCAAGCTGGGTCTTTATTTACAGCCTGCGGTGGACTTTTACGGTGAAATTCTGGTAAAAGATATCGGCATTGACGAGCGTTGCGAGAATACCCTATACCCTGTCGTAACGCCTTTTGACGTGGTAAAAGCAAGGGCTTCACTGCCTTTTAGACCTGCTGACGGACACAAGGGCACATTCGGCAAGGTGGTGAGCGTGGCAGGGTCAGAGAGCTATATAGGTGCGGCGGGGCTTTCAGCAATGGCGGCAATGCGAACAGGCGTGGGGCTTTTTGAGCTTTGCACTGCAAAAAGCGTAGTCAACTCCCTGTCGGCTGGTATGTATGAATGTACATACTCGGCAATGAAAACCGACAAGGACGGCTTTATGGTGGCTGAAAATGCGGAGACGATACTGAAAAAGTGCGAAAAGGCAAGCTGTTTGCTGATAGGCTGTGGACTTGGTCACACGGCTCAGACTGAGAAGCTTGTGGCGGAACTTATTGAAAATGCGGAGATACCCATAGTTTTGGACGCTGACGGAATAAATTCACTTTGTCCGAATATAGATGTACTGTTGAAGAAGAAAAGTACAGTTATCCTCACCCCTCACCCTGCGGAGCTTGCAAGGCTTTGTGGCGTGACGGTGGGCGAGGTCATGTCGGACAGACTTGGGTTTGCATATAGGCTGTCAGAAAAATATGGTGTGACAGTGCTTGCGAAGTCGGCTGACACCTTTGCTGTGGACGGTGGAAAAGTTTATCTTTGCACCGAAGGCACAACTGCGCTTGCAAAGGGTGGCTCAGGGGATATGCTTGCAGGCATTGTTTCCTCCTATGTGGCTCAGGGGTGCGATGCTCTTGATGCGGCGGCACTTGGGTCGTTCACACTTGGCTCGACGGCTCTACTTGCAGGATACAAAAGATCTGAGCGTGGAATCATTGCAAGAGATGTTATTGACGCTTTGCCACGATTTTTGTATGACCTTGAAAACGCCGACTAGGCTGTACTAAAAACAAAGACCTTCTTCTTATGAAGAGGGTCTTTTTTAATGGAGGGCAAAATGAAAAGAACAAAGGCATTTTTTCTCACGATTTTGGCGGTAATGGGCTTATGCTCATGCGGTGAAAGCACCGAAGTCAAACCCGTAAAGTTGGCAGAGGATTACAAGACACCGGCTGAATTCACCATTGACGGCACGGAATACGTCGCAAACTTCACCCGTGAGGGCGCAGATATGTGGGAGTGTGAGATAACTGCGCCAGAAACTGTCAGCGGTATGGTGATAACCTGCTCAGGAGAAAGCGCACGACTTGAATACAAGGGTTTGACCTACGAAACTGACCGAGGGAACATACCAGAAAGCTCCGCTGTCACAATGACTGCCGCTGTGCTTGACAAGCTTATTTCGCAGAAAGGCGTGACGTATCTCAAAAATGACAAGGGAGATATCACCGCCACAGGTCAGATAAAAGGGCAGGATTTTTCGGCTAAAATCAAAGGTGGAAAGGTAAAAAGCTTGGAGATATCAGGGGAGGTAAGCGTAAAATTCACATAAAAAAAGGTGCAGAGAAAATCTGCACCTTTCTTATGTATGGAAATAAATTATTTACCAAAGTTTGCGCAAGCGATAACGTTACCGTCCTCGTCCTCAAATCTGAGGTCAGCAATGTAGAAATCAGCCTGGTTTGGAATGCCCCATCTCATAAGTGAAACATACTGTGGTTCAGTTGAGTTTACAAATGTAGCGCCGTCCTTGATACCAGGTCTCATTGTAAGCTCATAGGAACCCCACTCAGAAGTCCACTCAGCCTCGCCGAAGTCATAGAGGTCGTTCCAACCGTTTTCACCATCACCTGTTGTAGGCTGTGTAACAAATGCACCCATGAAGTTACCAGGAACGAGTGATTTTGTGCCGTCGTCACC
>OHZD01000413.1_pt1 | contig 20970 bp, 7 predicted proteins | sample 1580391 | NCBI WGS metagenome assembly OHZD01 (sample SAMEA3882510, study PRJEB24775) | human gut metagenome | biome: human-associated habitat; feature: intestine environment; material: feces | place: Netherlands | collected 2009/2010 | reverse complement strand
CTTGCACGGTGTGGCTCGGGGCGAAAGGCGTGAAAGCGTCTGACCTATCGAGATTTCTCTTAAAAGAAGAACAGACAGCAGCCTACAGCGTGGAAATCTGGAAGCGATTCCGTAAATGGGGCGGTATTCCGACAGGAATTACCCAGAACATTAAGGATCTTTTAGCTTCCAGGGAAATCGAGAATATTTTTGAAAACTCTGATTTTATCTATATGCTCAACCAGGCATCCGGTGACAGGCAGATTCTGGCTAAACAGTTGAATATTTCACCAACCCAGCTGTCTTATGTAACCAACAGTAATGAGGGTGAAGGACTTCTGTTCTATGGAAATGTGATTATTCCGTTTGTAGACAGATTCCCGAAGAATTCCCTTTATAAGATTATGACAACCCGCCCGGAGGAAACAGCCGAAGCAGGGTAATACAGGAGGAGTAAAACAATGTTACAGGTAATTTCATATGGATTGACATTTTGTGGCGGTGCTGTATTTGGCATCGCTATTCTCTGTTTATTACAGGCAGGGAAAGGGTATCCGAAGAAGGAGGAGTAATCAGTGGCAGAACAGAGAATGAAAGTCAGGGATAAGAAAGTCCAGAAAATGACCAAGGATGGTCTGGTGGAAGAAAACCTGACGGATAAATCTTCTGTTCGTGTCAGTAACCGTGCCAGTGATGTGCAGATGGGAGGAAAACAGGGGGAAAAAGAAGTAAGCCTTGTGGATAAGTCTTCCCGCCAGTCTGAACGGAGTGGGAAAAATATTCGTCCCTCTGTGCAAAAATCCAGAGATGCACCGGAACTGATACGGGCAGAGAAGCAAAGTGAGGATCTTGGACAGAGTAGAAAACAGCAAAATAGAAAAAGAATCCGTGCTGAAGTCGGAAAAGAATCCAGACTTGCAGAAAAATCCGAAGCCGGACAGTCAGGGAGACTGAAAGAAAAACGTGCGGATCTATCAGAAAACAGAGGAGACAGCCGGAGAAATCAGACCGGTGGTAGCAAAAAGCCAAAACAAAAACAGCGTTTGAAGTTTGCTTATGAGGAAACTGGTGCTTCTGTGAAAAATGATAAAGATATGGAGAAATTGAACCAGATGGATACGGATGGAGTCAATTTCCGACATCAGAAACAGAAGGAAAAAGCCAAAAAGTTTTCTTATGAGGAAGCAAAAAAGAAGAAGGAAGCAAAGCAGCATTCCAAGAAGGCACAGGTCTATCAGGCAAATGATGGAGAAGCTCCTGGAAAGAAGAAATCCCGCTTGAAGTTTGGCGAAGGGGAATCTGTGAAAACAGAAAAAACTTCTGTTGTCAAGAAAGCAGGAAGTGCAGCTTCCGCAGCATTGCACCGTGAGATCAGCAAAAATGAAGACGATAATGCGGCGGTAGAAGGTGCCCATAAGTTAGAAGAAAGCGGCGAAGGTGTTTACCGGCTGGAACAGAGAAGTGCCAGACGCAGGAAACAGAGGGCATTCAGAAAAAGAAGCAGACTTGAAAGACAGGAAGAGAAACAGACACAGGCGGCAGCCCGTCAGGAGCAGAAGAAGCTGAAAAAACAGATTCAGAAGCAACAGATCAAACGGGATTATGCCAAAGCGAAGCGAAGTGAACAGACAGTAGGAACAGCTACAAAAGGTACGATTGATTATATCAAGAAGATTGGCGGCAAAGTCACCAACTTTTTTAAAGAAAACCGGAAGGTGTATATCAGTGTAGCAGTTCTGATCGGATTGATGTTTCTGATCATAACGAATGTCACGTCATGCTCTGCAGTGTTTTTACAAAATGTGATCACTTACACCGGAACCAGTTATCTGTCATCGGATCAGGCAATCCGGGAAGCGGAACTGTATTACACACAGCTGGAAGCTAATCTGCAGGAGCGGATCAACAATATGGAATCTGAAGAACCAGGACATGAGGAATACCGATATAACATCGGACCTATTGAGCATGATCCGTTTATCCTGATTAGTTATCTGTCTGCAAAGTATGAAGAATTTACTTTTGAACAGGTCAAGCCGGAGCTGGACGCCTTGTTTGCAGAGCAATATCATTTAACTACTGAAGCAGTCAATGAGACTGTAACGGAGACAGCAACAGTAAGAGTTGGAGAATCTTTGGGACAGGTTGTGACCAGTGGATATTGTAACTGTCCAATCTGTTGTGGTATTTGGAGCGGAGGACCGACTGCCAGTGGAGCATATCCAACTGCCAATCATACCTTAGCGGTAGATGCTTCCAATCCGTTTGTTCCAATGGGAACAAAGGTAGTTATGAATGGTGTCGAATATACCGTAGAAGATACCGGAGCTTTCGCAAGATACGGTGTACAATTTGATGTCTATTATGACAGTCATGCGGCAGCATCTGCACATGGACATCAGACCTGGGAATGTTATCTTGCAGATGATAACGGAAGCAATGAAGTCGAAGTGACCAGAATCAGAGATGTGGACACGCTGAATGTAACATTGACCAGTGGAAACCTGATGTCAATCTGTCAGGACAGGTTGGGATTTTTCCAGAAAGAACTGTTCAGTGCCTACAACGATACCAAAGGCAACCTGCAGATGTTTGCAACACCGGTTGATTTTAACTGGTATTCCAGTGTGACCAGCTATTATGGATATCGGATTCATCCAATATCAGGAGCAAATCAGTTACACAATGGTATGGATATCGGAGCACCGGAAGGGACAAAAGTAATGGCAGGGCTGACCGGAACGGTTACAACTTCTGCTTATAACGACAGCTATGGCAATTATGTTGTAATCAAGGACAGTAAAGGCTATGAACTGCGGTATGCACATTTAAGCAGCCGGAGTGTATCTGCAGGTGCATCCGTCACGAAAGGTGATGAGATCGGTCTTGTAGGAAATACCGGAAATTCTACAGGAAGCCATCTTCACATTGAACTTTTGAAAAATGGAGAGCGGTTAAACCCGATCTTTTATCTGGAAACAGGAGAAGGGACAGGCTTTGGTGGTAATGAATATACCAGTGAAGCAGCGCAACGTTTACTGGAAGAGGCTGCAAAATATCTTGGAACACCGTATGTGTGGGGCGGATATTCCCCAAGTGGATTCGATTGTTCCGGATTTGTCAGCTACTGTCTGGTTCATTCCGGGGTAAGAAATACGGGAAGGCTGACTGCACAGGGACTGTACAACATTTGTACGCCAGTATCCCAGTCAGAAGCACAGCCAGGAGATCTGATCTTCTTTACCGGAACCTACGATGCAGGAGAACCAGTAACGCATATTGGAATCTATGTGGGCAATGGTCAGATGATCCATTGTGGGCATCCGGTTCAGTACACGTCCATCAACTCTCCATACTGGCAGAGCCATTTCTATGGATTCGGGCGATGGTAAGGAAAAGGGCGGTATAACAGCCGCCCGGAAAGGAGAAGAGATGAAAAGTCTTGAAAAAGCAACGGCAGATTATGAGAAAGCCAAGGAAAAAATGGAAGCATCTAAAGCCAGATATGAAGCAGATTTAAAGCGGTTCAAGGCTGCGGAGATTGCAAAAACAGAAGCAGAAAATCTGGAAATTGTAAGAATTATCCGTGCAATGGATATGAGTATTCCGGAATTGGAAGCTTTTAAAAAGAAAATGAAAAATGAGTTGCCCGGCAGGGTAGAAATACAGAAGGAGGAAATAAAAGCCGATGATGAATCTGGAAAAAATGAAACAGAAGAAGAGAACAAATACTAAAAGCAGGGTAAAAAAGAGTCTGCTTGCAGCAACGACATTTCTTTGCCTGACAACACCTTTGCTCCAGACACAGACTGCTTATGCAGCTGAGAATACCACGCCTGCAATCACGATTGAGAAACCGGATGGCTGGAAACAGGGAGAAACAACCATTGCTGTTACGGTAGATGCCAGCCATATGCCGGAAGGTTTCTCAATAGCAAAGATTGAAGCAAAAGCAGGAAAAGATGGAAGCTGGCAGGATGTAACTGGAAGCGGAAGTATCACGATCACAGGAAATCAGACAGTGTATGTGCGTGTGACAGATGGTGATGGAAAGGTGTATGAGCAGAATCGTTCTATTAAGTGTTATGACACGGAAAAGCCGACACTCTCTGCTTCCCTGACAGATGGTGTGCTGACGATTCAGGGGAATGATACAGTATCCGGGATTACTGCAGTAACAGTTAATGGCACCACTTATACAGATCTGAAGGATGGAATGCTGAGAGTGCAACTGACACAGAAAGATTTTACTACAAAACAGATTGAGATTACGGTAACAGACGGTGCCGGAAATACTTCTGAAAAGTATGTGTTGCAGAATCCTTATTATGAATGGGCAAAGAAGCAGGCAGAGAAACAGAAAACCTCCAGTGACAGCAATGGTGCAATGGCAACTACGACCAGTGCAGATGCAACGGGAACTGAAAAAACAACGACTTCTCCGCTTCCGCAGGATGCACAAGCTTCTGAGCCAACAGATGCAAAAGGAACTGTGGATGATCGGACAGTGACAGGTATTGAGGAACAGCTTAATAAAGAAGGCGAGACAGCAGATTCTGTTACTAAAACAGCTACGGAAGGCACAAAAGAGTTTTATACCATTTCAACTAAGAGTGGTAAGATTTTTTATCTGATCATCGACAATTCAAAATCTCAGGATAATGTGTATTTCCTTACAGAAGTCAGCGAGAAAGATCTGATGAACTTCACACTTTCTGATTCCGTGACACTTCCGGAAGTAGATACTGTTTATGCAGAACCAGAGAAACAGGCTGAAGAAGAAAAGCCGGAAACAACTGAGACAGCTGAGAAAGATAAGGTAGAGGATGAAATCCAGATGCCAGAAGATAAAAGTCCATTTGGAACGTATCTTCTGATTGCACTGGTTGCAGTAGGAGCTGCGGCAGGAGGATATTACTTCAAAGTCTATAAACCAAAGCATGAATATGATGACGAGGATGAGATGGAAGAGGATGAAGATGAATCCGAAGATTCAGAATCTGAAAAGCGGGAAGTAGACGATGCAGATGAGCAGGAAGAAAGTATAGAACCAGAAATCCTGAGAGACGAGGATTTTGATGATGCTGTGCTGGAAGATGAAGAAGAGGAGCAGGAGTAAATGAAGTTAGTGATTGCAGAAAAGCCATCGGTTGCGATGGCACTGGCTTCCGTGATTGGAGCCAGAACAAGAAAAGATGGCTACGTGGAAGGAAACGGTTATCTCGTTTCCTGGTGCGTAGGACATCTGGTTGGATTATGTGATGCATCAGAATACGATGAAAAATATAAAAAATGGAGATATGAAGATCTGCCGATTGTGCCGGAATGTTGGAAACACAGGGTATTGGAAGGCACGAAAAAGCAGTTTGGAATCTTGAAAAAACTGATGCGAGATTCCAAAGTAGATGAAGTAATCTGTGCTACAGATGCCGGGCGGGAAGGAGAACTAATCTTCCGTCTGGTGTATGAGCAGGCAGGATGCAAAAAGCCGATGAAGCGGCTCTGGATCTCTTCCATGGAGGAACAGGCAATTAAAGATGGATTTGCGTCATTAAAAGACGGTTCGTGTTATGACAGTCTCTATCAGTCAGCACTTTGCAGGGCAAAGGCAGACTGGCTGGTGGGAATCAATGCGAGCCGTCTTTTTTCCGTTCTGTATAACCAGAATCTGAAAGTTGGAAGAGTACAGACACCAACACTTGCCATGATCGTGGATCGAAATCAGAAGATCAAGGAATTTACCAAAGAAAAATATTATATGGCTCATATCAAGTTTGACGAGATGGATGCGGTCACAGAGCATTTTCAGAAAAAAGAAGATGCAGATAGAGTGGCTGCGGACTGTATGGAGCGTATGTGCGAAGTGGAAAAGGATGATGTGAAAGAAAAAACGGTCCGTCCTCCGAAGCTCTATGATTTGACCACTCTGCAGAGGGAAGCAAACAGAATGTTTGGTTATACCGCACAGCAGACATTGGATGCCGTGCAGGAGATGTATGAGCAGAAGCTGGTCACTTATCCGAGAACAGACAGCCAGTATCTGACAGATGAGATGGGAGAAAGCACTGAAACACTGATTCAGATGTTACTTGGGAAAATGCCTTATGCTGAAGGTCTGGAATATCACCCAGACGTGAGTAAGGTATTAAATTCAAAGAAAGTATCCGATCACCATGCGATTATCCCAACCATGGAAGTAGCCAAAGCAGATATTGGTGAACTGAAAGAACGAAACCGCAAGATTTTGTATCTGATCAGTGCCAGGGTTCAGACAGCAACTGCAGATCCTTATATTTATGAAAGCCATAAATGCCAGATCACCTGCAATTATCATACGTTTTATCTCACAGCAAAGAAAACAAAGCAGGAAGGATTCAAGGCGATCGAAAATAAATTGAAACAGTTCTTTGGCGTAAAGATTGAGAAAGAAGAGCCGGAGCTGGATATCTGGGCAGGCAAGCATTACGGTCCCTGTGATTCTTTGGTATCGGAGCATTTCACACAGCCACCGAAACAGTACACAGAAGATACCCTGCTTTCTGCGATGGAACGTGCAGGGAATGAAGAACTGACCGAAGATACAGAAAAGAAAGGACTTGGTACTCCGGCAACAAGGGCAGCAATCATTGAAAAACTGATTCAGTCTGGTTTTGTGAAAAGGGAAAAGAAAAATCTGGTGCCGACAGATGATGGTAATGTATTGATTACAGTTCTGCCAGATGAGATTAAATCTCCGAAGATGACCGCAGAGTGGGAAATGGCATTGAATCACATTGCCCAGAATACAGAGACAGCAGATGAATTCCTAAATGGGATTACAGAACTGATGCAGGAACTGGTTGCCAGGTATCAGGGAATTTCAGAAGAAAAGAAAAATCAGTTTCAGGGAAAGGCAAAAGGAGAAGTCATTGGCAAATGTCCCCGATGTGGAGCAGATGTCCAGGAAGGGAAAGTAAACTTTTACTGTTCTGACCGGAACTGTACTTTTACCTTATGGAAGAATGATAAATTCCTTGCGAGTCAGGGAAAAAAGATGGATAAGACGGCAGCAAAGAAGTTCCTGTCTAAAGGAAAAATCCATTATAAGGATCTGGTATCAAGAAAAACAGGGAGACAGTACGAAGCAACTGTGGAGATGGTTGATCCCGGAGAGGGAAATGTACAGTTCAATCTGATTTTTCCACAACGATAAGTAGTGTATTGCAGGCAGTCTAAGGACTGTCTGTTTTAATACAAATATATGAAAGAGAGGACCTTAGCATGAAGAAAAAAGGTAATTTTAGAAAAGTAGTATCTGGCTTGCTGGCAGGCATGACAATGCTTAGTACCGTGTTATCTCCGATGTCGGCATATGCAGCGGAGATCCAGCCAGAGGAAAAACCTCCACTTTATGAGGAAGTGAAAGACCTTCTGGATGAAGATGAGGTGGTGACTGCCAAAGATTATGAAATCGAAACAGGCAGTGTATTTGATGTGAAATCAGACTACACAGGACTGGAAATCAAGGATGATAACAAGGTTAAAGTCACATTTGAGGAAGCAAAGAACGAAAAGAATGAGGATTTTACGACAGATCATGCGGACACTTACAAAGCGGTCTATTATGTGGAACCGGTAAATCAGGAGCATCCGAAGTACCAGATCAGCCGAAAACTGATTGTGCGTGATAAAGAAACAGAAGTACAGACAGAGGCGGCAGGGAGTGAAGCAGTGACTGAGTCCGAAACAGCTGGCAGTGAACTGCAGACAGAAGAAGCGGAGGAGTCAGAATCAGACTCGGAATTGATTCCAACAGAGGAAGTGACGGAAAGCGAGATAGAAGAATTTGATTCTCAGGCAAGCGAACTATTACCGGATATGGAAGAAGATGCTGAAAATACAACGGATCCGGAAACAGGTCTTACAGTATCGGATGCAATGGAGCAGGCGGAAGAGGAAGGAATTGATTTATATGCTATGGAAGCTGGTGAAACAGTCACTTTTATGGCAAAGACAAGTGCAAGAAGTGTACAGAAAGTATCTGTTACAAGAGGAACTCTGTATCGTTATGCGGATTATGGTTATGGTTCTTATCTTACCTATCAGTATACGGTTCAGTTTGGAAATGTATCTGCGACTGCTTACTGTGTACAGCCATCAAAACCGGGACCAGGAACAGGTAATTACACGATTAGTAAAGTCGGAGATGGAAAAACATTAGCTAAGGTATGTTATTACGGAACCAAGGCAGCAGGAGATGAAGGATTCTTTACAGAAGAGAATGGTTATGGAAATCTTAGTGCTGGAGCAAAATTCATTCTTGTCCATCTGGCGGCTTCTTATGCTAATGGAAGTGGCGACGCTTTTTCCGGAGCGAATAGTACAGCCAAGAATTTAGCAATGAAATTGTATAATTATTGTGTTTCACAGCCAGAAATCCCGGATGTAGCAATGTCATTTTCTGATGCAGATGTTAAAGCTTATGTGGATGGCAATTTACAGAGAACTAAAGATATTACATTCAAAGCAGATAAGCTACAGACAATTACGATGAAGCTTCCGTCTGGAGTGAAACTTCATAATCTAAGCACAGGCACAACAAGTAAAGCTGGTGCAAGTGTAGAAATTTGCGGAGGAACAAAGTTTTATCTTTCTGCACCACTGACACAGGTGAGTGACGTGGCACAGAACTGGTCTTCTACAATGAAGGGAAGTATTACAAAAGATTACTCTGCTTATAAAATTACCACCGGATCTGACACGCAGGATCTTGCGTTGGTATTTGGTGAAGGTGTAACAGATGAAAAATATATTGATTTCAAAGTATCCTGGATTGAGCAGGCTACGATCGAAATCGTAAAGAAAGACGATACAGCGGATGTCAATCTTGCAGGTGCAGTATTCGGTGTATACAGCGATGAGGCTTGTACAAAGCTGATCACTCAGATGCCGGCAACAGATAAGAATGGAAAATCTTCTGTTACGATCATCAAGACACAGGATACTGTTTATCTGAAAGAGATCACAGCACCACAGGGATATGTAGTAAATGCAACGGCAACAAATGTAAAACTGGTAGCAAGTAAGACCTCAGCTGTAACCGTGGAAAATAAAGAACAGCTGGCAGAGCTTACCATTTACAAAGAAGGACAGGTTCTGACCGGAGCAGATGTCAGTGAAAATGGAACGGTATTTCAGTATGAAAACCGCAGACAGAAAAATGCAGTGTATAACGTGTATGCAGGGGCAGATATCGTAACAGCTTATGGCACAAAAGTGTACAGCAAAGGTGACCTTGTAAAAGAAAACCTGACAACAGGTGAGAATGGTTCTGTCACACTGAAAAAACTGCATCTTGGAACCTACGTGGTAAAAGAAACAAAAGCACCGGACTCTTTCTATAACGGCAGCGAAGAAAAGTCAGTGACTCTAACTTATGCTGGTCAGAATAAAGAAGTCGTATTTGCAGATGTGACTTTTAACAACGAGAGACAGAAAGCAGATGTTTCCGTAGTAAAACAGGATAAAGACACCAAGAAACCACTGAAAGGCGGTATTTTTGCTCTGTATGCATCCGATGATATCAGAAATGCAGACGGAAGCGTTGTTGTGAAAAAAGGAACGCTGATTGAGAAAGTAACTACTGGCGCAGACGGAACTGCAAAATTTACAGCAGATCTTCCGATTGGATATTCCTATTCTGTAAAAGAAGATCAGGCGCCGGAAGGCTATGTAAGAAATATAGAAGATGTGTATACGTTCCAGTTTTCTTACACCAATGATAAAGAAGCAACCGTATCATTTGCCCATACCTTCAGCAATGACCGTGTGACAGCAAAGATTAATCTTTATAAAGTGGATAAAGAGACAGGAAAAACGGTGCTACAGGGCGATGCAACACTGAAAGGTGCAGTCTACGGATTATACGCCCGTGAAGATATCGTGCACCCAGATGGAGCAACCGGAACTATTTATAAAGCAGGAGAGCAGGTAGCTTCTCTAACAACGGATGACAAAGGACAGGCTTCTGTAAAAGGCTTATATCTTGGCAAATATTATATCAAAGAGATCACACCGCCGACCGGATACCTGGCAGATACAGAAGAGCATGATCTTACGTGCAGTTATGAAGGAGATATGACAGCAGAAGTAAAAAGAGAGTGCACTTCCAGTGAGCAGGTCATCAAGCAGCCATTCCAGATCATTAAAGCAGCCAACAATGGAAAGACAGATGCAGATCTGTTATCCGGAGCTGGATTTACAGTTTATCTGAAATCTTCCCTCACAAAAAAAGCAGACGGAAGTTATGATTTTGATTCTGCCAAACCTGTAGTGAGTGGCGAAAATGGAGCAACTGAGATTTTCACAGATGAAAAAGGATATGCCTGCAGTATTCCATTACCATTTGGAAGCTATATCGTGCGTGAAACTACAACACCGCACAACTACAAGCCAGTCGATGATTTTGAAGTGAATATCACAGAGCATCATCCAAATGAGCCACAGATCTGGCGAGTACTTCTGGATGAAGAGTTTAAGGCAAAACTGAAAATCGTGAAAAAAGATGATGAAACAAAGAAATCCGTCTTGATTGCAGGAACAGAATTTAAGGTATATGACCTGGACAACAAAAAGTATGTGGAACAGGTAACAACGTATCCTGTGACAACTACTCATAAGTCCTATTTTACGGACAGTCAGGGATATCTGATCATGCCGAAGAATCTGAAGATCGGACATTACCGGATTGAGGAAGTCAATGCACCGGAAGGGTACACAATCAACAAGAACTATGTAGAGATTGCAGTGGATGCAAACACAGCATACCAGATGGATTCTGAAAGCGGAGATGCCATTATTACGGTAGATTACGAGAACCATCCGGTAAAAGGAAAGCTGACGATCTATAAAAAAGGTGAAATGCTGACTGGATTCAAAAAGGATTTTGTTTATGAAGAAAGATACCTGAAGGGTGCAGAATTTAATGTCTATGCAGCTGAAAATATCTTTACGCCGGATTATCAGAAAGATGAAAACGGAAACAGACAGCTGATCTATGCAAAAGATACACTGGTAACAACGGTAACGACCGGGGAAGACGGAAAAGCAGTTGCTGATAACCTGCCACTTGGTTCTTACTATGTAGTAGAAAAGACTGCACCGGAAGGATTTGTCCTAAACCATGACAGATCAGATGTCGCATTTGTCTATGCAGATCAGGATACACCTGTGATCGAACAGGAAGTGACTGTTGGCGATGACCGACAGAAGGTTGCAATCCAGGTAGAAAAACAGGATGCAGAAAATGGTGCAACCGTGGCGGGAGCTGTCTTTGGTATCTATAACAAAGCGGATATCAAGGCGGATGGAAAAGTGATCGTGAAAGCAGACACACTCTTACAGGAAATGACTTCTGATAACGATGGTCTTGCAACATGTACGCTGGATCTGCCACTTGGACAGTATTATGTGAAAGAGTTAAAAGCACCGGTGGGATTTGTATCCTCTGATGAAATTCTGAATCTGGATGCTTCTTACCAGGGACAGGATGTGAAGACAGTAAAACTGAAAACTGTGAAAAAGAACCAGCCGACAACAGTTGAAATCACAAAATCTGATGTAACAACAGGTGTGGAACTGGATGGGGCAAAACTCATTGTTCTTGATCAAGAAGGAAATGTTGTGGAGCAGTGGACTTCTGTAAAAGATCAGCCACATGTGATCAAACGACTAACAGTCGGAGAGGAATACACTCTTCGTGAGGAAATGGCACCTTATGGATATCTGAAAGCAACGGATGTGAAGTTCACACTGGAAGATACTGCCGAGATTCAAAAAGTAGAGATGAAAGATGAAGTTCCGACAGGACTTCTGATCATCAACAAAAATGGAGAGTTTTTGGATAAGGTGACACTTCTGGATCATGTAAAAGGTACCGTGGAGCATCTTTTTGAGTATGTAACCGGAAGCCTTGCAGATGTGACTTTCGATGTATTTGCTGCGGAAGATATCAAAGCAGCAGATGGTGTCAGCGAAGATTATTTCAAAGCAGATGAAAAAGTGGGGACCATTACCACAGATTCTAATGGTATTGCACAGATGGAAGATCTACCGGCTGGAAAATACTATGTGAAGGAAGTAAAAACAGCCCATGGTTATGTGCTGGATAAAGAGCCGAGATATGTTGACCTTTCCTACCGTGATCAGGACACACCAGTCATCACTTATGATGAGAAATGGCAGAATGCCCGTCAGAAAGTAAAGGTTACAGTTCTGAAGAAAGAAAAAGATACAGAACGTGTCCTTGCAGGTGGTGTCTTCGGTCTTTATACCAGTGAAGATATCAAAAATGCAAAGGGCGAGGTACTTCTTGAGAAAGACAGTCTGATCGAGCAGCGAGTAACAGATGAAAAAGGACAGATTACTTTTACGGCAGATCTTCCGGTAGACGGAAAATACTATGTGAAAGAGATCTTTGCACCGGACGGATTTGTTACAACAGAAGAAGTACAGGAATTTACCTTTGAATATGCCGGAGAAGACCAGGCAGAAGTAAGCTACGACTTTACTTTTGAAAATCAGCCAACCACAGTGGAGCTGACCAAAACAGACCTGACAACAGGCAAAGAACTTCCAGGTGCACACCTGAAAGTGATGGATTCAGATGGCAATACAGTGGATGAATGGACTTCTACGGAAGAATCCCATGTGATTAAAGAACTGGTTGTTGGTAAGGAATACACCATGACAGAGACAAAACCGGCAGATGGATATGTCACTGCAGAAAGTATTACCTTTACAGTAGAAAATACAGCAGAAATTCAGAAGCATGAAATGAAAGATGATGTGACAAAAGTGCAGATCAGTAAGACGGATATCACAGGAGAAACTGAGATTCCGGGTGCGAAACTGACGATTCTCGATAAGGACGATCAGGTAGTAGAGAGCTGGACTTCTACAGAGGAAGCACACTATATCGAAAAACTGCCAATCGGTAAATATACCTTACGTGAAGAGCAAGCACCGAAAGGATATCTCCTGACAGCCGATGTGACATTTGAGGTGAAAGATACCGGAGAAATCCAGAAAGTGGCTATGAAAGATGATACTGCCAAGGGAAAAGTGATTCTCAATAAGACAGATAAATCATCAGGAGAACCGCTAAAAGGGGTAGAATTTGAACTTCGTGACAGCAAAGGAAAGGTTCTGGAAACCTTAAAGACAGATGTTGCCGGTCATGCAGAGAGTAAGCTGTATGAGATTGCCACATTTAAGAACGGCAAATATGATACCGCTATCAAGTATTATCTGGTGGAAACAAAAACACTGGATGGATACACACTGGATCAGACCAAGCATGAAGTGACATTTGCTTATGCAGATGACAGTACACCGGTTGTAGAAGTTACCTTTAATCTGACAAATGAGAAACCGGAAGTTCCAGAAACACCGAACACACCGGATACACCACAGTCCCATGAAGAGACAAAGGTATCAAACGCACCGAAAACAGGTGACAGCACGAATATCTGGCTGCCGATCCTGCTTCTGGTAATCTCCACAGGAGGTATGGCAGGACTTTATTTCAGCAGGAAAAGGAAAAGCAAATAAGGAAACTAAAACCAATGGTTATGATTGGGAGCTTCTATGTGAGGCTCCCTTTTTCATACAAAAAAATCACAGAAAGGAACAGAAAACTATGATGAAAGCAATGGAAAAAAGACAGGAAGCACGAAAAAACCAGGAGAAAACTTTAAAGAGAATGATGGCTTATCAGAAGAAAGCCGAGCAGATGGTCAGCAGAAAAAGAATGAACCATCACATGATCAGAAAGGGGTAAAAGCGTATGATGAACAGAAAAGAATTTTATGAATATGTCAAAGACAATGTAAAGGAGTATCTGCCAGAGTCTTATAAGGACGCAGAAATTAAACTTCAGGAAGTAGAAAAAAACAATGGTTTGAAGCTGACAGGTATTACGATTCCGAATGGAGATCAGAGAATCGTACCGACAGTCTATCTGGATTCCCTCTACCAGGAATATATCCATGGAAAAGATGTAGACTCTTGTGTTGGCGATGTGGCTGATATGCGTATTGAGGCACAGGGAAAAGCAGAATTTTTTGATATGGGAGTTCCAGATATTCTGGATTATGAAAAGATGAAGGACAAATTACAGGTGAGAATTTGCGACAAAGAATGGAATACCGATCGTTTGGCAGACAAAGTAGTCACAGAACACGGAGATTTTGCAGCTTATTATGCAGTAAATCTGGAGGAAAATGGAGAAGGGATCAGCAGTATTCCGGTAACTGTTTCTCTGATGAACGAGTGGGGAGTATCTGCCGAACAGATTCAAGCGGATGCGATGGTGGCAGACCGAAAACGTGGTGTCACACTTATGGATATGAATGAGATTATCAAATCTATGATTTTTGGTGAAGAACCAGAAAACCTGCTGAATGAAAAAATGGATATGGAAGCCATGGAAAACCCAATGTTCTGTCTGACAAACAAAGCTAAAATGAATGGAGCTTCCCTGTTACTGCAGGAAGATATTCGTAAACAGATTGGGGAATGCCTGGGAAGTGATTACTTTGTCATCCCATCTTCCGTTCATGAAGTGTTGATTCTCCCTGATAACGGAATTTTTCAGGTTCCAGAATTAAATGCGATTGTACAGGAAGTCAATGAGACACAGGTGGAAAGACAGGAACAGCTTTCTGATAAGGTTCAGTTCTGTGATAAAAAGACCGCAGTAATGGAAAATGCTGAACGCAGGGAAGCACGTCTGGAAAAAGAAAAAGCAGCTGAAAAAGCAGAAGTAAAAGGTGGAATCCATGGAAGACTGGAGAAAGCTAAGGCAGAAATCAAGGCAAAAGAGGCAGACAAAGTGCCAAAGAATAAGTCAAAAGATCTTGCCACAGCATTATAAAGAGAAGCAACGATGATTTTAAGGGGACTGTGCTAAGCAGTCCCTAATTTTATGAAAAGGAGTAGCACATGGCAAATAAATTATATGCAATGGAACAGCTGACGGAAGAGGTGGCAAAAGATGTAGCTGCCAGTCCGCAGGAATGGATGCGGTTCCTAAACACTGCATCCAAACTGTACAAATACACTTTTCCAGAACAGCTTTTAATTTATGCACAGCGACCGGAAGCAACTGCCGTAGCATCCATGGAAATCTGGAATCAGAAGATGTACCGATGGATCAAAAAGGGATCTAAGGGGATTGCCTTGATTGACAATACTTCCGGACCGAAAACAAAGCTTCGGTATGTATTTGATGTGCAGGACACTTATAAAGTGCGGAATCTTGGAAAGGATCCTCAGTTATGGAATCTTCCAGTAGAAGGAGAACATCTGGTGGCAGATTATCTGCAGGAGCAGTTATCACTGGAAGATACAGAAGGAGGACTTGCTGAAAGTCTGCATCAGGCAGCGAAGGAGAGTATGCAGGAATGGCTTCCAGATGCATTGGAAGAACTGAGACTGGATGTGACAGGGACATTTTTGGAAGAACTGGACGAACAGAATCAGGAAGTAGAATTCCGGGAACTGATGACCAATAGTGTCTGGTATGTATTACTAAACAGGTGTGGACTGGATGTACAGGAATATCTGGATGCAGAGGATTTTCGGCATATTACGGACTTCAATCAGCTGAAAGTGTTAGGACATCTGGGAAGTGCAGTCAACGAAATCAGCAGACCAGTCCTGATGCAGATTGGACGATATGTTCTGAATGATCTGGAAAATGACCTGAAAACGGTTGCAAAAGAAAAAGAAGTAGCTTATAATGAGTTTAACACGTTAATTCGTGAAAGTAATACAGATAACACAGAAGATAGAGAAGAAAAAAAGGAGGAAACAGACTATGAGAGAGATCAGTTACAGCCAGAACGGAGAGTATCAGATTCCGGATATCAGCCTGGAAGAGACGAGAGGAACCATCGGCAAGTACGGAATGATGCGGAAAGAGTATCTGAGAAATCACAAGGTAGCCAGGTTCAACATTCTGACACTGCAGAACCGTCTGGACAGTCATCTGATGGAGATCGACAGTCAGGCAAGGCAGAGAGTAGACAACCTGATGAACGAACTTCTGGAGAAAGATCCGGCACCGGACAAAATGGCAGACGGGATGGCATGGACCAGACACATGAACCAGATCAAGGCACAGGCAGAGGAGTTGGTAATTCAGGAGATTATTTACAGTTAAGCCTGTTCCCAACAGAAGAGGAACAGTTAGGAGAAATAAGGAAAGCGGCAGCTGCATTAGAACAGCCAGCCGCTTTTCTTATTTCTGATGAAGTGGTAGACGATATTCTCCGAACAGGAAGCGGACAGAAAAATACACTGTTTCACATTACTGCAAGATTGATTGAAGGTCTGGATAATGAAGAAATGCAAAGCTTCCTGAAAGATGAATATGGTACTGGAGGAAAAGGATTTACCATAGATGGTCAGAAAATCAGTATCTGGTACGACAACGATGGTATTCGTATCCGGAGAGGTGACTCTGCAAGAAGAAACTTTGACCGTATCGTTACGTGGGAAGAAGCTGCTGACAGGATCCAAGATATGTATGAGGAGGGAAATTACGTTGATAATCTTATCTCCAATAATGCTATCGAGCAGGAACAGAAGGAAATGACAGATCTTCTGGCACTTCATTTCCGTGATACGAGCAGAAACAGAGAAGAACGGTTGTCTTATTCTGACTGGCAGGACGTAGTGGGGGCGGCTTGGACAGATCCGGAAGAAGCAGCTGCGACTGCCTATCGTTTTGAATGGCTTCAGGAAGATATGGAAAAGAATCCAGAAGATTACCATCGTTGGGAAATCCAGCATAATCTGGAATATTTCCAACGTTATAAAAATCTCCAGAGGGAGCGTTCCTGGGTGGATCAGCAATTCAAGGTAGAGCGACCGGCACTATCCTTTATCACACAGGATGAAATTGATGCAGTATTAAGAAGAGGCGGCATTACTGCTGGAGGACGTAACCGGATTTACGAATATTTCATGGAGCACCATGATATGAAAGATGCAGCTGAGTTCCTGAAAAATGAGTATGGAACAGGTGGTTCTTCACCCGGAATACCAGGAGCAGGTGCTTCCGACGCATCCCATGATGCAAAAGGATTAAAACTTGCAAAAGGGAAAATTGGCAGTCCAGAGGTAGAAGTTTTATTAAAGTGGAACAAAGTTGCAGAACGTGTCCGCCAGTTAATCCGCACAGATGATTATTTGTCACCGGAAGAAATGGAAAAATACGAAGAACGACAGGAAGCACAAAGACTGGCAGATTTGGAAGAAGCACAGCAGATGTTAGGAGAACAGCTGGAGCAGGATACTTTGACAGCGGAAGATATAACTGATTTGCGATTAGTTGATTCAGAATATATGTCTGGTACCAGAACAACAATTCATGATTTTGATTGTAAAGTTAAGGGAGAAGCGAATCGACTTCAATATACATTAGAATATCATGATGATGGAGAAGGTTTCACGATTCATACGGAAAAAGATGATATTTGGAATCGAATGTCAACACAAGAATTGGAACGTCTGGATGTAAAACTCGGACAAGAAGTGCTTTATTATCATTATCACAACAAAACTGTAAATGCGGATACCTTAGATGAATTACGGGAAATCAGGGAAGAAATTATGGAGGAAGAGTCCTCGTATTTTACTGCGATTTCTCAACGTGTGTGGACAGATTATGATAAAAAAGAAAAAGAATTATCGGGAGAAGCTGAGGTATCGGAAGAAAAAGAATCTTTGGAAGAGATTAACGGAATAGCAGAACCGATTCCAGCAACGAACTTCCGCATCACAGATGATGAACTTGGACAGGGAACACCGAAGGAGAAATTCCGAGCCAATATTATGGCTATCCAGTTGTTAAAGAAATGTGAGGATGAGAACCGCAATGCGACATCAGAGGAACAGAAAATCTTATCCAGGTACGTCGGCTGGGGAGGTCTTGCAGATGCATTTGATGAGACAAAAGCTGTATGGGAGACAGAATATCTGGAATTAAAGACGGTTCTTACACCAGAGGAATATGCTGCAGCCAGAGCTTCCACCTTAAATGCTCATTATACACAGCCGATTGTGATTGAAAGTATGTATCAGGTGTTGGAGAATCTGGGATTTATAAAAGGAAATATTCTGGAGCCGTCTATGGGAGTCGGGAACTTCTTTGGAATGCTTCCAGAGAATCTAAATCAGTCCAAACTCTATGGTGTGGAACTGGACAGTATCAGCGGTAGAATTGCAAAGCTACTCTATCCAGATGCCAATATTCAGATCAAAGGTTTTGAGAAGACAGATTATCCTAATGATTTTTTTGATGTGGCGATTGGAAATGTGCCATTTGGTGCATACAAGGTCAATGACCGTCAGTATGATCGCTACAATTTCATGATCCATGATTACTTTCTCGCCAAGACGATAGATCAGTTACGTCCAGGTGGTGTGGCGGCACTGATCACAACAAAGGGAACTATGGATAAGGCGTCACCGGAAGTCCGGAAATATCTGGCAGAGCGGGCAGATCTGTTGGGAGCAATCCGACTGCCGAACACAGCTTTTAAGGCAAATGCAGGAACAGAAGTCAGTGCTGATATCCTGTTTTTCCAGAAGAGGGAAAGCCTTACGAAAGAAATGCCGGAATGGATAAATCTGGATAGTGATGTCAATGGCATTACAGTCAATCAGTATTTTGTTCAGCATCCGGAAATGATTCTGGGTGAGATGAAAGAAGTGTCCGGTCCGTATGGTATGGAAACAACCTGTGCTCCAATGGAAGGAGCTGATCTGGAATTACAGTTACAAAAAGCTGTAAAACACATCAAGGGAAGCATGGCACCGGCAGTAGATGTGGAGACAGAACTGGATGAGATGCCAGAGAGTATTCCAGCAGATCCAAATGTGCGAAATTACAGTTATACGGTGGTAGATGATCAGGTATATTACCGTGTCAACTCTTTGATGAATCAGGTGAAAATGCCTGCCGCTACTGCAGAACGTGTAAAAGGGATGGTTGCAATCCGTGATACTGTCCGAGAGCTGATCGCTTTGCAGATGGAGGAAAACGTCACAGATGAAGAAATCCAGAAACAGCAGGAAAAACTGAATCAGGTATATGATACCTACACGGTAAAGTATGGAGTCATTGGAAGTAATGCTAATAAACGGGCATTTTCTGATGACTCTTCTTATTGTCTGCTGTGTTCCCTGGAAGACTTGAATGAAGATGGAACATTGAAGCGGAAAGCGGACATGTTCACCAAACGAACCATCAAAAAGGCGGTTGCTGTGACAAGTGTGGAGACAGCCACAGAAGCACTTGCTCTGTCTTTAAATGAAAGGGCTAAAGTAGATCTCCCATATATGGCACAGCTGACCGGAAAGACCGAAGAGAAAATCACAGAAGAACTGGTAGGAGTTATCTTTAAGAATCCACTGACAGACCAATGGGAAAGCGGAGATGAATATCTGTCCGGAAATGTCAGGGATAAATTAAACATTGCGAGAACCTTTGCCGAGAGTCACCCGGAATTTACACCGAATGTCCGTGCATTGGAGGCAGTTCAGCCGAGAAATCTGGAAGCATCCGAAATTGAGGTCCGTGTTGGAGCTACTTGGATTGAACCTTCGGATTATCAGGATTTTATGACGGAACTGCTTCATACGCCACGGTATCTTGCACAGAAGGAAATACAGGTAAAATTCTCTGAGGTAAATGGAGAGTGGAGGATTACAGGAAAGAATGCCGACAGTCCGAGAAATGCGTTTGCCTATGCAACGTATGGAACTGAGAGAGCAAATGCCTATAAGATTCTGGAAGATACCCTGAACCTGAAAGATGTACGCATCTATGATAAGAGTGTCAATGAAAATGGTGATGAGATCCGTGTCCTCAATAAGAAAGAAACCATGCTGGCATCACAGAAGCAGGATGCCATGAAAGCAGCATTTAAAGACTGGATTTTTAAAGACCAGCAGAGGCGTGAACGACTGGTAAAGGTGTACAATGAACGATTTAACAGCATCCGTCCCCGTGAATACGATGGCAGTCATTTGACTTTCCCAGGAATGAATCCGGAAATAGAGCTTCGTCCGCACCAGAAAAATGCAGTTGCACACCAGCTTTACGGAGAGAATGTACTTCTGGCACACGTAGTAGGAGCCGGAAAAACCTACGAAATGGTAGCGGCGGCAATGGAGAGTAAACGACTGGGATTATCTCAGAAAAACCTCTTTGTCGTTCCAAACCATCTGACAGAGCAGTGGGGAGCTGAGTTCCTGCAGTTATATCCAGGAGCCAATATTTTGGTGGCAACCAAGAAAGACTTTGAACCAGCAAACCGAAAGAAGTTCTGTGCCCGGATCGCTATGGGAAATTACGATGCTATTATTATTGGACATTCCCAGTTTGAGCGTATTCCAATCTCTGATGAGAGGCAGGAAGCTATGCTGCGGAAGCAGATTGATGATCTGGAAATGGCAATCCAGAGTGCAAGGTATGAACAGGATGGCGGACGTTATACCGTCAAACAGATTGAAAAAACCAGAAAGACACTGCAGACAAGGCTGGAAAAGCTGAATCAGAAAGAGAAAAAAGATCAGGTAGTTACGTTTGAAGAACTGGGCGTGGATCATTTGTATGTAGATGAAGCACACAGCTATAAAAATGCGTTTCTTTATACAAAAATGAGAAATGTAGCCGGGATTGCACAAAACGAAGCACAGAAGTCCGCAGATATGTTCAATAAATGTCAGTATCTGGACGAGATTACCGGAGGAAAAGGCATTACTTTTGCTACAGGCACACCAATCAGTAACAGCATGACGGAGCTTTATGTTATGCAGAGATACTTGCAGAACAGCAAATTACAAAATATGGGACTTGGATTGTTTGATTCCTGGGCTTCCACTTTTGGAGAAGTTGTCACGAGCATCGAACTTGCACCGGAAGGAACAGGATATCGA
>OHZD01000409.1_pt1 | contig 21183 bp, 19 predicted proteins | sample 1580391 | NCBI WGS metagenome assembly OHZD01 (sample SAMEA3882510, study PRJEB24775) | human gut metagenome | biome: human-associated habitat; feature: intestine environment; material: feces | place: Netherlands | collected 2009/2010 | reverse complement strand
AATATCGTTCTTATAAGGGCGAAGTTGGCAAAATCGCACCAAATCTGTTAAACCGGGACTTCCGCGCCGAAAAGCCAAACCAGAAGTGGGTCACCGATGTGACAGAGTTCAGTTTGTTTGGCGAGAAACTGTATCTGTCTCCAATTCTCGATCTGCACAGCAGCGATCTGGTCAGCTATACCATATCGGATCGCCCTGTGCTCAGCATGGTGACAACCATGCTGAACGAGGCATTTGCAAAAATTCCAGACGGAACAAACCTCATTCTCCATTCTGATCAGGGCTGGCAGTACCAACATAAACAGTATCAACGGATGCTCCGAGAGAAAGGCATCCGGCAGAGCATGAGCCGGAAAGGGAACTGTCTGGACAATGCTGTGATAGAAAATTTCTTTGGACTGCTCAAGAGCGAACTGCTGTACTTGCAGAAATTTCAGTCCATGGAACACTTCAAGCAGGAACTCGTTGCATATCTGGATTACTACAACAACCGCAGAATCAAGGCAAAACTGAAGGGCTTGCCGCCTGCAATTCACAGACAACAAACCCTTTCGGCTGCTTGAACAATTTTTACTTCAAAATATTGTCTAACTTTTCGGGGTCACTTCAATAACCAGCTGCGGGATTTTTTGTGTTTTGTAGGAAATGTAAAAAAGAAACGGATGATTTCTCTGAAATCTTCCAAAGTGATTGTTTGGACAAATTACTCTTGAAACTGCTTATGAGCTTTATGAAACGGCAGGTTAATTATGGGAACAGGATCATCTGATAAAAACTATCTTATTGAGTTGGATTGCTCAAGAGATTTAGCCGCAATATTTATACTTGTGTACCATTTCATTATTGAATCAAATACAGCTGGATATATCCATTTTTCTCCATTTATACTCCAAATGTTTAGCTTTTGGGGAAGCATTGGGGTCAATTTATTCTTTTTGCTTTCTGGGGCAAGCTTAACCCACCGTTGGCAAAACAGGTGGAATCTAAAGGAATATGTAAAAGGCAGAATTTTAGCGATTTATCCGGATTTTTGGGTGATATTTTTTTCTTTATTTGTCTATGGAGAAGTCTTGCATGGAAATAATGCCTCAGTCCCAAAATGGAAACTCATCTTTTCTATTATAGGGGTTGACGGCTACATGCAACAGTTCACCTCTACGTTTTATAAAATTGGCGAATGGTTTTTAGGATGTTTACTCATTTTATATTTTTTGTTCCCTATTTTTCGTTATTTCGTTTCGCCTAACAAAAGGACGTTCTTTGGTGGTTCTATTCTTTTTCTATTTTGGCTTATTGGGCCTTCTTTGTGTTTGCCATACGATGGTAATCACATGGTATTGGGACAAGCCTTTGTGTTTTGGGTTGGCATGTTGCTTTCACAGCTTTTCGGTCGTAAGTACAATTGTAAACAACTTGTATTCTGCGGAGTCATATGTGGAGTCCTTGCATTATTATATGTACCCACAAAATACATAGCTTTCTTCTCCGCCATTTTTATAATACTATTTGCTGGTGTTTCTGCCCAATACTTAAAAAAGCTTCCATATTCCATACGCTTATTCATACGCCTTTTTTCAAAGCAAAGTTATCGTATTTTTCTTATCCACCATGTACTATTAGTTATTGTAATTATTCCGCGTGCAATTCTATATGCTTGGCATCCAATCTTTACATTCATCGTATATTTCATTTTCTGTATCATATTATCAGCATTGTTAAGCTATATTTCAAAACCAGTCGCGTTGTTGCTTAAGACTTTGCTTGATTACTGATGTTTGATACCCACCATTATGGAAAGGACAACTGTTGGGTAGACTGCATAAACAGTACCGGCAGCATAATGCTGTTGTTGATGTAGGGGCGCACAGTATGCGCCCACTAACGGCGCGGCAAACGCAGGTACAACGGGCCGATATAGAATCGGCCCCTACGAGCGTAAGGAAAATGGCGTGCAAATTCCGTAAGGGCGGATTCCATATCCGCCCGCGGGCGAACAATGTTCGCCCCTACACTACGCCTTACATCAAATCACACGCTCTCAATCATCCGCGTCACAATTTCCGTCGAGGTCTTGACGTACTCGGTGATGCTGAACTGCTTGACCACCAGCACCTCATACCCGCTCTCGTCGGCGTTGTCGCTCATGGCGCGCAGGATGACGCAGGGCACGCCGTTGCGGCCGGCGATCTGGCTCACGGCAGCGCCTTCCATCTCCACGCAGTCGGGGTGGCACTTTTCCTCGATGGTTTTCTTCGTAGCTGCGTCACCTACAAAGGTGTCGCCGGTGGCGATCTTGCCCGCAATGGCCTTCACGCCGCAGGCTTCGCAGGCATCCAGCGCGGCCTGTACCAGCGCGGGGTCGCCGTGGTACTCGGTCTGGAACGGGGCGCTCTGGGCGATCATGCTCAGCTCGGCATCGTGGTAGACCACGGTCTCGCCCACGCAGACATCACCGATGCCGATTTTGCTCGTCATATTGCCGGCAATGCCGCTGAAAATCAACTTATCAATGTTATATTTTGTGCAAAGCACCTGCACGGTGCTGGCGGCGTTGGCCTTGCCCATACCGGCGCAGCACACCACCACCTGCTTGCCCTGCAGGGTGCCGCAGTGGTACTCCACCCCGGCGTAATTCTCTTTGGTCACGTCGGCCAGCTGGGCACACAGCTGGTCCACTTCGTCGGGCATAGCGCCCATAATGCCAATAATCATCGTTGTATCTCCAATTTTACACGTTGAACAGGAACTCGATCACGTCGCCGTCGTTGACAACGTACTCTTTGCCCTCGGTGCGCTGCAGGCCCTTGGCCTTGACGGCGGCGTAGTTGAAGTCGGCGTCCTCCAGGTCCTTGTAGGCGATGACCTGCGCACGGATGAAGCCGCGCTCGAAGTCGCTGTGGATCTTACCGGCTGCCTGGGGGGCCTTGGTGCCGCGCTTGATGGTCCAGGCGCGGCATTCTTTCTTGCCATCGGTCAAGAAGCTGATGAGTCCCAGCAGCTCGTAGCTGGCCTTGATAAGCTTGTCCAGACCCGTGGATTCAATGCCCATTTCCTGCAGGAACGCGATTTTTTCCTCCTGGGTGGAACCGGCGATGTCCTCCTCGGTCTTGGCGCAGATGGGGATAGCCTGGGCGTTTTCCTCCTTGGCGCGGGCGGCGACCAGGGGATAGTAGGGGTTCTCGTCCAGGCCGCCCAGCAGGTCGTCCTCGCCCACGTTGCAGGCGTAGATGACCGGCTTGGCGGAGAGCAGGCCCAGCTCCTTGCGGGTGGCCTTCACAGCGTCGTCGCTCTCGTCAAAGGCGAAGCTGCGGGCGGGCTTGCCGGCTTCCAGCCAGGCAGCCAGGTCGGCCAGCCAGGCAGCCTCGGCGGCTGCGGTCTTATTGCCGGTCTTGGCAGCTTTCTGCTGGCGGCCCAAACGGTTGCTTACGACCTCCAGGTCGGCCAAAATCAGCTCCAGGTCGATGGCGTCAATGTCGCGGATGGGGTCAACGCTCTCGGGCTTGTTCACGTCCTCGACCACATGGATGATATTGTCGTCGTCAAAGCAGCGCACCACGTGCACGATGGCGTCGCACTCGCGGATGTGGCCCAGGAACTTGTTGCCCAGGCCGGCGCCCTGGCTGGCGCCCTTGACAAGGCCTGCAATGTCGACAAATTCCACGATGGCAGGCGTCTTTTTGTCGGTCTCCCAAATCTCGGCCAGCTTGTCCAGCCGCGGGTCGGGCACCGGCACAATGCCGGAGTTCGGCTCAATGGTGCAGAAAGGATAGTTCGCCGCCTGCGCGTTCTGTGTGCTGGTCAGCGCATTAAAAAGGGTGGATTTGCCTACATTAGGAAGGCCCACGATACCTAATTTCATATATACTCATTCTCCTTCGATTTTTCCTTGATTTGCAAGGGTTTTCGGGTTTTGGCTTTTCGGCTACTACGCCATTTTTACGCCATTTTCGCATTGAGTTTTATGTCAGAAAACCCTTTTGACTCAAACTGCCGTACAGCTTGGTCGAGCGAATCGGTAGTTACATGAACATACCTATCCATCGTTGTCTTGATACTGGCATGACCCAATAGCTTTTGCAGCACTTTCGGCTGCATACCACTTTCGATGGCTCTTGTGGCGTAAGTATGGCGTAGAGCGTGCATACAAAAGCGATTTATCCCTGCTTCGTCGCAGAGCTTGTAAAGGTGGGTATCATAGGAGCTGTTCTTCGCTGGCTCTCCTGTACGCCAGTTGATAAAAACAAGGTCACGCATAACAAGCTGTGAGGTTGTGCCTGTGCGCCTGTCTATGTATTCAAGCGTCTGTGAAAGCAAGGGAGACTCTTTCCTGTTATCCCGGCTATCCCAAATGCTTTTCAGAATATCGTAGGCTCTGTTCGTCAAGGGAATTGTGCGATAACTCTGTTGAGTCTTTGGAGGACCTGCACGCCAGTATTTTTGAGCGTGCCTAAACTCCAAAGTCTTGTTGACCGTAAGTGTTCGTTTTTCAAAGTCAATCGCATCCCAAGTTAATCCAATCATTTCGCCAGTACGCAAGCCTGTTTCGAGGATAAGGGCGTATTGGTTATAGTTGTGGGAACGCTGGGCAACTTCAAGAAAACGTTGTTGGTCATCGCAAGTAAGAAACTTTATATCATCCACAGCACGAACTGGCTTTGTAAACCGCACACCATCCATTGGGTGTCTGGCAATCAAGTCATTCATTTTCGCCGCCTTGAACAATGTGCCCATAGCAATATAGGCTTGTCGGATAGTAGAACCAGCATAATCAGCGTCCATCCGAATCAAGACTTGCTTACAGTGCATGGGCTTGACATTGGCAATCGCCATTCTACCGATAACGGGCTGAATGTTTTTGGAATATCGCTCCCGATAATTGCGGAGCGTATTAGGGGCTAAGTCACCTACTATATTTTCAATCCAGAAACTAAACCATTGGTCAACCGTTGTTTCGGTGGCAACAAAAACTTCTTCGTGCTTGTCGGCATATTTCGCTTCTTCCATCCAATTCCTTGCTTCGGGAATAGTCTGAAAATATTTCTCATGCCTTTTTCCTGTTTTATCAACAAATCGTGCGCTGTATAAACCGTCCTTTCTTTGGTAGATACCCTTACCGCAGTCTTTTCCTTTGAGATTTTTTCCCATGAAATGCTCCTTTCCCTTGAAGGGAAATGGACGCACTGCTACACGATAAGTATAGCAGATTTTGTCCATTCCCTCAAGTAGTTATTGTGAAAAACTCTCCGGCAATTTGTAAATTTTTCGGAACTTCTTATATCACCAGTTTCTCACTGATGAATTGCTCAAATTCCTTTCGTTTGACCAGCTTCTTTGTGCCGACAAACAAAACGAAGGGGCAGTTGGGCGAGCGGAGCATACTGTCGATCTTGTTGATGCCGATGTTGCTGTATTCTGCCGCCTCCTTGGTGGTCAGTGTCATTTTCAGATGGATCGGAACGGTGCCGATGCAATTCTCCATGTAAAAGCTCCTTTCTTGGGTTTATCAGCCGAGCAGACGAGCCGCCGTTTTCAGATTGTCGGCAGCGGTGCTTTTGCGGAAGCTGTCTCCATCGAACATGATCGGGACGCAGACCTCCAAGATGCGGTCATAAATTCGGCGGTCATCCAGATCGACAGCTTGCTTCATAACGGAAAGCGGGATATTCGTGGTGACGATCATGGGCTTGCCGGTCAGCAGCCGTTTGTCAACCACATCGAACACTCGCTCCTTACCGAAGCTGGTGTTACGTTCTGCCCCCAAATCATCCAGAATGAGGAGGTCGGGGCGCATAAGCGATTTCATGTAATTGTCGCGGTCCGAACCGAAGTTACCCTGCATACGGTTGACTACATCAGACATTCCCACAAAGAGGACGGACTCCAAACGGTCAATCAGAGCGTTGGCAATGCATCCAGCGGCATAGGATTTTCCCGTGCCGACATTCCCGAACAGGAGCAGCCCGATTCCTGCTTTTTTGAACTCGTCCCAGTTCTGCGCGTAACCCCTCGCCTTTGCAAGCTGGGGCGTTGTAACTGCGGCTGACTCAAACCGCCAGCCAGCGGCGGGCATATCGCGGAACGCCTCGCTGCGGAGCATCGTCATGTAAGACATTCTCTCATATTCCCGACGCTCCGCTTCTTCCCGTTCTCGGCGTTCGGCGACGCACTTGCACATAACCGGGTGCTTGGTAAAGCCCTGTGCCTGAAGGTCTGCGGGGTAAAAGGCTTCTTTCGGCGTATGGCACTTGCCGCAGTATTTCAGCCCATCAGCGGAATTGATGTAATCGTCAGGTGCGGCATTAGCCGCTTCAACGGCATCAACCATTTTTGTAAAAATCGGATTCATAGACACTCTCCCTCGTTATCGTCGTAAGTGTAGTTTTTCGCTCTCCTGCCCTTGCTGTCCTCGTCCAACCACTTCTTGATGGTGGCGTAATGATTGGCATAGTGCCTGTCATTGGAAGCCATGTACCGGGACAGCCGCTCAATGTATTCGGCAGCTTTGCCGGGATAAGCCGTTTCCAGCTGGGTACATTCCTCGCCTGACAGGAAAACATTTTGAAACTCTCCATATCGGCGGCGCGTACTCTCTACTCTTTCGGTCTTACTCTGTTCTTTATATTCTGTATCAGTATTACTTGCGGGCAATTTCTGCCCATCAAGAGGGGCGGTTTTCTGCACTTCTGAAAGGCAGCCTTTGCCCATCAGAGGGGAAGAAAGCTGCACCCCATCGGGTATTTGCAGAAACAGCCTGTTAGCCTTGGTCAAGCCCTGTCGGACGCGAGTCAGCAGCCCGGCATTTTCCAGTTCGCACAAGGCGGTTTTTACCGTTCTTTCGCTCCGATTCAGGTCATTCGCCATCTGCTTGATTGTGTAGATGACATACACATTTCCGTCCTCTGATACCCACCCCGATTTTTGCGAAAGCATCGTGCGATTCAGCAGGAGGGCATACAGCAGTTTAGCGTTGATGGAATGTTCGCTGACTACCATAAATTGTGGCAAAGGAATGAACGGTGGGAGCGAGGTATCAATCTTGATATAGATGGCGTATCACTTCCTTTCGGTGTCTGCGGTATTCATGGTGGCGTTCCATCGGGTCCGCGAGGGGAGCAGATGTACCACCCTTTTTTGCCCTCTTGGATTGATAATGCGGGCAAATAACGACAACCGCCCGGAAACTCTGCTTGCAATCGTGGACGCAGCGGCGGCAGAGCGTGTTGTACGCCTTGCGTCCCCGGTCATTCAGGAAGAACGACCATTCCAGCTTTTTTGATTTGCTCATGCGCGGCATATCTGTACTCCTTTCCCGAATTACAATTCGTTTCTCTGCTGTACTTTCAGCAGCTCCCATACGTCAGCCATCCGTTCTTTCAGCTCGGCAACGTCGGCATCGTAGAAATGCCCGGTGCTGTTGATGCGGCGGCAGACGTGGTTGATGTTTGTGGCAATCCTGCTGACAGCGGCAGCTAACTTTTTCTGCTCGGTGTAATCGACCTTGATGATGTACCCGTCAATCAGCATTTTCCGGGCATACGCGCCGAAGTTGCGGGTGCCGAGTTGATTCATCTTGTGGCGAACTACGCTCAATTCCTGCTCATTTAGGCAGATTTCCTTGCGGATGGGTCGTGTGCGGTCTGGCATATCAAAGAACTCCTTTCACTTTACAACGGACATCTTTTTGCCGTTTGTTGAGTATGGCGGCAAAAATTTTTTCCTTTCACTTTACAACGGAAATTTTTAAGTCAAAACGCAGGTATCGAAATGAGAAATTTTCAAAAAATATGCGCCCCTGCTTTTGCGAAAGCGGGAGCGCGGTGTATCTGCGGATATGAGATTTGAGAGAGTAGCAAGCACATCCGGTGTCCGTACACACCGGAAAAAGGAGCGGTTCTGCCTTGCGCCCGAACTGCTCCTTTTGTTGTTGGGGAATCCCCACACCCCTTTCATGTCTGAATTGAAAATATTTCCTGAACTTTTCAGAAAGCCCTTGCTTTTATTCGCTTTGACGATTATAATTATACTGTGATTTTATAAGCAGACGCAGAACTGAACTGCAACAGGAGTACCGCCCATGAAGTATTTATCTATCGCGCAAACCGCCGAACGCTGGGGCATCTCCACCCGCCGTATTCAGATTTTGTGCGGAGCGGGGCGCGTCCCCGGTGCTATCCGCATTGGCTCGGTCTGGGGGATTCCAGAGGACGCAGAGAAGCCAGCGGACGCGAGAATCAAGAACGGAAAGTATATCAAGAAGCCCGTCGAAAATGAAAAATGAGCCGCATTATATCAGCGACTCTGACTCGAAATAATGGGGTCTATTTCCACCTCGCGGGTGCGAATGGGCGCACTGCCCCCTTGTCACGAATCTACCTAAATCGTCGATTCGACAAACGATGACAGCGTTGGACAAAAAATTAGTCCTTCCAAGACGGGACAGGTCTTTCACCACAATAACCGCTATACAGACATAGCCAGAAGTGACCCTCATTACTGATGAGGGTCAGGGTAGAAAAACCCTCATTTGAAATGAGGATAACACGATTATGGAGGAAATCAGCCATGCCAACACTTGAATGGATTGGAAAGAGCAAGGTCATCAATCATCATCAGGAAGTTCCGTTCCGGGTGTTGGAGCGCAAGTATAGCTTTGATGAAAACGGACAGCACAACGAGGATAACGGCAGCGAAAACATGATTATCCGGGGTGACAATCTTGAAGCCCTAAAAGCCCTGCTGCCCCGGTATGAAGGACGGATAAAGTGTATCTACATCGACCCGCCCTACAACACAGGAAACGAGGGATGGGTCTACAACGATAATGTCAATGACCCCAAAATATTGCGCTGGCTTGGTGAATTAGTTGGAAAAGCTGGCGAGGACCTAACGCGCCATGATAAATGGCTTTGTATGATGTACCCACGTCTAAAATTGCTTTATAAATTGCTATCTGATGATGGCGCAATTTTTATAAGTCTCGATGACAACGAGATTTTTTACTTGCGCTCAATTATGGATGAAATCTTTGGTGCATCGAATTTTACTGCCCAAATTACACTTCTTTGCAATCCGAAAGGCAGAAGCCAGGACAAATACTTTGCAACCTGTCATGAGTATCTGCTGGTTTATACAAAGTCCGCTGTTCCCGCTGGATGGTTTAGTGTGGAGAAAGACGATGCCAAAATTGAAAAGGATTACAAATTGTCCGATGCGGGCGGCAAATACCGTTTGCTGGAATTAAGAAACACACATCGTGAGTTTGGCAAAGAAAACCGTCCGAATCTCTGGTATCCAATATACGCAAATGCTGATGATGGGACAGTTAGCCTTGAAAAAGATGAACAGCACAACATTGAAATATACCCGACTTGGCCCGATGGGTATGAGGGCTGCTGGACATGGGGTACTGAATTGGCATCAAAAAGCACACAACTGCTTGTTGCACAAAAGAAAGCCGGTGCGTGGAAAATCTATCGCAAATCTTACGCTGCAACAGATGGCGAAACCGTCAGGCAAAAGCTGTTCACTATCTGGAATAATCCGCAATTTTTTACCGAAAAAGGGCAGGTCGCTTTTGGTCAGATTTTTCCCGGAGCAAATAAAAATGATTTTCCGCAACCTAAATCAGTTGAGTATGTGATGGAGGCTATCAGAACAATCACGCATGATGACGATATTGTTTTGGACAGTTTTGCAGGATCAGGGACAACAGGACAAGCCGTTTTGAACTTGAATTCTGACGGCGGTCACCGCAAGTTCATTCTTGTCGAGATGATGGACTACGCCGACAGCATCACCGCCGAGCGCGTCAAGCGCGTAATCAAGGGCTACGGCGAGGGGAAAAACGCCGTGGAGGGCACGGGCGGCAATTTCAGCTTCTATGACTTGGGTGAACCGCTGCTTGTGGGAGATTGCCTGAATGAAGCGGTTGCCCCGGAGAAAATCCGGGAATACATCTGGTTCATGGAAACCAAGCAGCCCTATGCCCCGCCCAGCGGCGGCAATCCCTATTATCTCGGCAAGCACAACAGCACAGGCTATTACTTCTACTACGAGCCGCAGCGCGTGACGGTGCTGGACTATGCGTTTCTCTCTACCATTACGGAAAAAGCCGATGGAACGGTGATCTATGCCGACCGCTGCTCCATCAGCGAGGACAAGCTGGCAAAAATGGGCGTTACATTCAAAAAGATTCCGCGCGATTTTAGCAGATTGTAAGGGGGTGTTCGCTATATGGAACTGAAAACATATCAGAAAAAGGTGATAGCGGACTTGACCCGCTATCTGGATCTGCTGAACGAAACAAAGAGTGACACAGCGGCGTTTCGCCTGTTTTGGCAGGAGAAATCAGCCCCGACTTTAGGGCTATACCAAAACGTTATACCCGGTGTCCCGAACCTTTGCTTCAAGGTGCCGACAGGCGGCGGCAAGACCTTTATTGCCTGCAACGCCGTTCGCCCTATCTTTGACGCGCTCCCCGCTACCAAGACAAAGGCGGTTGTGTGGCTTGTTCCGTCGGACGCGATTCTGACGCAGACGGCGAAAGCCCTGAAAGACACATCCCACCCCTACCGTCAGAAGATTGACGTGGATTTCGGCGGGCGTGTGGAGGTTTACACCAAGCAGGAGCTTTTGAACGGTCAGAACTTCAACCCCACGGCCGTAACGGAGCAGTTGTCGGTTATGGTGCTGTCCTACGATTCGTTCCGTGGGCGCGGCAAGGAGGTCTTGAAAGCCTATCAGGAGAACAGCAACCTTGCCGAGTTTGCAAAGGTGCTGGGTAAGCCCGACAGCCCCATTGAAAAAGCGGATGAAACCGCACTGTTCCAGATCATCAACCAGCTTAACCCGCTTGTCATCGTGGACGAGAGCCACCATGCCCGGTCGGAATTGAGCCTTGAAATGCTGGAAAACTTCAATCCCTGCTTTGTGCTGGATTTGACCGCCACGCCGAAAAAGGAGAGCAATATCATCTCCTATGTGGACGCGGTGCAGCTGAAAAACGAACACATGGTAAAGCTGCCCGTGATCGTCTATAACCGGGACAGCCAATCCGAGGTACTGATTGACGCGATCGACCTGCGGAACAAACTGGAAGAAATTGCAAGCGCGGAGTACGCCAAGACGGGGAAATATATCCGCCCTATCGCGCTGTTTCAGGCACAGCCGAAAGGCAAGGAGGACGCGACCACCTTTGAAAAACTGCGGGACAAACTGGTGGACGCCGGGATTCCCGCCGAGCAAATTGCCATTCGTACCGCTGATGTGAACGAACTGAAAAATGTGGAGTTGATGTCCCTAAGCTGTCCGATTCGATACATTATCACGGTCAATGCGCTGAAAGAGGGCTGGGATTGCCCCTTTGCCTATATCCTTGCGTCTCTTGCCAATAAGACAAGTCAGGTTGACGTGGAGCAGATTTTAGGACGGATTCTCCGTCTGCCCCATACGAGCCAGCACACACAGAGCGCACTCAATATGTCCTATGTGCTGACTTCTTCCAACGACTTCAACAATACTGTGGCGCATATAGTCAAGGGCTTGAACAGCGCAGGATTCAGCGATAAGGACTATCGGATCGGTGAGTCCGCAAAACCGCAGGTTCCCGAACAGCCAGCAGAACAAATCACGCTGCCTGATCAACAAGGGTGTCCTGAAATGGAACCCCCTTTGGAAACCGCCGAGGACGATTTTTCGGGGCTGGATGGGAAATCTATCGGGGCAGAGTTGGAGCGGCGCAGAGAACAGGCACAAACGCCTGAAACTGCCCCGAAAGCCGACACCATGCTGGACGCTGCCGCAGAGGTCGAAAAGGCATATACAGACGCTATCCAACAGACAGACAATGACCCGATGATGGACAATCTTCCGTGGGAGGTGCGGGATAAAGTGAAATCATTTGGGGTAAACCCGCAGTTCCGGGAGGATATTGAAACGCTGCAAATCCCGCAGTTTTTCCTGAAAGTTGAGCAATCTTTGTTTACGGACGGTTCTTTTGAACTGCTGGACAAGGAAATGCTGGCAGAGGGCTTTACCCTCAAGGGCAAGGCATACGATATTGACTTTGCCGCCGCAGACGATGAAATCCGCGAAATCGACGTGCGGGAGCAGGACGGCGGTTTGCCAAAGGTGTTCAAGATGGAGAGCGCCGAACAGCGGTACTTCAAAGAGTGGTTCAACAATCTGCCGCCGGAAAGCCGGGTACGTCAATGCAAGGAAATGATGTTCAATCAGCTTAACAAGCTGAACATGGTGGACGCCGCCGAACTGAAAGCCTACATAGACCGCATTGTGAACGATATGGATAAGGCGCAGCTTGCCGCTATGGAGAAAGCCCCGCTGGGCTATGCGGCAAAGATCCGCGCCAAAATTGAAACGCTACTGGAATCCCATTATCGAGAAAACTTTGAAAGGTGGCTGGAAACGGAGCGCATCGTCTGCAAGCCCTATTTCCGTCTGCGCCCCTCTATCCATTCTGCCACATATACCGACATATATGCCCGTTCTCTGTATGCAGCAGAGGACGGTGACATGAACAAACTGGAACAGAAGTTGATTGTAGAGTTGACCGCCCTGCCGAATGTCCGCTGGTGGCACAGAAATATTGCACGTCAAGACTTTGCAATTAACGGCTTTATCAAGCACTACCCCGATATTCTGATTATGACCCAGTGCGGCAAGCTCATCTGTGCGGAAACTAAGGGCGAACATCTGAAAAATGATGACAGCCGGGAGAAAATCGCACTCGGTCAAGCGTGGCGCACAGCAGCGGGCAAGAATTTCCGCTATTACATGGTGTTTGAGAATGAGGAAAACCTCTTGCCGGGTGCGGTGAGCATGAGCCAGTTTATCGACACGGTTAAGGCATTGTAAATCAAATAACCATATATCCGTCACTTGCAGGGGGCGATAAAATCTACCCCCGATAAGAAGCAGTGCCGATTCGGGCAGCAGGAGCAATTCTGCTGCTCGTTTTCTTTTGTGTGACCCCCTGGCTCATGCGCCGCAGGGTAGTCATAAATAACAATCAGCAAGGAGGTTAATTGTCCAATGAAAAACAGTAAGCGAGGAGGTGCGCCGCCTATGAACCACATCGGGAATATCCGTATATCTGCAAGGGAGGGCTTATATGGCAAAGAAACTTGACCCTCAAGAGATAGAGCAGTCCCGCCGAAAAAAGACTCGCGCCGATAATCGGGAGGAACGCAAGGAGCGCATACATGACGGAATCCGCAAGAATCGGGAAAGCGGCGGTGTAATTATAATACCGCCACCCCCAGCCGTACAAGCGCAAGGGCAGACTCCCCGAAAAATGCGTGTTGCAGCTTATGTCCGTGTCAGCACACAGGAAGAACAGCAAGTAGGCAGTTTTGAGATGCAAATTGTCTATTTCAAATCCAAAATTGAGAGCAATCCCGATTGGGAGTTAGTAAAAATCTATCAAGATTACGGCGTAAGCGGCACTTCCACGAACAAGCGGCAGGGATTTAAGGACATGATTGATGACGCAAAAGCAGGCAAGATTGACCTAATTTTGACAAAGGGCATAAATCGCTTTGGTAGAAATACGGTTGATATTTTGAACAATTTGCGTACTCTGAACGCCTTGACTCCACCTGTCCCGGTGCGATTTGAAAGCGAAGGGCTGTCCTCTATCGGGGATGGCAGCAACAATCTACTGATAGCGGTCTTGTCAGCACTTGCAGAATTGGAATCACAGCAAAAGAGCGAAGCCATCAAAAACGGTATTCGCTGGCGCATGGCAGAGGGTATCTACCAATTCTCGGTGATAAACACGCTTGGCTACTATTGGGACCACTTCGGACGATTGCTGATCGAGCCAACAGAAGCAAAGATTGTTGAGTACATCTACGAAAGCTGTTTGGAAGGTGCAACCCCCGCAGAAATTGCCGCCGCGCTGACCGAGCAAGGCATCAAATCGCCTAAAGGGAAAGATTTTTGGCGGGCTGCTACTATTCGCGGTATTCTCCGGAACGAGAAATATTGCGGGGACGCACTCATGCAGAAAACTTGTACGATTGATTTTCGAGAGCATAAGTCAGTGAAAAACACTATGCTCAACAAGTATTTCAAAGAGGAACACCACACAGCAATCATAAAAAAATCCGATTGGCAGAAGGTGCAACAGATTTTAGATGAAAAGCCACTACCCGGCAAATCGGCAAGGCTACACGCTATGCCAAAGCGGTTCACGGTCACACGTTCTAAAGACAAGTATTTCAGAGGGTATATCATTTTAGACCCGCGCTGGACAGCTTCGGAACGCCGCGAACTGCTGAAAGAGCTGAAAAATCTCTAATACCGAAAGGAAAATCCATTATGAAATTTGATTTTAACGCACTGAACTTTGAGATCCTTGATGCGAACACCAACGCATACCCCGACATTTTCATTAACCAGAACGGTGTCACCTTTACGAAAAAGGTACTTGATGACCTGAACTATCCTGCTTTTGTCCTGTGCCAGCTTGACGCAAAAAACAAGGTTTTTGCGGTTCGTATGTGTAAGAGTAGTGAGCAGAGGGGCTACAAGTTCTCCAAGCCGAAGGGTGAGCAGAAGGCCACGGTCAGCATCACCAACAAGAATCTGGTTGACCCCATTCGTGCCGCTATGGAGGGCGTTTGGCAAAGCGATAAACGCTATCGTGTGCGTGGCTTTTGGGTCGCAGACGCAAAAACGATGTGTTTTGACCTCTCCGAGGGTGTGCAGGAGGATTATAGAAATGCCGCCAGCGATAATGAAAGCGAGGAATAAATCGGTGAACGGATTGTTCACCGTCTGAACTTCCGAATGACAGTGGGGCAAGCTCATTATGGGCTTGCCCCTTGCTTAAATAAAGGCGGGTATTTGCAGATTGTAACGCACAAGGGACAGATAAGTGAAATGTAGGGTGGTAATATGGCAGAGAAAAATAAACGGCGCACAAGCGATAATATCCCCGATATTTGCCCCGAAGGACAACAAAAAAACAGGCGTGGGAGTTGTTAGCGTCCCACACCTGTTGGAAAACTGATTTGTAGCAGCGGCGTACCTATATCCCTCGTGTAAGTTTTCTCTACGCCATTTTTACGCCATTTTCGTATAGAGTAGCATAGGAAAACATGAAGTTATATATGGTTGGTTTGTTCCAAAATCCGCTTCAAATCAAGTAATATTCGTATTTATTGAGGATTATTGAGATATAAAATCAGGTAGCGGTCCTCCGATACCTAATTTCATACTTCTCTATATCTCCTTTATTATCGTTGTTTTTTGTTACCGGATTTGGGGTTTTACCCCCATTTTACCCCCATTTTCGAGGTTTACCCCTTTTTCTCTATATCAGCTGCCTCAAAAAGACGCACGGCGTTCTGCATTGAATCATCAGAAACATGGACGTATTTGTCCATCGTCGTCTTGATACTGGTGTGCCCCAGCAACTGCTGCAAGACCTTGGGCTGCATGCCGCGCTCAATCGCGCGGGTAGCATACGTATGGCGCAGCGCGTGCATCCCAAAGGGAGCAATGCCGGCTTTTTCGCACAGCTTATAGAGGTGGGTGTCATAGGAACTGTTCTTAATCGGTTCACCGGTGCGATAGTTTACAAAGACCAGATCGTGCATGCAGAAGTACATCTGCCTTCCGGTACGGCGGTCCGTGTATTCCAGAATCTGCTGCATGGTGGGCGACTCTTTACGGGTCAAGCGCTCGTCATAGCAGCTCTTCAAAATACGATATGCGGTATCGGTCAAGGGGATAGTGCGGTAGCTTTTCACCGTTTTGGGCGGCCCGGCACGCCAGTACTTGAAGTGATGGCGGTACTCCAAACTTTTATTGACGGTAAGAGTACGCTTCTTCCAGTTGATGGCATCCCAAGTCAAACCAATCAATTCACCCGTGCGCAACCCGGTTTCCAACAGCAGAGCATATTGCCGGTAGTTGTGGGAATCTTTTGCTACGTCGAGGAAACGCTTTTGTTCCTCAACGGAAAGGTAGCGGATATCGTCCACTGCACGGACCGGCTTGTTATAGCGCACGCCATTCATCGGATGTTTGACGATAATATCGTTCATCACAGCAGATTTGAACATGGTACCCATGGCAATGTAAGTCTGGCGGATCGTAGAACCGGCGTAGGTGCTTTCCATGCGGTTCAGAATGATCTGGCAGTGCATCGGCTTTACGTCGCCCATGCACATGGTTCCAATCACCGGCTGAACATTTCTCTTATAGCGTTCTGTGTAGTTGCGGATGCAGTTCGGAGAACGGTTACAGATGATGTTCGTGATCCAGTAGTCAAACCAATTGTCTACGGACATGTCAGAGTTGCAGGTGATGACGCGATGACGCAATTCGTATTTCGTATCGGCAAGCCAATTCTTGGCTTCGGGCAGCGACTTGAAATATTTTTCTCGCCGTTCCCCGTCTTTGGTATAGTATCTTGCGGAATATAACCCGTCCTTTCTTTGGCGTATGCCTTTTCCGCATTCTTTTCGCTTTAGGCTTTTACCCATAGTGGACTCCTTTCCAAAGCGGGAATCCAACGCGATACTGAAATTATAGCACATGAAATCCCTATTTTCAACGGCATTACCTCTCTTAAATAATCAGCTTGCTGCTGATGTAGGCTTCAAATTCCTTGCGCTTGACCAATTTCTTTGACCCTACATACAACACGAAAGGACAGTTGGGCTGTTTGAGCATAGCATCAATTTTGTTGATGCCGATATTGCTGTATTCAGATGCTTCTTTAATGGAAAGCGTCAGCTTCAGATGAATGGGTACACTTTCGGGATCTTGCATAATAAATGCCTCCTATTGCCTTTATAGTGTCAGATTTTCTTCGCGCGCGTGACAGCATCGATTTAAGGAATAAATCTTGCTGTATTCTAATTTTAATAGGAAAAACAACGATGGTATATACAAAAGCTGCGCGGATGTAATGCGGGCACCATGCTTTTATCATGCAAAATCTCACCATCTTGACAGGGCGGACTTTCTTGTGCTATACTCCACCTGTAAATGATTTTTGTGCCTTATGCACACGCTGTTTAAGTTTGTAATTCGTGCCAGCAGCCTTGTCCTGCCCATACCGGGCGGACGCTGTTGGCACTTTTCTTTTTATAGTGGGTGAAAACACCCAACCATAGCGAGAAGGATCGTGGTTCACGGTTTGCCGTGAGCATCAGGCATTGCCTGCGATTGTTCTCGCTTTTTATTTTGTTTCAGAGCCGACAGGCTTTGAAAAATACATTCTATATAGGAAAGGTGGAACACCAAATGAATGAACAGGTAAGACCCAAGGCAATCGCACGGCGCATCACGCGCCCGCGCAAGGCAAGACCCATCCCACGCAATTTGCAGTATCGGCTGTACAATGTGCGCACCCGGCCCAAGCGTCCCTATCTCCGGCGCGAGAGGAGGGGCTGAAGATGCCGGAGCACATACGGCAGGAACCCAAGGTGCTGGTCAGCACCGAAAACCTCACCGAGCAGGAATGGCTGGCATACCGCAGGCGGGGGATAGGCGGCAGCGATGTCGCCGCGATCCTCGGCATTTCTCCGTTCCGAACCGCCCGCGATCTGTACGATGACAAGCTGAACATCGCTTTGGCTGTCGATGATGCAGGCAACTGGGTGGCACTGGAAATGGGGCATCTGCTGGAACCACTGGTTGCCCAGATATTCACCAAGAAAACCGGGTTGGAAGTTTTCCAAATCAAGAAGATGTTCCAGCACCCGCAATATCCCTTTATGCTGGCAGATGTGGACTACTTTGTTCGCCTGCCAAACGGAAAAATTGCGCTGCTGGAAATCAAAACGACCAACTACAACGCAAAAGACCACTGGTGGAAGGACGGCGAGGAATGTGTTCCTGTCTACTACGAGACACAGGGGCGGCACTACATGGCCGTCATGGACATGGACGAAATCTTCTATTGCTGTCTCTACGGCAACAATGAGGACGAAGTCATTATCCGCCACCTGTACCGTGACCGGGAATATGAGCAGGAAATGGTCTATCTGGAACGCGAGTTTTGGCACGACCACATCTTGACCCGCATCCCGCCGCCCTACACCGAGGACGGCAGTCTGATTCTCGAAAGCCTGCGCCGCCGCTTAGGTGCTGCGGATAAGACGATTCCTGCCATCCAGCTGGACAATGACCTGTCTGCTACCATGCTGCGGTATCTCCGCTTACAGGAGCAAAAGCAGCAAGTGGAAACGCAGGCAAAAACGCTGGACACAGAAATGCAGCGGCTGAAAGGTCAGATGGTTGCCAAACTGGACGGCAGCTGCATGGCGATGGGGGAGTACGGCGGTACACAGTACACAATCAGCTACAACCCCGTCAGCCGGACAGGCATCACGAAAGACAACCTCCAAAAGCTGAAGCTGCTGCACCCGGATATTTATGACGAGTACGTCACGGTATCGGAATCGCGGCGGTTCAGCATCAAGGCAAAAGCGGCGGACGAAGCCGCCTGACAAAGAAGGGAGCGTGCCTATGCACGACAGTGAACAGGAACACAGCGGCATTACCGGCTGCCGTGTCACCTACGAATCTACGATTTTTTACAACGAAGCAAACAAATTCTCCATCATCGTTGTCAAAACCAATGATCCGCGCATTCCGCTGCAGGCTTGCAGCGACCGCTATTACGGCGACCGTATGCTGCGCTTTACGGCGGTGGGGTACGAACTGCCCCGCACCAAGGCGGTGGAGCTGGAACTGGACGGTGAGTGGGTCGAGAGCAAGTACGGGTATCAGCTGCAGGTCGAGCAGTGGCAGGAAATCGTTCCGCAGACAGCGGACGGTCTGCTGGCATACTTGGGTTCCGGGCTTATCAAGGGCATCGGTCCCAAGACAGCAGAGGACATTGTTGCCACGTTCGGACCGGACACCCTGAATATCCTTGACAACGAGCCGGAAAAGCTGCTGCAAATCCGCGGCATCACCGAGGGAAAACTCAAGGACATTGAGGAATCCTACGCCGAGAGCCGCGTTCTGCGCAACCTTATGAGCCTTTTGGGGCCGTTCAAGATCACGCCCGCCACAGCACTGAAAATCTATCAGCACTTCGGCCCGGCATGTGTAGATATCCTCAAAAAATGCCCATATGATTTATGCCAGATTTCCGGCTTCGGCTTCAAGCGTGTGGATGGCATCGTCCGCAAGACGGACAATCGTCTGCACAGCACCGAGCGTATCAAAGGCGCAGTGCTCTACACGCTGGAGGATGCCCGCAGCAAATCAGGGCACCTATTCTTGCCATCGGAAGATTTAGTAAAGGAAACGCTGCTCCTGCTCAATGCGCCCATTCCCATCCCGGAACAGCGCGTCCGCACCGAGGAAGTGCAGGAAACCTTGCAGCAGATGATTCTGCATGGCGCAGTGGTTGCCTACAAGCAGTACCTGTACAGCCCGCGCGTGTTCGGGCAGGAGGACGACACCGCCCGCATGATTGCCGAGCGGCTTGCCAACATCAGCGTAGCCGAGAATATCGAGTCTGCGCTGGAATCGGTGCGCGAAAGTCTGGGCATCACGCTTTCCCAAAAGCAGGAACAGGCAGTGCGCACGGCGTTCCAGCATGGGCTGACGATTATCACCGGCTCGCCCGGTACCGGCAAGACCACCGTGTTAAAGGCCATTATCGAGGTGTTCAAGAACCTACATCCAAAAGGAAAGTTCGCCCTCATGGCCCCCACGGGCCGTGCCAGCCGCCGCATGGCGGAAAGCACCGGCGTGGATGAAGCCCGCACGCTGCACAGCGCACTGGGCCTCGGCACCGGGGAAGAAGTAGGCGATGGCGAGCGCGTTCGCTTTGTGGATGCCGACCTCGTCATTGTGGACGAGTTTTCTATGGTGGATATGTGGCTGGCACAGCAGTTTTTCAAGCGCATCGGTCAGCATACGCGGGTCGTTCTTGTGGGTGACCCGAACCAGCTGCCCAGCGTGGGCGCCGGCAACGTGTTCTACGAGCTGATCCACAGCGGAATGGTGCCTGTCACGGTACTGGATTGGATTTTCCGCCAGTCGAAAGACGGCCTGATTGCCTACAATGCGAAGTTCATCAACGAGGGCAGCACCAAGCTGTACTACGGCAATGACTTTGTGTTCGTGGACAGCCCGACGCAAATCGAGACGGCGCGGCGCATCCAAGACATTTACTGCAAAGAAGCCGCCGAGCGTGGCATCGAGAACGTGCAGATCCTTTCGCCGTTCCGCGAGAAAGGCGAGGCAGCCTCCGAGCAGCTTAACCGTGCCATTCGGGAACGGGTCAACCCGTTCCGCTCGGCCGAGGAAGAAGTGAAGATCGGCAGCCGCATTTTTCGCGTCCATGACCGCGTTATGCAGACAAAGAACACCGAGAAAGTGTCCAACGGTGACCTCGGTTTTATTACCGGGATTACCACGAACAGCAAAGGCGAACGGCTTGTGCAGATGGATTTTGGCGGCGACCGCAAGTTGACTTACACGACGGAACAACTGGCGCACGTTGACCTTGCTTATGCCACAACAATCCACAAGGCCATGGGCAGCGAGTTTGAAACGGTCATTATCCCCATCGTCAAGGCACACACAATCATGCTGTATCGTAATTTATTGTATACAGCCGTGACCCGCGCCAAGAAAAAAGTCATCCTTGTGGGACATAAGCCGATTCTGTTTATGGCGGTTCACCGCGCGGATATCAGCAAGCGCAACACCATGCTGGGCGAGCGCATCCACCTGTACTGCAAGGCATACCACACCGAACGAAACGCACTGCCGGAACTGCAACAGGCCGGCTGAATGTAATAATGAAGGGAGAAATCACCCATGAAAGGGAATCAAGAACCTATGCTGTACACTACCAACGCCGCTGTGGCATCCTTAAACCATGTACCCGGCTTTGACCCGCTGAAATTCCTGCGCCGCACAACTTCCCGCAAAACCGGGGAGGACGTGATGCGTCTCGATTTGCGGTACAAAAAGCTGTGGTTCCGGCTGGCTTGCCCCACGGGGCGGCTGAAGCTCAACGCCCTGCGCATTACCGAGAAAATGGCAATTTTTGAAGCCAAGGTCTACCGTGACCGCGAGGATGCCGAACCGCTGAGCAGCTACGTTGCCAACTGCACGCTGGACGCAACGCCCGGTGGGCTGTATGTGGAAGCTGCGCAGGAGGAAGCGCTGGACACG
>OHZD01000394.1_pt1 | contig 21516 bp, 20 predicted proteins | sample 1580391 | NCBI WGS metagenome assembly OHZD01 (sample SAMEA3882510, study PRJEB24775) | human gut metagenome | biome: human-associated habitat; feature: intestine environment; material: feces | place: Netherlands | collected 2009/2010 | reverse complement strand
TTATTTTCCCGCAGGGCCTTGTTCAGCCGACCCAGGCCTAAGGCGGGGTACTGGTCCATCAGATACTTGTCCAGCCGCACAGGCAGCAGGCTTTTTACATGCAATTCTTTCATTGGGTCGTCAACTCCTGATCCCACAAAATCGTGGCGTCGTTTATATCCAAAGTGACCATCAGCCAACCGGCGTCGTGGTCATCAAGCTCCGTAATGCGGTAGGCTTGGCCGTCCGCGCATAGATACTGCGCATTTTCCAATTTCCGCCGTGTAAACGGAGAATCCTTAAAGCAGACGGTCTTGCGGGTGGAATCCAACACGCCGCGGTTCCACAGCGCATCGGTATAATCCGCCAGCCGCAGGGGATAGCTGTCATCGTAGAGCGTACACAGCGCATCAAACGTCTGCCCCTGCAAGCCGGGGGCAATCACATACCAATTGCAGCTGCCGTCCCGGCTCGTCACCTTGCCGCACCAGGCGGCGTTTCGCACCGGCTCTACTGCCTGCAAAAAGTCGCCCTCGTCCTCAAACAAATACAGCGCGTTTGGCTCTGCCTGACCCTCCGCCAGCGCCGCCAGCAGGGCGGCCCGCTGGTTTTCCAAAGCGGCATCATCGTACCGTGCGGCAAAGGGGTTGTTGGTGGTCATACCGTTGTCAGCGGCAAACAGTGCCAGGTGCAGTGCATCGTCCTGCAACCCCTGTACCGAATAAAGCTTCTCGTATCCACTCGCCGCCTGCCAGAAATTACTTTCCAGTGTGGTAGGGAAGGCCTCACTCTGCTGCGCCTGCACCATGGCCTCATGCCGCTGGATAAGTGCCGGGCTGATGTCCCAAAGCTGCACCACCACTGCCGCTATGACCCACACGGTCCCACGGGGCAGTTTCGCCAGTCCGGCAAAGGCCGCCAGGACCAGCACGTAGTACACCGGCCAGAACAGCCGCCCGCCGGAGCGGAAAACCGAGAACAGCTTGATCAGCGACGCCGGCAGCGGCAGCGTGACCAGCGTCACGCCGTTGGCCGTAATCACATGGCTCACCGCAAACGCCGTCAGCACCACAAACACCGCGCACAGCGCCCAGTGCCGCCGCAGCAGCGCAGCCAGGCGTTTTCGCGCCGCAACCACGGCGATGGGCAGGGCAATCAGTACGCCCAATCCCAGGTAGGCGAACGCATCATAGTTGCCGCCCACCTGGTTCTGCGCAGGCAAAAACCGACTGTAGAGCACGCCGTTTACCCCGGCAGGGTTCCACAGCGCGTTCAGATTCATCGAGAAATACCCGTACAGCGCCTGCCCGCCGCTGGTGGCCGTGCCATACAAAAGCCCCAGCGCCCAGCCCAGCACCGCCGTGCAGGCCAAATCACAGCCCAAAAACACCGCAGGCCCGGCCCAGCGTTTGTGCGTCACCGCATATTCCAGCAGCAGCGCCAGCGTGACCGCGTAAGTCATGGGCAGAAAATACGGGTGGATGCCCACCGCCAGCACGTTGACGGCAAACAGCAGGGAAAGACGATACCGCCCCTGCCGCCGCCCGCAAAAATAGCAGTACAACGCCGCCAGCACCAGCCATTGTGCCCCCAGCGAGGTATGCCGGAATGCCCGCTCGATCAGAATCGGGCTGGCACTGAACAGCAAACTCCCGGCCGCACAGCCAGGCACGCCCTCGCAGAACAGCCCGCATAGCAACGCACCGAACCCGCCCTGCAGTGCAAAGGAGGTAAGGGTAAACCAGCCAAAATACTGGAACGTTCCGCCCAGCGCATTGGCCACCGGCCGCAGCAGCGCCGCCAGCAGTGGGATGGAATCGGTATACGCCACGCTGACGCCCGCAGGTGCGTTGACCGCTTTCGTCACGCAGAAGGGAAACCCAATTGCGTTTTCGCGGTAGAACAGCCACCCGGCGTAGTGCTGTTGGATGTCCTTTTCAATATAGCCGCCGCGGCAAAAGGCATCGTTCGCCACATCCAGCGGCGAAACGCCGTACACGGCCAGAAACACCAGCACGCCCAGCGCCGCCCCCAAAGCAAACCGTGTTGCCGTGTGCCGCCCTTTGGCAAGATCCGCCAAAACAAGGCCCCCTTTCCTTTATAATAAGGCTACAGGCAAGTATACCACAAAATCCGCTGCGGGACAACAAAAAAAGCCTGCCAAGTATGGCCCTGGCAGGCGAAAATCTGTTTTTTACTGCTCGCGGAAAGTCAGATGGTCATCACTCATCTCGTTGACGATGGCAAGGCTGGCCAGCTTGTAACCAGCAGCGCGCAGCTCCGCACCGCCCGACTGGAAGCCCTTCTCGATGCAGATGCCGATACCGGCCACCGAGCAGCCCGCCTGGTTGCAGACATCCAGCAGGCCCTTCATGGCCTTGCCGTTTGCCAAAAAGTCGTCCAAAATCAGCACACGGTCGCCGGAGTTCAGAAACTTTTTGGCCAGGGTGATGTCATACTCGCGGCCATAGGTAAAGGACTGCACCTTGGAGGTATAGACCTCGCCGTCAATGTTCTTGCTCTTAGCCTTTTTGGCGAACACGACCGGCACGTTGAAATGCCGGGCGGTCATGCAGGCGATGGCAATGCCGGAAGCCTCGATGGTCAGGATCTTGTTCACGCCGTCATTTTTAAAAATGCGGTAGAACTCCCCGCCGATCTTGTCCAGCAGATCCACGTCCAGCTGGTGGTTCAAAAAGCAGTCGACCTTCAGTACGTTGCCGGGACGGACCTGCCCATCCTGCAAAATGCGATCTTCCAAAAGTTTCATCTGCGAATGTGCCCCTTTCACAGTTCGTTTTTGTGGTAAAGTGTAATACTCTTTTCATTATGGCAAATTTCGGCGCAGTTTGCAAGAACTTTACAAAAAAATACTTGAACTTTTTGCGGTATTGCCGTTTTGATAACTTTTTGTAACTGAATTTTGTGTAAAAACTACATAAAACCTAAAAAATTGATTGTCAACTCTGTAAAATCGGGCCATTGCACTTTAGGGGATAAAAGTCTATAATGGCTAGTATATTCCAGCATCCTATCCGGGGTTGTGCGACCCCGGCGGCGAAATGCCGGTGCTGCGAAAATTTCTTGGGAGGGAAATCACAATGAAAAAACTCGTTAGTTCTGTTCTGGCAGCTTCTATGGTGCTGAGCCTGGCTGCCTGCGGCTCCTCGGCTTCTTCTGCTGCTGAGAGCACCGCTGCATCCTCTGATGCAGCTTCCACTGCCGCTACTGCTGAGGCAGGCGAGGGCTCCGGCGCTTACACCGGCACCCCCATCAAGATCGGCGGCATCGGCCCCATCACCGGCGCTGCCGCTGTGTATGGCCAGGCTGTTAAGAACGCTGAAGAGCTGGCTGTCAAGGAGATCAACGCCGCCAACGGCAGCGATGTCTTTGAGTGGAAGTTCGAGGATGACGAGCATGACGCTGAGAAGAGCGTGAACGCTTATAACACCCTGAAGGACTGGGGCCTGCAGGTCCTGGCTGGTCCTGTTACCACCACCCCGTCCCTGGCCGTTGCAGCTGAGACTGCCAACGACAACATCTTCATGATGACCCCGTCTGCTTCTGCTGTTGACGTCATCGCCGCTGGCGACAATGTCTTCCAGATCTGCTTCACCGACCCCAACCAGGGCGTTGCTTCTGCTGACTACATCGCAGACAACCAGCTGGGCACCAAGGTCGGCATCATCTATGATTCTTCCGACGCTTACAGCCGCGGTGTCCACGACAAGTTCCAGGCTGAGGCTGCCGAGAAGGGCCTGGAGATCGTTGCTGACGAGGCTTTCACCTCTGACAACAAGTCTGACCTGTCCACCCAGGTTGCCAAGTGCCAGGAGGCCGGTGCTGATCTGGTCTTCCTGCCCATCTACTATCAGGAGGCTTCCCAGATCCTGATCGGCGCCAACAAGACCGGCTATGAGCCCACCTTCTTCGGCTGCGACGGCATGGACGGTATCCTGGCCATCGAAGGCTTCGACACCTCTCTGGCTGAGGGCCTGATGCTCCTGACTCCGTTCGCTGCTGACGCAAAGGACGAGAAGACCCAGGCTTTCGTTACCGCTTACGAGGAGGCTTACGGCGACACCCCGAACCAGTTCGCTGCTGATGCTTACGATGTCGTCTACGCCATCTACCAGGCTGTCCTGGCTGGCAACATCAACGGCGACATGGATGCCAGCGACATCTGCGAGGCTCTGAAAACCCAGTTCAGCTCCATGACTTTCGACGGCCTGACCGGCGAGGACATGACCTGGGATGCTTCCGGCGCTGTTTCCAAGGCTCCTAAGGCTGTTGTCATCAAGGACGGCGCTTACGCTGCCATGTAATCTCTAGGTAGATTCCGTTGCCAATGGGGGCTGCCGGACAAGTATGTCCAGGCAGCTCCTTTTTTCTTATGGTTTTTCTGTATTGTTGCAAAAAACAGCAGTTTTTCGCACAAATACACGCAAAACCCATTGTTTTGCCGTTTTGTTTGTGGTACTATGATTTTATGTTCCCCCAAACGGCCAGCTGCGGCAAACTCTGTTGGCAGGGGACAAAGCGGCAAAATAGAGTGAGGTGTACGCAATGCAATTCTTTTCTTACCTGATCAACGGTATCAGCCTGGGCAGTGTTTATGCACTGATTGCCCTGGGCTACACCATGGTCTACGGCATTGCCAAGATGTTGAACTTCGCCCACGGCGATGTCATCATGATCGGCAGTTATGTCGTTTACTTCGCCTTTGGCGCTTCGGGGCTTAACCCGGTGCTGTCCATCGTCCTGTCCATGATCGTATGCACGATTTTGGGCGTGGTGATCGAACGGCTGGCCTACCGCCCCCTGCGTGAGGCACCATCCCTGGCGGTTCTGATCACCGCCATCGGTGTCAGCTATCTCTTACAGCAGGTGGCCCAGTTGTCCTGGTCCTCCAACCCCAAGAGCTTTACTTCTGTCGTTTCCGGCATGAAGCCTGTTTCTCTCTTTGGCGGTCAGCTGACCATCTCCGCGGAGACTATCGTTACCATTGTGGCCTGCGTGGTCATCATGGTGGTGCTGATGTGGTTCGTCAACTACACGCCCGCCGGTCACGCCATGCTGGCTGTGTCTGAGGACCGCGGCGCTGCCCAGCTGATGGGTGTCAACGTCAACGGCACCATCTCGCTGACCTTCGCCATCGGCTCCGCACTGGCGGCTATCGCCGGTGCGCTGCTCTGCTCCTCTTACCCCACGCTGCAGCCCACCACCGGCGCTATGCCTGGTATCAAGGCTTTCGTGGCGGCTGTTTTCGGCGGTATCGGCTCGATCCCCGGCGCATTCGTCGGCGGCATCCTGCTGGGCATCATCGAGAACCTCAGCAAAGCTTACATTTCTACCCAGCTGTCTGACGCCATCGTCTTCCTGGTGCTGGTCGTCGTGCTGATCGTCAAACCGACCGGCCTGCTGGGCAAGAAAGTCAACGTGAAAGTGTGAGGTGGCTGCGATGAACTTGAAAAATTTGAACCGCTCCACCAAGAGCAACGTCATCACCTTTGGCATCGTCATCGGCTTCTATCTGCTGATCCAGATCTTGTCCGCCGCAGGCATGGTCACCAACTCCTTCGCGGGTCAGCTGGTGCCTATCTGCGCATATGTTGTCATGGCTGTCTCCCTGAACCTGACCGTCGGCATGCTGGGCGAGCTGAGCCTGGGCCACGCCGGGTTTATGAGCGTGGGCGCTTTTGCCGGTACGCTGGTGTGGGTCAGCCTGTATGACACCACCTTCCCCAAGCCTGCAGCGTTGCTGCTGGCCTTTGTGGTGGGCGGCGTTGTGGCTGGTATCTTCGGCTTCCTGGTCGGCATCCCTGTCCTGCGTCTGTCCGGCGATTATCTGGCCATCGTCACACTGGCTTTCGGTGAGATTGTCAAGAACTTCATGAACGCCTGCAACCTGGGCGTAGATTCCAAGGGCCTGCACTTCTCCCTGAAGGACACTGCCTCCCTGAATCTCGACGCCGACGGCAAAGTGCTGATCAATGGCGCCATGGGCATCACCGGAATCAAGAAGGCTTCCACCTTCACCATCGGCATCGTGCTGGTTATCATCACGCTGGCTGTCATCCTCAACCTGGTCAACTCCCGCGCAGGCCGCGCCATCACCTCCATCCGTGATAACGAGATCGCCGCTCGTTCGGTCGGTATCCCCATCACCAAGTACAAGCTGATGGCTTTTGTGACCTCCGCTGTGTTTGCCGGTATGGCCGGTGTGCTTTACTCGCTGAACTACTCCTCTCTGGTCGCTAAGAAGTTTGACTACAACACCTCCATCCTGATCCTGGTGTTCGTTGTTCTGGGCGGCATCGGCAACCTGCGCGGCTCGGTCATTGCTGCCACCGTGCTGACCGTCCTGCCCGAGTTGCTGCGCAGCATGAACGATTACCGCATGCTGATCTACGCTATCGTGCTGATCGTTGTGATGATCTTCAACCAGAGCCCGCAGATGATCGCAATGCGCAAGCGCCTGACTGCCCGTTTCCGCAAGGACGCGGCCGACAGGGCACCCAAGAAGAACAAGAAGGAGGCGGCTTAACATGGCACTGTTGGAAGTAAGCAACCTGGGTATTGCTTTCGGCGGCCTGCAGGCCGTTGCTCAGCTGGACCTTTCCATCGAGAAAGGCCACCTCTATGGTCTGATCGGCCCCAACGGCGCCGGCAAGACCACCGTGTTTAACATGCTCACCGGCGTCTACAAGCCTACCGAGGGCAACATCATCCTCGACGGCAAGGACATCACCGGCAAGAACCCCGAACTGATCAGCAAGGCCGGTGTGGCCCGTACCTTCCAGAATATCCGCCTGTTCAACGAGATGAGCGTGTTGGATAATGTCAAGGTCGGCCTGCACAACCAGATCCAGTACGGCATGTGGACCGGCATCCTGCGCCTGCCCGCCTACAAAGAGAAAGAGCACGAGATGAATCGTGAGGCGAAGAAGCTGCTCAAGATCTTTGGGCTGGAAGATAAGGCAGACCTCAAGGCCAGCCAGCTGCCCTACGGCGAACAGCGCAAGCTGGAGATCGCCCGTGCCCTGGCCACCAACCCGAAACTGCTGCTGCTGGACGAGCCTGCCGCCGGTATGAACCCCAACGAGACCGACGAGTTGATGCAGACCGTGCGCAGTGTGCGCGACCAGTTCGGCATCGCCATCCTGCTCATCGAGCACGATATGAACTTTGTCATGGGCATCTGCGAGGAGATCACCGTGCTGGACTACGGCCGTGTCATCGCCCGCGGCGACGGCAAAGCGATCCGCAATAACCCCAAGGTCATTGCGGCCTATCTGGGAGGTGACTGATCATGGGTGAGATGCTTTCTGTTAAAAATATCAACGTTTTTTACGGGTCCATCCAGGCCCTGCGTGACATTTCGTTCCACGTCAATGAGGGCGAGATCGTCACGCTGATCGGCGCCAACGGTGCCGGTAAAACGACTACTATGCACGCCATCTCCGGCCTGCTGAAAGTGCAGAGCGGCGAGATCGACTACTGCGGCCAGAACATCAGTAAAATGGAAGCCCACAAGATCATCCGTCTGGGCCTGGCCCAGGTGCCGGAAGGCCGCCGTGTCTTCAGCGGGCTGACCGTTATGCAGAACCTGCAGATGGGTGCCTACACCCGCCGCGACGGCAAAGAGGCCATCCAGAACGACTACGATATGGTCTTTGATCTGTTGCCGCGCTTGAAAGAGCGCCGCAACCAGCCCGCCGGTACACTTTCCGGCGGCGAGCAGCAGATGCTGGCCATGGGCCGTGCCCTGATGTGCAAGCCCAAGATGCTGCTGCTGGACGAGCCGTCCATGGGTCTGTCTCCGCTGCTGGTCAAGGAGATCTTCAAGATCATCCGCCAGGTCAACCGCAACGGTGTGACCGTGCTGCTGGTGGAGCAAAACGCCAAAATGGCCCTGGAGATCGCCAACCGTGCCTACGTGCTGGAGACCGGCAAGATCAAGATGGAAGGCGAAGCCCACGAGCTTGCCAACAACATCGAGGTCCGCAAAGCCTACCTCGGCTGCGAATAAGCAAAACAAAACGACCTGTCCCTGCGGACAGGCCGTTTTTGTATGCTGCTTATTATGCCGCAGCCCTGTAATGCTGCAACTGCTCTGCAGGGGCCGATGCATGCATCGGCCCGCCATATCACAACAGCGCCTCCGGCGGCCGATCATCTTCCGTCCCCGGCTGGGTCAGCATATCCATGAGTTTCGAGTAAATATCGCTGCCGTGTGCAATAAACATGTTCTTCGTCATCTCGGCGGTCAGCTTGTCGGGCATGGTCAGCTGCAGCTGAAACACATCGCTGCCCAGGTCGCCGATATTGCACCACACCACATACTTGCCGTTTTTTTCTTCCACATGGGCGCGGTTGGAGGCTGCCTTGTGCCGCCAGCTCTGGATCTGCATTACGGCGCGGATGGCGCTCTCCCGCACAGTGCGGGGCAAATCATGGGCCAGTGTGCTGGCCACCGAAGCACCCTTGTCAGTGATGCTGTATTGCTCGTCGGTACAGGTGACAAGGCCCTGCTTCTGCACCTCGGCCAAAGCGTCGGCAAATTCAAAGTAATTGACCAGCTGCTCCTGCAAAAGCGCACCCTGCAGGGTATCCCGCGTCAGGGGACCGGCTGTTTTGATAAGATAGCAAAGTAAAATGCGGATCTGGGTATCATCTGTAAGGCCACCGGGCTTTACACCTGCGGTAAATGCTTCTGCCATCTGATCACTTCCTCGTATTTTGTGTTTTCCATACTATTATACACGGCAAAAACAGAAGTGGCAAGATAGCAAATCGGATTTGTTTAAAGCTTAAAACACCGTCTCGATCTGCTTGCGGCTCTGCGGGGTGGAGTAGGTCCACTTTTTGATACGCCCGCGGGTGACAAAGTAGTGCGGCTCAAACCGAAGCGGCTGGGCGAGATTTTTGTTCACCACCACCAGCTTGATCTTCATCTTTTCCGGCAGGATGTTTTTAATGTACACACTCACGGCCTGGCCGGGATGCAGGCTGCGGTCGGCCTCGGCCAGCCCCGCCAGGTTGGGCGCGATCTCAATAAACACGCCGTAATCCTCCACACTGCGCACAATGCCCACCACGGTCTCGCCGGGGGCAAAGCAGGCGGCGTTCTCGCTCCAGGTGCCCAGCAGTTCCCGCAGCGTTAGCACGATGCGTCCCTGGGGGTCCCGGTTCTTGATGGCACACAGCAATTGCTGGCCCACCTGTACCCGGTCGGCAGGCGAGGAAATGCGCGACACCGACAAACAATCAATGGGCAGCAGTGCTGCAATGCCGCAGCCAATATCGCAGAACGCGCCAAAATTCTCGATGTGCGTCACCGTGCAGGGAATGACACTGCCGGCTTCCAAGGTATCCAGATACTGCCGACGGCACAGCCGCTGGGCCAGCGAACGGGAGAGCAGAAACACCTCCTCGCCATTCTCGTCCACCTCGGTGCCGGTGATGACAAAGCAGGTGGGGCGGCCCACCCGGGTCAGCACGGCAATATCCTTGATCTCCTCCTGCGGGCCGACATCCACACATTCCTCGAAGGGCATGTAGGCCCGCTGGCCGCCCAGCTCAAAGCGCAGGCGGCGCTCGGTATCAAAGGCAAGGGCGGTGCTCTGCAATACTTCGCCGGTGGTGATGCAGTGATACAGCTCCTCACGGCGCAGATGGTTGGCGTTGCGGCAAAGACCTTCGGCACGATATTCCAGCATTTTCGGCTCCTCTTTTCTTGTATGGTGTATGCCCCCGGCAGGGCCGGGGACCCTTGTAAACTTTTATGCAGTGGGTTTGCAAAACAAACCGTGATGTACTATAATAAAGGATACTGAATTTTAGCAAAGAAAGGGCGGTGTGCTGCCATGGATGTACAGGTCGGCGAAGTGATCCAGACCAAGAAACCGCACCCCTGTGGTGCCAACCGTTTTGATGTGCTGCGTGTCGGCATGGATTTCAAGATCCGCTGCCAGGGCTGCGGGCACGAGATCATGCTGCCGCGTGCCAAGATCGAGCGCAACATCAAAAAAGTCCTGCGGGGCGGGGAACAGTAGCGGTGATTTTTGCCCGCCACAACCCGATACCCCAAAGGAGGAACCATGCAGCCTTTTTCTGAACTGCACGAGGTCGAGCGCCGGTACGAAGAACTGGCCTATAAAATGTCCACGCCGGAGGCTGCTGCCGATGCAGACGCCTACGCCCAGATGATGCGTGACTACAAGGAACTGACCCCCCTGATGGAAGAATACCGCCGCTATACGGCCCTGCAAAAAGATGAGCAGGAGGCCAAAGAGGTCCTGCAGCAGGACTCCGACCCGGCGTTTACCGCTATGGTACAGCAGGAACTTTGCGAAATCGCCCGGAATCTGGCACAGAGCGAAGAGAATCTCCGCCTGCTGCTCATCCCTAAGGATGCCGATGACGAAAAAAGCGTCATTCTGGAAATTCGTGCCGGTGCGGGCGGCGGAGAAGCCGCGCTCTTTGCCCACAGCCTGTGGCGGATGTACAACATGTACGCTGCCAAACGCGGCTGGAAGTGCGAGACCATCAGCGAGAACCCCACCGAGCTGGGAGGCGTAAAGGAAATCGTCTTTTCTGTAGAAGGCCCCGATGTCTACAGCCGCCTGAAGTTTGAAAGCGGCGTCCACCGCGTCCAGCGCGTGCCGGAGACCGAGACTCAGGGCCGCATCCACACCTCTACCGTCACGGTGGCCGTCATGCCCGAAGCCGAGGAAGTGGAGTTTGAATTGGACCCCAAGGATCTGCGCATCGATACCTTCCGTTCTTCGGGCGCAGGCGGTCAGCACATCAACAAAACGTCCTCGGCCATCCGCGTGACCCACCTGCCTACCGGTATGGTGGTAGAATGTCAGGATCAGCGCAGCCAGCGGGAAAACAAAGACCGCGCTTTAAAAGTCCTGCGCAGCCGCCTGCTGCAGCAAAAGCAGGCTGCCTACGATGAAGCCTATAACGCCCAGCGGCAAAGCCAGGTGGGAAGCGGTGATCGCAGCGAAAAGATCCGTACCTACAACTTCCCGCAGGATCGCGTGACCGACCACCGCATCGGCTTAACGCTGCGCAACCTGCAAAGCGTGCTGGACGGTGACCTGGACCGGGTGCTGGACCCGCTGATTTTGGCCGACCGTGAAGAAAAACTCAAAGCAAACAAAGGTGACGCATAATGAATACACAGGTTTTGCCGGTGAATGACAAAAGCATTGCACTGGCGGCAGAACTGCTGCAAAAAGGCGAGCTGGTCGCCCTGCCGACCGAGACGGTCTACGGCATCGCGGCCGACGCCCGCAATGGCGAAGCAGTCAAAAAGATTTTTGAGGCCAAGGGCCGCCCCCAGGATAACCCCCTGATCGTGCACATCTACGGCATGGAGATGCTCAAGGGCATCGTGTCCGAGGTGCCCGACCGTGCCTACAAGCTGGCCAAAGCCTTTTGGCCCGGCCCGCTGACGATGGTCATACCCCGAGGCGGGGAGGTCAGCGACGTGACCTGTGCAGGGCTGGATACCGTGGGCGTGCGCATGCCGTCCCACCCGGTGGTACAGGCTGTCATCAAGGCCAGCGGTGTGGCGTTTGCTGCGCCGTCTGCCAACCTCTCCGGCAAGCCCAGCCCCACCAACGCCCAGGATACCCTGGTGGATATGGACGGCCGCCTGCCGCTGATCCTGGACGGCGGCGAGAGCGCTGTCGGTGTCGAGTCCACGGTCGTGGCTGTTACCGGCGAACACCCGATGCTGCTGCGCCCCGGCTACGTAACGAAAGAGCAGATGGAAGAGGTCCTGGGCGAAGAAGTCCTCGTCAGCCCTGCGATTCTGGAAAAGCTCAAGGATGGGGAAGTGGCCCGCTCTCCCGGCATGAAGTACAAGCACTATGCCCCCAAGGCGCAGGTCACGATTTTACGCGGCGATTTCGCCAAGTATAAGGCCTATGTCGAGCAGCACGCGGCCCCCGGCGTGTGGGCGCTCTGTTTTGATGGCGAGGGCGCCCAGCTGCCCGTGCCCTTTATCGAGTACGGCAAAAATCACGATGGCGTCACCCAGGCGCACCACCTGTTCACCGCCCTGCGCGACTTGGACAAGCATGGTGCCGAGATCGTCTACGCCCGCTGCCCTGAGCAGGACGGTGTCTCCATGGCGGTCTACAACCGCCTCATCCGCGCCGCGGCGTTCCGGGTGGTCGAGCTATGAAAGTCGTAGGCATCACCGGCCGCTCCGGCTGCGGTAAATCCAGTGCGACAAAATTTTTAGTAGGGCAGGGGTATCCTTGTATTGACGCGGACCTTATCGCCCGCGAGATACTGCTGCCCGGCTCGCCCTGCATTGCCCAATTGCAAGAAAAATTCGGTGCCGACATCGCTGACGAAAATGGCAATGTCCGCCGCCGTCTGCTGGCAGACCGCGCCTTTGCCACCCCGGCGGGCACCCGGGCCTTAACAGCCATCACCCAGCCGGAAATTTTGCACCGCATTGAAACGCGCCTGCAAGAAGCCGAGCAGGGCGGGGCAGAACTGGCCTTTGTGGACGGTGCAGTCATCGTCGGCACGCCGTTCGAGGCCCGCTGTGACGCACTGGTACTTATCAGCGCCCCCTACGATACCAGCGTGGCCCGCATTTGTGCCCGTGACGGCATCGCGCCCGAAATGGCCCGCCGCCGCTTGGACGCGCAGACGCCCATCGAAACGCTGCGCGCCGCTGCTACCCATGAGGTCGTCAACGACGGCACCGCCGAACAGCTGGCAGAAAAAATGCACGCCGTTTTACAGCAGCTGTGAAAGGAGGAACATGGCTAAAAAAGCAAAGTCCCGCCGCCCCGGCCTGCTGCGCACCCTGCTTGCGGTGCTGGTGGTCCTGGCGCTGGCCGCGACCCTTTTGTTTACCGTTTTCCGCCGCCAGGTCGATACGATGGAGTACCCCTGCCGCTACAACGAGTATGTGGAATACTACGCAGGCAAGTACAATATCGACCCGATGATCTTATACTCCTTCATCCGTACCGAGAGCAACTTTAATCCAAACGCTCAATCCAACGTGGGCGCCCGCGGCCTGATGCAGATCACCGAGGAGACCTTCGACTGGATCAAGCTGAAGATCGCCCCCAGCGAGGATCTGACCTTTGACGATCTCTACGACCCCGAAACCAACATCCGTTTCGGTACTTACTTCGTCAGCTACTGCCTGCTGCGCTACCATGATGACCTGGCCACCGCCGCTGCGGCCTACCACAGCGGATGGGGGACCGTGGATAACCTGCTGTCCCAGGCAGAATATTCCTCCGACGGTGAAACGCTGGACCATTACCCCTACCCGCAGATGCGGCTATATGTACGTAAGATAACCAATAGCTACCAACGCTATCAGGACATCTATAACGAAAAATAAGAAAGGAAGTTTCCCATGAAGACCACTGAGAAACTCAAAGCACTGCTTTACAAAAATGAAACGGTAGCCGACGCTGCCCCGGACGCCCTGCAGGCCGCCCAGGATTTCTGCGAAGGCTACAAGACCTTCCTGGATAACGCCAAGACTGAGCGCGAGGCTGTCCGCACCAGCGAGAAGCTGCTGCTGGACGCTGGCTACAAAAAGTTCGTCCCCGGCGAAAAGCTGGCCCCCGGCACCAAGGTCTACACCATCAACCGCGAAAAGTGCATCCTGGCCGCCACCATCGGCACCAAGAGCCTGGAAGCGGGCTTCCACCTGAACATCGCCCACATCGACTCTCCGCGCCTGGACCTGCGCCCCGTGCCCGTGTTTGAAAAGACCGGTATCGGCTATCTGCGCACCCATTACTACGGCGGCATCCGCAAGTACCAGTGGCCCACCATCCCCCTGGCCCTGCACGGCGTTGTTTACCGTGCTGACGGCACCTGCGCTGAGATCTGCATCGGCGAGAAGGACAGCGATCCTGTTTTCTGCATCACCGACCTGCTGCCGCACCTGGGTGCCAAGCAGAACACCAAGACCCTGGCGGAAGGCATTACCGCCGAGGAGCTGAACGTGCTGATTGCCTCTCAGCCCATCGCCGATAAGGATGCCGAGCAGCGCATCAAGCTGAACATCCTGGGCATGCTCAACGAGGCTTACGGCATCACCGAGCGCGACTTCACCCGCGCCGAGATCGAGGTCGTGCCTGCCCACAAGGCCCGCGACATCGGCCTGGACCGCGCTATGATCGGTGCCTACGGCCACGATGACCGCGTGGATGCTTACCCGGCCCTGATGGCCGAGATCGGCATCACAGCTCCGGCCTACACCACCATTTGCGTGCTGACCGATAAAGAGGAGACCGGCTCCGACGGCGTCACCGGCCTGAACAGCATGTACACCTTCCACTTCATCCAGCAACTCTGCGCCGGCCAGGGTGCTGACTACATCACCGCCTGTAAGGCTGGCAAGTGCCTGTCTGCCGACGTTACCGCTGCCTATGACCCGACCTTTGCCGATGCCTTTGAGCCGGACAATGCCACCTATGCAGGCAACGGCGTGGCCATCTACAAATATACCGGAGCCCGCGGTAAGTCCGGCACCAGCGATGCCTGTGCCGAGATGGTCAGCTACCTGACCCGCCTGCTGGAGAAGAATAACGTCGTTTGGCAGATCGGCGAGATGGGCAAGCTGGACCTGGGCGGCGGCGGCACCGTTGCCAAGTACGTGGCCAACCAGGACATCGACACCATCGACATCGGCGTGCCCGTGCTCTCGATGCACGCCCCGTTTGAGGTCGTCTCCAAGGCCGACGTCTACATGGCTTACCTGACCTTCAAGGCTTTCTGCGAGGATGCGGAGTAATTTGTAAAGCTTTATAAACAGTAAAAGGGGACCGACGCAAATGCGCCGGTCCCCTTTATGTTATACGCAAGATAAAAGAAAAAAGCCGCAACCAATGTTGCGGCTTTTTGTGGTGGAGAATACCGGGATCGAACCGGTGACCTCTTGCATGCCATGCAAGCGCTCTCCCAGCTGAGCTAATCCCCCAGACTGTTCAGCGCAGGATGATTTCCTGACGACGCTGATTATTATAGCAAAGGCAGTTGGGTTTGTCAACAGATTTTTGCAAAAAAATCAAAAAGTTTTTTCCGCGCGTAGTATGGGTACGGGGGTGGGGCCGATGCCACGCAGAAAACAGCCGCTAAAACGCCGTACATTCATCAAATTTTACGTATCTGCCACGCTGGTGCTGGCGGCACTGGCCCTAGGGCAGTTCAGCCGCTATGTCAACACCACTGTCAAACCGACCCTGCACCAGCTGGCCGAGTACGAAGCCCGTGCCGCTACCGTGCAGGCGATGCAATCCGCCGTCAGCGCCCAACTGCAAACAATGCCCACGCTGTGCGAAGCCCTCTACATCAAGCGGGGAGAGCTTGTCCAGCTGGACACCGCCCGCGCCAACGCCGCTAAAGTGCAGCTGACCGCGGCCGTGCAGCAAAGTCTGGCCGCCCTGCCGAAAACCGACTATCTGATCCCTTTTGGCAGCCTGACCAACAACAGCCTGCTCAGCGGCCAGGGCCCGGGGTGGGAGTTCACCCTGCAGCCCCAGGGCTATGTGCAGGGGGCTGTCCGGGAAACCGCTGAGTCCCTTTCCATCAACACCACCCGCTGCACCGCCGTGCTGGAGCTGACCGTCACCGTCAATATGGTGCTGGACGGCCGCACCGCGACCCTGACCGTGACTGACACCGTGCCCCTGGCCAGTGTGCTCATCTGCGGCGACACGCCCAGCGCCTATGCCAGTAATTTCGATTGAGTCCGCGCCCGAAATGTGGTATACTATCCCTATATTCAGCAAAATGAAATGGAGCAGACAATGGAACTGGAGCAGGCACGCAAACGCGCTGAAGAGCTGCGCGTTATCATAGAGAAAAATAACCGGCTGTACTACGATCAGGACGCCCCCGAACTGGAAGACTTCGAGTACGACGCCATGACGCGCGAACTGAAAGCCATTGAGAAGGAGTACCCCGAACTGGTCACGGCCAATTCGCCTACCCAGCATGTGGGCGGCACGGCCAGCAGCAAATTCAGCAAAGTGACCCACGCGGTCAAGATGGAGAGTTTACAGGATGCGTTCTCCTTTGACGAGCTGCGGGAGTTCGATGCCCGCGTCCGCGAAGCGGGCGTTAAGCCGGAATATGTCGTCGAGGCCAAGATCGACGGCCTGTCGGTCAGCCTGGAATACCGCATGGGGCAGCTGGTGCGCGGCTCCACCCGCGGCGACGGCGTGGTAGGCGAGGACGTCACCGAGAACATCGCCACCATCAAAGACATCCCCCACGAACTGCCCGACGCCCCCGAATTTTTGGAGGTGCGCGGCGAGGTCTACATGCCTCACAGCGCCTTTTTCAAGCTGAAAGAGCAGCAGGAGCTGGAGGATAAAACGCCCTTTAAAAACCCGCGCAACGCCGCTGCCGGCTCGCTGCGCCAAAAGGACCCCTCCATCACGGCCTCCCGTGGGCTGTCCATCTTTGTGTTCAACCTCCAGCAGTGCGAGGGACGCAGCTTTGTGACCCACCACGAAACGCTGGATTATATCAAGGCGCTGGGCTTTCCGGTCTCGCCGCGCTACAGCGTGTTTGAAAACATCGAGGACGCCATCAAAGAGATTCAGGCCATCGGCGAAGCCCGCGGCACGCTGGAATTTGATATTGACGGCGCGGTCATCAAGGTCAACGACCTGGCCGCCCGCCGCACCTTAGGCAGCACCAACAAGTTCCCGCGCTGGGCCATTGCGTTTAAGTACCCGCCCGAGGTCAAGGAGAGCGTCGTTCGCGACATCGAGGTCACGGTCGGCCGCACCGGTGTGCTGACACCCACCGCCGTGTTTGACCCAATCTTCCTGGCGGGCACCAGCGTGTCCCGCGCCAGCCTGCACAACGGTGACATCATCGCCAACCTGGGCGTCGGCATCGGAGATACCGTCCAGGTACGCAAGGCAGGCGATATTATCCCCGAGGTTATCGCTGTATCGGCCCATCTGCCTGGCGCACAGCCCTTCCAGATGCCCACGGTCTGCCCGTCCTGCGGCGCGCCGGTGGTGCATTTGCAGGACGAGACCGCCCTGCGCTGCGTCAACCCCGAGTGCCCGGCCCAGAGCCTGCGCAACCTCATCCACTTTGCCTCCCGCAACGCCATGGCCATCGATGGTCTGGGCGAGGCAGTGGCCATCCAGCTGTCCGACAAGGGGCTGGTACACACGGTGGCGGATCTGTATACCCTGACCGAGGATGACCTGCTGACCCTCGATAAATTCAAGAAAAAGAGCGCCCAGAACCTCCTCACCGCCATCGAGGGTTCCAAGCGCAATAATCTGGATAAGCTGCTGTTTGGCCTTGGCATCCGCAACATCGGCGACAAGGCCGCCGCCCTGCTGGGTGAGCATTTCGGCAGCATGGACGCCCTGCGGGAGGCCACGCCGGAGCAGATGTGCGAGATCGACGGCTTCGGAGAAGTCATGGCCCAGAGCGTGGTGGAGTTCTTTGCCAAGGACGGCACCAAGGACCTGCTGGCCCGCCTGGCCGCTGCCGGGGTCAACATGCAGTGGACCGGCGAGAAGAAGGGCACCGCGCTGGCCGGTAAAACGCTGGTGGTAACCGGCACGCTGCCCACGCTCTCCCGCCAGGAGGCCGAAGCCCTCATCACCCAAAACGGCGGCAAGGCTGCAGGCTCGGTCAGCAAAAAGACCAGCTATGTGGTCGCCGGTGAGGCTGCCGGCTCTAAACTGACGAAAGCCCAGACCCTCGGTATCCCCGTCATCGATGAAGCAGGACTGTACGCCCTCATCGAAAATGGGGGAGAAGAATAAAAAACAGCACAAACACAAAAGGCCCCCTCACGGCGAGGGAGCCTTCTTTATTTGTAGGGGAGCGATGCTTGCAGCGACCCGCAGGCTGTGGTGCAAGCATCAGCCCCTACACAAGCAGGGCAACTATTTCACCGCCGCTTTCATTAACCACTTCACCCCGCACACGGCCAGTGCCGCCAGCACGCCCACGGGAAACACCACCATCCACGGCTGCTCTGCCAGCGGGTGCAGCCATTTGTCTACGCTGAAACACCCGCCAATAAACAAAAAGTATAGCACCCAGCCGCCGGTGCGGCCAAACCGGGTGAGTACGCCTGCCCACACGAGCCCCACCAGCACCGGCAGCACGGCGCAGATCGGCCACACAAAAACCGGGATGCCCCGCCATAACTCGCCAACGGCAAATCGTGGGAAGAACCCATGGTTCACAGCGCCCAGGGCCATAATAGCTGCAGCGGCGATCACTTCGGCCAGTACGGTCATCCGCAGAATATGCAGGCACAGCCCCGCCAACGATCCACGCCTGCTGGCGCTGAACTGCAGCAGCAGGGGAAAGTTGCTGCACAGGTACACGACCCCCAGCACACAGCAAAGAACCACGGTCAAAATCATACCCACCACGCCGGGCAGCAACACCAGCGCTTCGGGGTCATCCTCGGTGGCGGCTATCATCAGTGCGGTCACTTCGACCACCAGTACCGGGAACAGCGCGGCGGGCACCGCCAGCCAAAGGTCCGGCGCTTCAAAGCGCAGGCAAGCGGAAATCATTCGTTTCATCACAAACACCTCACATCAGCGCACCGCTATGTGGCGCAGTGCCCGCAGGGCGGCGGCCATCAACAGGCAGCCAGCCACGACCAGCGCCGCGCAGTAGGGCACAAACCACTGCGGACAAAAGTACGCCAGCAGCATAAACACAAAGATCTGGGCAAACGCCACAATATACAAAAGGATCTTTGCGGTCAGGCACAGCGTCCGCGGCCAGGCGGCGGGCAAGGCTGTACCGGCCGCAGAGCCGGTCGCCGCCAAAAACAGCATCAGGCAAAAGCCGCCCACTGGGTGAAGCCCGCATTGCAGCAAAAATACATTGCGTCCGGCTGGTTCATTCATCGGCATCCACAGCGAAAGCTGGGCCGCCAGCACGGTAAAAGCCTCGGCAAACAGACTGCCCACCACCCAAAGCACCAAAATGGCCCGGCGGATGCTTTGCCGCGTGGCGCCAAAACTCAGTGCCAGCTGACTGTAGGCAGCGGAAAACTGCCAAAACGAAATGTACAGAAAAATGCCATACAAAAAGCAGAAAGAAATTGCATAATCGGAGAAGATGACCATCTTCGTCAGCCCGCCTAACACCAGGGTGCCAAAGTAAAACAGGGTAGCAATGCCCAGCATCTGGGCAAGCGGCCAGGCAAAAAAGCGCAGCGTTTTAACAGTGCCTTTCATCGCTTAGCCCTCCCGATGTTCCTGGAGCTCTTGCTCGTGGCCGCACAGCGCCACAAACACCTTTTGCAGGGGCAGGCTCGTGCAATCTACATCCAGCCCCTTGGCGGCCATGGTCTCGGCAGGCACCCGCACCACGCAGGACTTCTGCCGCCCCAATGTTTCGGTATGCAGGATGTTCAGCCCGGCGCAGGCTTCGTTCACCACATCGTCCCGCCCGGTCACGGCGCAGAACTGCGCCAGCAGTTCGTCGGCATCGCAGGCCTCGATCAAGCGCCCCTCTTTCATGATGAGCACCTTCTCAAACACGTTCGAGGCTTCCTCCAGAATGTGGGTGGAGATAACGAACGTGCGCCCGGTCTCGGCGTAATCGTCCAGCAGCAGGCGGTAAAAATCCTCCCGCGCTACCACGTCCAGCCCGGCTACCGGCTCATCCATAAAGGTGATGGGGGCGCGGCTGGCCAGCGCCAGTACGATGGTCAGCGTGCTGGCCATGCCCTTGGACAGGGCGCTGATCCTCTTTTTGGGGGCCAGCTTAAACTGTGTTATCAGCTTTTGGGCATAGGCTTCGTCCCAATGGGGATAAAACAGCCGCCCGGCGTTCAGGTAATCCTTCACTTTCAAGGCGTTGTTCATCCCGCCGACGGTGCTGCCTAATTCCCGGCTGAAGCACAGCTCGCCCAGCACAGCCTCATTCTCCCACACAGGCGCGCCGCCGTAGGTCACGGTGCCCGCATCCACCGGCATCTGCGCCGTCAGGGCTGAGAGCAGTGTCGTCTTGCCCGCGCCGTTGCGGCCGATCAGCCCGTAGATGTGCCCAGGCTCCAGCGTCAGGTCTACATGGTCCAAAGCGTCCAGCGTGCCGTAGCGCTTGCAAAGACTTTGGGCTGTTAAAACTTTTGCTTCCATCATTTACTCCTTCTCGCTGGCCTGGGCCAGCATGGCCTGCAGTTCCGCAGGGGTGATGCCAATGTTCTTAGCTTCGGCCGCCAGGGGGCGGACATACTGCTCAAAAAATGTCTGCTTGCGCTTGGCGCGTATCTTTTCAGCCGCGCGGGGGGCTACAAACATGCCAATGCCGCGGCGCTTGTACAGGATGCCGTCCTCGGTCAGCAGGTTCAGGCCTTTGGCCGCCGTGGCCGGGTTGATGCACAAAGTACGCGCCAGCTCGTTGGTGCTGGGAACCTGCGTATCCTCGGGGTAGATGCCGCGCAAAATGCCATCCTCCAGCATTTTGGCAATCTGCAGATAAATCGAAGTCTGTTCATTCAATGTCGGGGGCAAGTGCTCACCGCCTTTCCATACATGGTTAAGTGGTTCATTACTTGTGTAACTAACCATAGCACCTGGGCGGCGTTTTGTCAAGCATTTGGCTGTAATTTTTGGCGGTGGGTTCTGTACCCGCCCCGCCGCACATACAGTGGCAGTGTGAGGTGAAGCGAAAAATGGACGAGTATTATCGCCTGGCACAATGTCTGCCCCAGCCCTACGCGGCCGAGCTGACCGCCCTGCCCATACGCTGTGCGCCCTATGTGCAGGAGATCCGCCTGCGGGCCGGGCAGCCTATGCTGTTTACGGTCAATGGCCGGGTAAGCCCGGCGGCCAAGTACCTGCCCCGGGCGGACAGGCTGCGCAGGCTCACAGCCAAAGAGGTGCAGGACTGTTTCCAGCACCTTTGCAGGGATTCGGTCTTTGCCTATGAAGAAGAACTCCGCCAGGGCTTTTTCACCATCCGCGGCGGCTGCCGGGTGGGCGTGGCGGGCAGCTGGGGGCCGGGCGGCTTCTCTGCAGTAACCTCCCTCAACCTGCGTATTGCCCGGCCCATCACCTGCAGCCTGCCGCCTGAAGTGCCCGCATTTTTGCAGAAAAACACCGGCGGCTTACTGGTGGCCGGCCCACCGGGCAGCGGAAAAACAACGTTCCTGCGCACGCTCATCCGCTATCTCTGCGAAAAAGATGCCCTTGTCAGCGTCATCGACGAGCGGGGTGAGCTATTGGCCGGGGAGAGCGATGGCTTTACCGCCGGGGCGGATGTGCCCTGCGACGTCTACACCCGCTTTCCCAAGGCGCAGGCCGTCTGCATGGCACTGCGCTGCATGAACCCGCAGTACATCGTCTGCGACGAGCTGGGCACCGCCGCCGATGCCGCCGCACTGGAAGAAGGCATTGCCTCGGGGGCGACCTTCCTCGCCTCCGTCCACTGTGATGCTCCTGAAAGCCTGACCCGCAAGCCCCAATTGGCGCGGCTGCTGGCTACGGGGGCCTTTGGCGCGGCGGTGTTCCT
>OHZD01000392.1_pt1 | contig 21734 bp, 23 predicted proteins | sample 1580391 | NCBI WGS metagenome assembly OHZD01 (sample SAMEA3882510, study PRJEB24775) | human gut metagenome | biome: human-associated habitat; feature: intestine environment; material: feces | place: Netherlands | collected 2009/2010 | reverse complement strand
GTTCCGCCGCACCATCGAAAGCGGGCGCATCCCCAATATGATCTTTTACGGCCCCTCCGGCACCGGAAAGACCACGGTGGCACGCATTATTGCTGAGAACAGCGGCATGACCCTGCACAAGCTCAACGGCACCTCCTGCGGCACCGGGGATATCAAGGCGGTGCTCAAGGATATCGGCACGCTGGCAGCGGCGGGCGGAATTCTGCTGTATCTGGACGAGATTCAGTACCTGAACAAAAAACAGCAGCAGAGCCTTTTGGAATGTATCGAGGACGGCAGCGTCACCCTGATCGCCTCCACCACCGAGAACCCCTATTTCTACATCTATAACGCGCTGCTTTCCCGCTGCACGGTGTTTGAGTTCAAGGCACTGACCGCCGCCGACATCCGCCAGGGCTTGCAAAACGCCGTAGCCCGCCTGGGGGCCGACGACCAGACGCCGATTTTGATTCCGGACGACGCGCTGGACTACCTGGCCCAAAGTGCGGGCGGCGATATGCGCAAAGCCCTAGGCAACCTGGAGTTTGCCGTCACCGCCGCGCCGATCGAGAACGGTACCCGCACCATCGACCTTTCCATGGTGCAGCAGGTAGCCGTGCGCACTGCCATGCGGTACGACAAGCTGGGCGACGACCATTATGATATTGTCTCGGCTTACCAAAAGTCGATGCGCGGCTCCGATCCGGACGCCGCCCTGCATTATCTGGCCCGCCTTCTGGAAGCCGGTGACCTGCCCAGCGCCTGCCGCCGCCTGATGGTCTGCGCCTGTGAGGATGTTGGCCTGGCCTGGCCGCAGATCATCCCCATTGTAAAGGCTGCCGTGGACATTGCCAACGCTGTCGGCCTGCCGGAAGCTCGGCTTCCGCTGGCCGATGCTGTGGTATTGGTCGCCACGGCACCCAAATCCAACTCTGCCTACAATGCCATCAACGCCGCCGTCGCGGATGTCCAGGCAGGCCGCACCGGCCCCATCCCGCGTCAGCTGCAAAACAAACACTATGACGGCGCCGACGCCAAGGTCAAGGGCCAGCATTACCTCTACCCTCACGATTTTCCTAACCACTGGACCGCCCAGCAATACCTGCCCGATGCCATCAAGGACCGCCGCTACTACGAACCCGGCGACAACAAAAACGAGCAGGCTTTTGCCCAATACTGGAAGATGATCAAAGGAGAATAACCATGTCCGCCCTCCACTGCGAAAACGTTACGTTTCCTTCCTCTGACAGGAAACATACCTCCTCGGCCGTCATTTATACCTGCCCGGACGTGCCCGTGCGGGCAGTCATCCAGCTCAGCCACGGCATGTGCGAGTACGTCCGCCGCTATGCACCGATGGCGGATTTCTACGCCGCCCATGGCATTGCCCTGGCAGGCAACGACCACCTGGGCCACGGCGACACCGCCCAGGCAGGGGAGCACGGCCACTACGGCGAAAAGGATGGCCGCTTTCATCTGCTGGACGACCTGCATACAATGAACAGCCTGCTGCACGAGCGTTTTCCCGGCCTGCCCATCATCCTGTACGGCCACAGCATGGGCAGCTTTTATGCCCGATGGTACGCTGAAAAGTGGCCGGAGAGTATCACGGCACTTATCATTTCCGGCACAGCTGGTCCCAGCGTGATGAACGCCATCGGCCAGCGTCTGGCTGCTCTGATTGCTGCCGTCAAGGGCAATGACGCCGTCTCGCCCTTGATGGTCAATCTGAATTTCGGCAGCTATTGCAAGCGCATCCCGGATGCCGCCTCGCCCAACGCCTGGCTCAGCCGCGACACCCAGGTCGTACGGGATTATGACGCCGACAAGCTCTGTACCTTCTCGTTCACCGCGGGCACCTACCGGGAAATGCTGGCCACCCTCAACCACGTCAGCCGCAAAAGCTGGGCTGAGGGAATCGCCAAGGACCTGCCCATCCTGCTCATCGCCGGTGACGCTGACCCCGTAGGCAACTATGGCGCCGGCGTACGCACCGTCTGGGCCATGCTGGGCGACGCCGGTGTACAGGACCTGACCTGCCAGATCTATGAGGGAGCCCGCCACGAACTACACAACGAAACCAACCGCCAGGAGGTCTTCGATTACGTTCTGACCTGGATCGAAGACCATATTTAAATTCATTTTATATCGCATTATCGAGAATCCCCGGCTTATACCGGGGATTTTTTTATTTTACCTATTGACAATGCTATACCTCGTGTGTATTATTGTATTAGATGCTTAACACAAGCATACAGGAGGCAATCACCATGAATTGGAACATAACCGCCGGGCGGCCAGTGTATGTCCAGCTGATCGAACAGCTGGAGCTGGCGCTGGTGGCGGGGGAATTTCCGCCCGGCAGCCGTATCCCGCCCGTGCGGGAGCTGGCCGCCGATGCGGGCGTCAACCCCAATACCATGCAGCGTGCCTTGCAAGATTTGGAAAGTCGAGGCCTGCTGCAGGCCCAGCGCACTGCCGGGCGTACCGTCACAGCCAACGATACCGTATTGCAAGCTCTGCGCCGCAAACGCGCCGCCAACCTGGCCCGGGATTTTCTGCAGCAAATGCATGCCCTGGGCATGACCGCAGCAGAGGTCGAGACCCTGCTGCGGGAAACCGAAACATCAGAAAAGGAGTAACACAATGGAACCTGTATATGAAGTCCACGGCCTGTGCAAATACTATGGCAAAAAGGCCGCGCTGGATGGCGTGGATTTTACCGTAGAGCCGGGCAAATTGGTGGGCCTGCTGGGCCCCAATGGCAGCGGCAAAACGACCCTTATTAAAATTTCCGCCGGCCTGCTCACGGCCGACAGCGGCACCGTCTGCATTGATAAAGCACCGGTAGGTGTCTACACCAAGGCCATCACCAGCTACCTGCCGGACCGCATGGCCCTGCCTACCGAGTTCACCGCCGCTGACGCCGTAAGCCTGTACACTGATTTCTTTGCCGATTTCGACCGTACCAAGGCCAACGCCATGCTGGCCGACCTGCATCTGAATCAGCACGATCGCATCGGCGCTATGAGCAAGGGCACGCAGGAGAAAATGCAGCTTTGCTTAACGATGAGCCGTGCCGCCAAGCTGTACCTACTGGACGAACCTTTGGGCGGTGTTGACCCCGCCGCACGGGAATACATTTTAAACACCATCCTGCATAACTACAGCGAGGACGCCGCGCTCGTGCTCTCCACCCATCTGATCGGCGATATTGAAAAAGTGCTGGATGAGGTTATCTTCCTCAAAGACGGTTCTGTCATGCGCCAGGTCGGCGTGGACGAGCTGCGTGAGGAGACCGGCACCAGCGTGGACGCTTATTTTAGGGAGGCATACAAATGCTGACGAAACTTTTAAAATATGATTTCAAGGCCACCGGCCGCATCATCCTGCCCATCGCGGGCGGCGTGCTGTTATTAAACTTTGTCTCGGACCTGCTGGGGCATTTTGTCAACAACACCGGCCATACGATGCCCTGGGTCGGCGTTTTTATGGGGCTGCTCACCCTTGCCACGTTTTTGGGCATGCTGGCGGTGCTGGCCATCTGCTTTTTTGCCAGCGTGCAGCGCTACTACAAACTGTTGGGGGAACAGGGCTACCTGATGCTGGCCCTGCCGGTACACGCCTGGCAGCACATTGCCGCCAAGCTCATCTGCGGCGTCGTGTGGACGCTGTTCGGCTTTTTCTACTTTGGAATCTGCGGTACGCTCACCCTCTCGGCACTGGACGGCGACAGCTTCTCCCTTACCGGCGTAAACATCCAAGATGTTCCGCTCCTGCTGTTATTCTTCCTCCTGATCCTTGCACTGATTGCCGGTGCCCAGCTGCACGCTTACCTGGCCTGCGCCTATGCGGGGATGTTTACCCAGCATCGGCTGACCATCAGCATCATCAGCTACTTTGTAATTGGCTTTATTGGACAAATGCTGAGCCTTGTCGGCACCATTGTTTTTGCCATTATAGTATATCCGTCCCTCGATAACATCGGCAGCATGGTCGAACTGCAAAACGGCATACTCCTTTCCGTCTGCGTCATCTTCCTGCTCACCCTGTTGGTGGACGCCCTGCTTTGGGCGCTGACTCAGTGGCTCATGAGCAGCCGCCTCAATCTGGCTTGATTTTTCTGTTCTCTGTTCCGATTAATAAAGAAAAGAGCCTGTTTTTTCATGCAATCTTGTATGTTGTTTCCTGCATCTTCTAAAACGAGGCTTTCACTTTTTGTCATCTGTATCGTGATGCCCTGTCTGTTTTTGTACAGCTGCATTATCAGCAGTGGATCAGGGGTACACGGCGGCTCGGTGCTGGCGCTCATGTGGTTTCCGGGGTCGGCTATCGGCTATGCTGTTATTGCGTTCCTTATTTACAAACATTCCAAAGCCCCCTAAACATAATAAGAAACCCCAAGCAGGAACCGGCCCCTCATAAAAGGGAATGCAGGCTCCTGCCTGGGGTTTTCTTTCCTTATTAATTACTTAATTACACAACAAAATCCCGTATTGCTTCGGCATCGTGCAGGCCTTTGGTGTACAGCTTTTTCAAGGCCTCCTGGTCGCGGGTCAGCGTTTTGACACCGCAGGTATCGTCAGGTGCAATGATGAGCACTTTGCCCTCAGCAGCCAACTGCTGTGCTTTCTGGATGCCTTCATTATAATGTTGGGCGCGCAGAGCCAGCTGTTCGGCAGCTTTCGGGTAGCGTCGGCGGATGACGCGTGCCAGCTTGCGGTCGGTGCCGTCGGCGCGGATGATCCCGGCGGGCTTTGTCAAAATCAGCACCACCTTATCGCAGCCATCGGCAAAGGCCTTGTCCAGGGGGATGGTATCGCCCAAAGCGCCGTCATAATAGGGGACACCATCAATCACAATGGGCTTGCAGGCCACCGGGATACAGCAGGAGGCCATCAGCACGCGGTAGTCGTCCTGGTGCAGATCACTGCGTGTAAAGTATTTCGGCTTGCCAGTGGTTGCATTGGTGGCAATCATGTACCATTCCGCCGGGTTTGCGTTCATTTTTGCAAAGTTCAATGGGTTTTCGCCGCCCGCATTGCTGAGCGTCCCATAGATATATTGCAGGTTCAAAAACGAGCCGCCGTGCAGCATGTTGCCCGCGCCCATGTACTGCTTGCGCATCGAGTATTCCTCGTAAAACGTGTAGTTTCGCCCGTGCTGGCCGCTTATATAGGATGCGAGGTTTGCACTGCCAGCCGAAATGCCGATGCCATAATCAAACTGTACATCGTTTTCCATACACCAGTCAAACACGCCCGCCGCATAAATGCCGCGCAGACCGCCGCCTACGTCGATCACGCCAATTTTTGCCATTTGTTGCTTCCACCTCTCATGCAACAAATTATACACCTGTCACACACGCAAAGCATCATACAATCTGGCGCAGATGCCCGAAATTTTGTCCTTTTAGGGCATAGCTATTTTAACCGCACGCCGCCACAGCTTCCACCGCCGTTTCCAGTCCGCGGGCAATTTGGCGCAGGTCCATGCTGGGGGTGCCCAGCGGCTTATTGATGACCTGCTCCATCGCATAGGGCACATGGATGAACCCACCGCGCACATTGGGGTACTTTTTATCGATGAGATACAGCAGGGTATACAGCAAATAGTTGCACACATAGGTACCCGCCGTGTAGGAGACCGCGGCCGGTATCCCGGCATCCCGCATCCGCTGCACCATGGCTTTTACGGGCAGGGAGGTGAAGTAAGCGGTCTCACCGTCCTCCCGGATGGGCACATCCACAGGCTGATACCCGGCATTGTCCGGGATGCGGCCGTCCATAAGGTTGATGGCCACTTTCTCCGGAGTGATAGCCGCGCGGCCGCCCGCCTGTCCCACGCAGATGACCGCATCGGGTTTATGCCGCTGCATAGCGTCCTCCAGAACCGCACCGGCGCGGTGGAACCGGGTTGGGACTTCCAGCTTGATGATCTCGGCCCCGGCAATGGTGTCAGGCAGCAGTTTGACTGCCTCATAAGCCGGGTTGACGGTCTCGCCGCCGAAGGGATCGGAGCCGGTAATTAAAATTTTCATGGCAGAGCGCCTCTTTTCGCAGTTTTTGCCATTATAGCATATCTGCCTCTCCATCTCAAGCGCCGTGCCACACCGCACTTTTGCCGTAATCCTCCCCATTTACGCATTTTTTAATGATTCATGAACATTTCTTTACAGATTTATTATAAGTTTTAGTTGACAAACACTCTCCATGCCGTATAATGTATCTTGTGTGTGCATCTATAGGGTAAATCTTTTATGCCCTGACACATTGGCGTTGTATGTGCTGCTTGTAGCGGACCTGTCCACCGGGACCGTGTAACAAACCTTTGCGGGGCGGCATAATTGGCGCCGACTCGTTAAGCGCTTTGTGCCGGCCTAAGGAAGAAACGGTGCGAAAAGAAAGTGCTGTAACGGGAAATTCCGCAAAGGGGGATGCAATAATAATGAATGAGAATCTCATCGTATCGCTGAAAGACATTGTTGTTGATTTTGACGGGCAGAAGGTCCTGGACGGGCTTTCCCTCGACATTCACGACAAAGAGTTCGTTACGTTCCTTGGCCCTTCCGGCTGCGGCAAAACGACCACTCTGCGCGTGATTGCCGGGTTTATTACCCCAAAATCCGGCAATGTCTTTTTTGATGGCAAAGACATCGCCGACCTGCCACCCTATAAGCGCCAGGTCAACACGGTGTTCCAGAAGTATGCGCTTTTCCCGCATCTGAATGTCTTTGAAAATGTGGCGTTCGGCCTGCGCCTGAAAAAGTTGCCGGAGGAAGAGATCCGCCCGAAAGTTCTGGAAATGCTGGAGACCGTCGGTCTGAAAGGCTTTGAGCGGCGCAGCATCCATCAGTTGTCTGGCGGCCAGCAGCAGCGTGTGGCCATCGCCCGCAGCCTGGTCAACCAGCCTCGCGTGCTGCTGCTCGACGAGCCCCTGGGTGCCCTGGACCTGAAGCTGCGCAAAGAGATGCAGCTGGAGCTTAAGCGCCTGCAGCGCGAGATGAATATCACCTTCGTTTATGTCACCCACGACCAGGAAGAAGCTCTGACCATGTCGGACACAGTCGTGGTCATGTCCGGCGGCAAGATCCAGCAGATCGGTTCGCCGCAGGATATTTACAACGAGCCCAAGAACGCCTTTGTCGCCCGCTTTATCGGTGATTCCAACATCGTGGACGGCGTGATGCTGCGTGACTTTTTCGTCAACTTCGGCGGTCATGACTTTACCTGTGTGGACCGCGGCTTCAAGCCCAACGAGCCGGTGCAGGTCGTCATCCGTCCCGAGGACGTGCAGATCGTGCCGCCGTCTGTCGGCATGCTGACCGGCCTGGTGCGTGAGGTCATCTTCAAGGGCGTACATTTTGAAATGCATGTGGATGTGGAAGGCTATGAGTGGCTGATCCATTCCACCCAGGCAAGCCAGCCCGGCGAACTGATCGGCATGAACATCGGCCCCGACGAAATTCATATCATGAAGCGTTCGGAGGTGTAAGCGATGCTTAAATCCAAGACCTCCCGCTGGCTGGCCGGGCCGTATCTGCTCTGGATGGCCGCTTTCATCATCGTTCCGCTGTTCATCGTTATCTGGTATGCACTGACCAACGCAGATGGCCGGTTCACGCTGGATAACCTGACCCAGATTGGCCGCTACTCCAGCGTTTTCATGCGCAGTTTGATTCTGGCTGCCGTGTCCACGGCCATCTGCCTGGTCATGGCGTTTCCCGTTGGCTATTTTCTCTCCCGCCTGCGTGCCAACAAGCAGCATATCATGCTCATGCTGGTCATGCTGCCCATGTGGATGAACTTTCTGCTGCGTACCTATGCGTGGATGACTTTGCTGGAGAAGAACGGCCTCATCAACAAGTTTTTTGGCCTGTTCGGCCTCGGACCCTTTAACATGATCAACACCTCCGGCGCAGTGGTGCTGGGCATGGTGTACAACTACCTGCCGTTTATGATTCTGCCCATCTACACGGCCATGACGAAGATCGACAACTCGGTCATCGAGGCTGCACAGGACCTGGGCTGCAACGTCTGGCAGATCTTGTTCCGCGTGCTGGTTCCTTTGACCGGCCCCGGCATTGCCACCGGCATCACCCAGGTGTTCGTGCCTGCGGTCTCTACCTTTATCATCAGCCGTATGCTGGGCGGCGGCTCCAACCTGCTGATCGGCGATTTGATTGAGCTGCAGTTCCTGGGCAATTCCTACAACCTGAACCTTGGCTCTGCCATGAGCCTGGTGCTGATGGTCATCGTCCTGCTGTGCATGAGCTTCACCTCCAGCTTTGATGAGTCCGAGATGGAAGGGGTGATGTAAGATGAACAAAAAGCAATCTGTTCTCTTGCAGCGCACCTATATCATCCTGGTGTTCTGCTTCATGTACCTGCCCATCGCGGTCATGATTGCCTTTAGCTTTAACGAGAGCAAGTCCCGTTCCAACTTCACCGGCTTTACCCTGGACTGGTACAAGAGCCTGTTCCACAACGAAATGATCCTCTCGGCGCTGGGCCTCAGCCTGGTGCTGGCGCTGGTATCCAGCGTGGTAGCTACCGTACTGGGTACACTGGCTACCATCGGCATCAACTCGATGTCCCGCAAAAGCCAGCTCATCATCAACAACATCAGCTATGTGCCTGTCGTCAACCCCGAGATCATCACCGGCGTTTCGCTGATGCTGCTCTTCGTCATGGCGCAGAATTTTGGCATCGGCGGCGAGAGCGGCATCTTCGGCTGGTTCACGCTGTTGATTGCCCATATTACCTTTAATATTCCGTATGTCATCTTCAACGTAGGCCCCAAGCTGCGCCAGCTGGACCCCAGCCTGTACAACGCAGCGATGGATCTGGGCTGCACGCCGCGGCAAGCCTTCTTCAAGGTCATCATGCCGCAGCTGTCCCCGGCCATCCTGTCGGCATTCCTAATTTGCCTGACCTACTCCATTGATGACTTCATGATTTCCTACTTCAACTCCGGCACGATGCAGACATTGCCCATCGCAATCTACTCGATGACCCGCAAAAAGGTCAGCCCCGAGATCAACGCCTTGTCTGCAATCATCTTCTGCGTCATTCTGGCCATTATCCTCATCTCCAACGCGATGGATTCCCGCGCATACCGCCGCAACCAGAACGCCATCCGCAAGGCGATGCAGGACGAAGGGGGGCGCTGAAGATGAAACTGAAAAAGTTTGCTGCAGCAGTTTCCGCTGCCCTGATGCTGGCTGTTTTTACCGCCGCACCTGCGCTGGCTGCTGACGAGATCGAAGTCAACGAGGACATCTCCGTCTCCGGCGACTACGACTGGACCCGTTTTGCCAACGACCACATCACCCTGAATGTCTACAATAACGGCCTATATATCTCCGATGGCTCCGATGACAGCGTGAATGTCGTCTCTGCCTTTGAGGATCTCACCGGCATCAAGGTCAACTACACCACCTACGATTCCAACGAGAGCCTGTACGCCAAGCTGAAATCCGGCGGCGTGTCCTACGATGTCATCTTCCCGTCGGACTACATGGTAGGTAAGATGATCAACGAGGGCATGCTGGCCGAGTTGGATATGGATAACATTCCCAACATTGCCGGCGTGGGCGAAACCTATCTCGACCGCAACTTTGACCCCGGCAACAAGTACAGCGTGCCTTACATGTGGGGCACCACGGGCCTTATCTACAACACGACGATGGTCGAAGAACCGCCCACGAAATGGGCCGACATGTGGGATGTGGAGTACACCAACAATGTGCTGATGTTCAACAACTCCCGCGATGCTTACGCCATCGCCGCCAAGGTAGCCGGCCTGTCGATGAACCCGCAGTCTGTGGACGAGATTACCGCCATCACCGAAAAGCTGAAAGAGCAGAAGAACATCGTGCAGGCTTACGTCATGGACGAAGTCTTTGACAAGATGGAGGGCGGCGAAGCCGCCATGGCCCCGTACTACGCAGGCGATGCCATCACGATGATCGACGAGAATCCCGACCTTGCCTTTGTCCACCCGGAGGAAGGCGTCAACTTCTTCATCGATAACATGTGTGTCCCGGCCAACGCCAAGCATAAAGAGGCTGCCGAGATGTTCATCAACTACCTGTGCGAAACCTCTGTCGGCTTGGCCAACTGTGATTTCATCGGCTATTCCACCCCGTTGACGGCCGTGTGGGAGGAACTGGACGATGATCTCAAGTACAGCGAGATTGCCTATCCCAGCCAGGAAGTACTGGACAAAGCCGAGGTTTTCAACACCCTGCCGGATGACATCAACGCTGCCATGGACGCCCAGTGGAGCGAGATGAAGAGCTACGAGGAGGGCGGCAACGGCTGGATGGTCGTTGTCATGCTGCTGGTGGCTATCGCTATCTCGGCGTTCAACATTTGGCGCAAGCTGCGCAAAAAGTCCCGCGATAATTACTGATTTCTCAAAGCGCTCTGCCTTTTTGGCAGGGCGTTTTGCTTTTTGTGCATTTTCGTGCTATACTGTTGGATAAGTTGACTTTGCTATTGACCATAAGGAGAGCACCCTATGTCCGCTGCACCCAAAACCTACACGCAAAAATTCACCGTCTACCGCCACGATGGCGACCACCTTGGCAACGCAAAGCCCGGTGCGTTGCTGCGCTATGCCCAGCAGATCGCCACCACCCACGCCGAAGCCGCCGGGCTGACCGATGAAGTTTACACCGCCACCCGAACGGCCTTTGTGTTGGCCAAACTGGCTTTGCATATTGACCGCACACCCCGCGTGGACGAAGAGCTGACCCTTGTCACCCAGCCGGAGTGCTGCAAGCGCGCCGTCAATAAGCGCATCACCCATTTTTACGATGCCGACGGGGCCGAGGTCGCCGTTATTGACAGTCGCTGGGTGCTCATCGACATTGACAAGCGCATCATTCTGCGCAAACACCCTGAGCAGTTTGCCGACCATTGGGCCGAGGATGTGCCCTTTGCACTGCCGATGAAGATGACCAAGGCCGCGCCCGAAGCCTGCGAACTGGCAGGGGAGCCGGTCGCCAGCTATTCTCGCTGCGATATGAACGGCCATCTCAATAATACGCGCTATGCCGATATTCTGTGCGACGCACTGCCCTGGTCCGTGTGGGAGCAGGGCACCGTGCAGGATCTGCTGCTCTTCTACCACCGCGAGGTCCCGCGGGGTGAATCCTTTACCCTAAGCCGTGCCCGGACCGGCGAAAAGCAGTATTATTTCAACGGCGAGCGCGAGGGCAAGTCCGCCTTTGAGGCCAGCATCACTTTTGCCTGATTTTTTATGTAAAACTTAGAATCTCTACATAAACCCCTGTTACACTGTTTGCAGTAAAACGTGAAAGGGGTTTTCTTAGTATGCTTACCGCAAAACGCGCCGGGCTGTCCGGCACCGCTCTCAAAATCATCGCCCTGGTGCTGATGGTGCTTGACCACATCCATTATTTTTTCGAGTTCACCGGCCTTGTCCCGGAATGGTTCAGCATGGTGGCACGGCTATCCGCACCGCTGTTTTTGTTCTGCACGGTGGAGGGCTTTGCCCACACGCATGACCGCAAACGATATTTCCTGCGCATCTGGGCCATTGCCACGGCGATGGGCACGGTCGAATTTTTTATGATGTACGCCGGTGTGCTGCGTCGCGGCGACGGCTTTTACCCGCTGAACGCTATCATGCAGAATTTCGTCATCCTCTGCATCATATGGCAGGGCATTGACTGGCTGCGGCAGCGCCGATTTGTACGGGGCGTACTGGCTGCTGCCGCGCCGATCCTCTGGCCGTTTTGCATCGTAGCGCTACTGACGCTTTTTCCCAAAATTCAGGACGCACCGATTGGCTCTGCCGTGTTGGCGTGGGTCATCACCGCGCCGCTGCCTTTGTGGACATCCATCACCGATGGCGGCTTGTCCTACCTGCTGGGCGGCATTGTGCTGTATGCGCTGTATTTTCACAAGCGGCTGCGCCTTGTTGTCTGGGCGGCTGTAACATTTTGTTTTGAGTTTGGCATGGTCTATTTGCAGCTGCGCGGCACGCCGGATTTCGCCTTTTCGCAGATGTTCACCACTTATTACGAGTGGTTCGGCGTCTTTGCCGTGCTGCCCATGGCGCTATACAACGGCCAGCGCGGCAGCGGGCACAAACTGCTGTTTTACTGGTTTTATCCCGCGCACATCTACCTTTTGTACGCAGCATCCTGTCTTGTCTACACGCTCACACAGTGAGGGGTTCTTATGGCCAACATTCTGGCGGTCGATGATGACCGCGACCTGTGTACCTTATTGAAAACAGCACTTGAGCGGGACGGCCATACGGTTGAGACCCGCTGTGCCGGGGCGGATGTGACCGCCGCGCTCTGCCGCTGGGCCGACTGCATCCTGCTGGATATCATGATGCCCGGCGAGGACGGCTTTGCCACCTGCCGCCGCATCCGCACCCTGACCGAAGCGCCGATTTTATTTTTGACAGCCCGCACCGATGAGCCGTCGGTGCTGACCGGCCTTGGCATTGGGGCAGACGATTACTTAAGCAAGCCGTTCCGCATTGCCGAACTGCGCGCCCGTGTCAATGCCCACCTGCGGCGGCAAAACCGTGCCCCGCAGCATCGGCTGGTGCGCGGCGGCATCTGCTTTGATCTGGCGGCCAAATCTGCGGCAGTTGGCTGCACAGCACTGCCTTTTACCAAGTCCGAGTATGCCATCTGCGAGTTTCTTGCCCTGCACGCCGGGCAGACATTTGGCAAAGAGCAGATCTACGAGGCTGTGTTCGGCTACGATGGCACGGCCGATGACACCGCCATTACCCAGCACATCAAAAACATCCGCGCCAAGCTGCGCACCGCCGGGCTGGCCAGCCCGGAAACCGTGCTGAAAACCGTATGGGGAGTTGGATATTTATGGAACGCCGCCGACGCCTGACTTCTTTGCGCAGCGTGCTGCTGCGCTACCTCTGCCTGTGCGGCGGGGGATGCGCACTGATTCTGGTCCTTTGGTGGGGCATTTTTATGCAGCTGATCGATAACGGCTTTCTGCTGTCTGCCACAGCCTCGGCACAAGCCTGTGCCGAGGCGCGTGAAACGGTCGCTTCCATGACGGCAGATACCTTTGACCCATCCGCAATCAGTTCTCTTTGCCGCTATGCCGTCGTCTGTGATGCCAACACAGATGCAGAGCGCGTAACCACCACCAATATGAGCGCCCACCAGCTGAAAACCGCGCTCAACAACCTGCACGGCGGCAGCGGCAACCTGGGGATGATGCAGTATCAGTACATCGTCACCATGGCTGACGGCGCCACCTGCCTTTTGCAGTACGACTACGCCGTACCCTATGCCGACCCGGCCCTGCGGGAACGCCTGCCGGATTTTCAAACCTGTTACATTATCTTGCTGGTCGTTTTGATGTTGGCGTGGCTGGCCGTAACCACCCACCGTACCGTGCGTACCTTTACGGCAGAGACCTCCCGCATCGACGAGGCGACGCGCCAAATCGCCGCCCAGCACCCCGAAGCTGTTGACGTAGACCACGCGCGCATCCGGGAATTTTCGGCCACGCTGCAAGCCCTGCAGACTATGGGCCAGCAGCTTACCGACAGCCTGCAGCGCCAGTGGCAGCTGGAGCAGCAGCGCGCCGAACAGGTTGCCGCACTGGCGCATGATTTAAAAACGCCGCTCACCATCATCCAGGGCAACGCTGAACTACTGGCCGAAAGCGCCAACACCACCACTCCCGAACTGGACGCCATCCTGCGGGCAGGGGACCGTGCCCAGCAATACCTTGCCGCCCTGCGCAGCGCAGGCCCTCTGCCGCCCGGCGAAGCTCCACTTTGTTTTGCAGGAGCAATGGCAGGGCCAGTTTCTCTGCGCCGCCCCGGAACTCAGCCGTGCACTTGAAAACATGCTGGACAACGCCGTGCGCTATACTCCCGCCGGTGGCACCGTCACGCTGACCATCAGCAAGCCAGAGGACACACTGGTTTTCACTGTCACCGATACCGGCCCAGGCTTCACGCCCGAAGCCCTGCACAAGGCCGGGCAGTTCCTGTACACTGACGCCGCCCGCCCTGGCAACGGCCACCAGGGATTGGGGCTGTACCTGGCCCGCAGCGTCGCCCAGGCCTACGGCGGCAAGCTGGTGCTTGCCAACACCGGCACCGGGGCGCAGGTGCAGCTTTGCCTGCCCATGCAATAAAAGATAAAGGCCCGCCGAAGCGAGCCTTTGCCTGTAAAATTTCAGTTTTTCCATTCCCGTGCCTGCGTGATGGCCAATCCGTCCGGTTCCACGCGGCACAGCAGAAACAGCACCTTGACCCCAGCCGTCCGGGCTTGTGCCAGTGCTTCGGCAAATTGCGGGTTGCGGTGCTGGGACGTACTTCGGCCACGCCTTCCATCTGGATGACAAATCCTATCGCACAGTGGTAACCCTGCTGCGCCGCCTTTGCCAACTCGTGCAGGTGCTTGACGCCGCGTAGGGTAGGGGCATCCGGGAAATAGCCGATGCCGTCCACTTCCAGCGTACAGCCTTTCACTTCCAGCAGGTACTTTTCTTCGCCTTTTTCCATGTAGAAGTCAATGCGGGAGCCGCCGTAGGTATACTCCGGCCGCACCAGGTCATACCCTTCCGTTTGCAGCCACTCCTGCACCACCTTGTTGGGGGCCTGGCTGTCGATGTTGACCCACCCCAGGCTGGGCTTGTACACTGCCACCAGATCATATTTGGTTTTGCGGTTCGGGTTATCGCAAACTTCCAGCCGCACATCCGCACCGGGCAGCAGCAATTCTTTGCAGCGCCCGGTGTTTTTTACGTGGACGGTCTGCATCGCACCGTCTACTTGCACCTGCGCAATGAAGCGGTTGGGCCTGCTCACAAACTGACCGCTGATGATCGTGTTATATTTCAAAGTAAAACCTCGTTTATGATAAGCATTATGTCTCACATCCAATATTTATTATAGAGGATACGCCCAAATCCTGCAAGGCGGCAGGGGACTTTCGCAGACACATTGTAATTGCCCCTGCCGTGTGGTAGAATCAGGTAAAATAAAATATCATTGCAAACGAGGTGTATTCGATGAATGAGCCAAACCGTCCCCTTTGGCAGATTATTCTTGCTGCCGCAGTTCTTTTCGGCTTCTTCGTGCTGTTAACGGTCATACGTACCTCTAAAACCGATACCACCCCAGAACCAACCCCCACCCCGGCAGAATCTCCCATCGCTGAGGAACCCGCCCATACCCCCGCACCAACGCCCACCGAGTCGACCGCCGAAACCACCACACCGGAAGAACCTGCCGAAACCACCGCACCAGAAGAGAACGGCGAGCTATTCTCCAAAGACTACATCGGCTCGGGATATAAGACCATTTATAACACCTATCTCAAAGCTACTTCCAACACCCTCGAGTACGGACTGACCGCAAAGGGGGACGGCTATTACATCGTAAACGACACCGAGGACGCCGTGGAAATTTTGCAGTATGACCGCGAGTCCGCCAACGGCAGCTGCGGTCTGTATGTATACGAGCGCTGCGAAAAGGACGCCTACGGCGGCTGGTCTCGGCAGGAGGCCCAGATTTTGAACATCTACGCCTATCGCTACTGGGAAGACATCGCCGTCGCCAGCGGAAAAACAGGCTGGGGTGATGCCCCCAGCCGCGAGTACAGCGAATTGACGGGGGAGTGACCTCTGCGGGCCGCACCATGCCATTTCCACCCACGGATCTGCACGGCACAGCCCCAAATGTGAACATTTTGAAAAATGACAAAAAAATTACAAAAAATGCTTGTAACCCTATTGACATTCGGTGACAAAAAGGTTACAATTTAGTTGCAAGTTAGATAACACCCCAAGTTAAATAACTTTACCACATTTTTCATGTGTTCTTCTCCTCCTTTCTTAAACCCCGCCCCTCCCTCAAGGGCGGGGTTTCCTTTTGTTGTGTAGTCTTTTTTTTAAAAAACACTTGCGTCGGCGAGACAACTATGCTATACTTAAACTCGCATGAGATTTCAAAGGAGTGCTAACTATGAACTGGTATGAGATTGCTCTCGGCGTTGTTCTGATCGCCGTTTCGCTTCTGATCATCGTTTTTACCCTTGCACAGGAGCAGAAGGGCCAGGGCCTGTCTGCCGCCATCATGGGTGATAACACCGCTATGGCTGCCGGCCGTGAGCGTGGCGTCGATGCAAAGCTGGCTAAGCTGACCAAGATCTGCGGCATCATTTTCTTTGTCGTCACGCTGGTCGCTTGCGTTCTCAGCGCACGTCTGTAAGGCAGTTTACAATGCAATAAAAACCGGTCCGCTCCTGCGCACATTGGTGGTGTAAGGCGGGCCGTTTTTTATGGGAAAGTTTCGGGGCATTTGTGCCCAAACAGGAAGGGCCCTGCCGGACGACAGGGCGACGTAAATCAAAGGAGTAACTATGACACCCTTACAAAAAAACATCCTTGCTGCCGTCAAGCGCCGCCCCATGACGCTGCGCGAGCTGCAGAACAACCTGCAGGTGGATAATTCCCGCCTGCGCACCTCTGTCTCCGCCATGGTCGCCACCGGTGAACTGGCCATGAAAAACGGCACCTACGTGCCCGGTTTTGCCACCTACGAGAACCCCACCGCTCCCGGCGGCAGCATTCCTTGCACGCTGGTCAAGCTGGCCGCCCGCTTCGGCTTTGCCAGCCGTGATGACGGCGAGGGCGACATTTTCATCCCCGGCCGCGCCCTGCACGGTGCCATGCCCAACGATAAGATTCTCGTCAAGCTGTTCGACCATCCCCGCGTGGAAGGTTCCTCTGAGGGCGAAGTTCTGGAAGTCACCGTGCCTAACAACCGCTTTGCCGGCACAGTCTGCCTGTCCGAGGATGGCCGTCTGGCCGTCGAGCCCGACGGCTGCCGCGATGTCAAGTTCCTGCTGGCCAAGCAGGGCAGCGAGGGCGTGCACTTGGGTGATAAGGTCGGCTTCCTGATTACCCACCGCGGCGAGCGTCATAACGCCCACCGCGCTGCTGTCGTCGAGAAGTTCGGTTCCTCCGACTACGCCTCCGAGTGCGCCAAGGCCATCCTGTACGGCCGCAACGTCCGCCTGGAGTTCCCGCCGGAGGTCCTGGAGGAAGCCCGTGCCTACGACAACGCCACCATCGACCAGGCCGAAGCCGCCCACCGCATGGACCTGCGCGCCATCCCCATCTTCACCATCGACTCTGCCGAGACGAAGGACATCGACGATGCCATCAGCCTGCAAAAGCTGGAAAACGGCGGCTACGAGCTGGGCGTCCACATTGCAGACGTCAGCCATTACGTCCGCCCCGGCTCTGCGCTGGACAACGAGGCCTACGAGCGTGCCACCAGCATTTACTACGCCGACAAGGTCATCCCCATGCTGCCCACCCAGCTGTCCAACGGCATCTGCTCGCTGAATCCGCAGGAGGACCGCTTTGCCTTCTCCTGCCTGATGCGCCTGGACGAGCAGGGCAACATCCTGGGCTACAACTTCGTCAAGTCTGTCATCCGCAGCCGCGTCAAGGGCGTGTACAAAGAGATCAACGCCCTGCTGGAATCCATGGCCGCTGAAACTACCGAACCTGTTGAAGCCGACGAGGCCGCCGGACCGATCGATCCGGAGAAGCTGAACGCCCTGAAAGAGAAGTACGCCGAGGTACTGGAGCAGCTGCCCATCATGGACGAGCTGTACCGCAAGCGTTTGGTGCTGCGCAAGCAGCGCGGCGGCATGGAGATCGAGTCCGACGAAGCCAAGCTCATCATCGATGAAAACGGCCGCTGCGTGGACATCGTCAAGCGCGGTCGCGGAACTTCCGAGTGCATGATCGAGGAGTTCATGCTGTTGGCTAACCAGTGCGCCGCCAACGCAGGCCGCACTAACAAGGTGCCCTTTGTCTACCGTGTGCACGAAGCCCCCGATGCCGAGAAGATGGAAAAGCTGTCTGCCACGCTGCTGGCCTGCGGCCTGAACGCCAAATTCAAGAACCCCATCCCCACGCAGCTGGAACTGGCTGCCCTGCTGGACGAGACCCGTGGTCAGCCCATCCAGACCCCCGTACACACCGGCATCCTGCGCAGCATGCAGAAGGCCCGTTACGCCCCGCAGCCCTTGGGCCACTACGGTCTGGTGCTGGCGGACTACGCCCACTTTACCAGCCCCATCCGCCGTTATCCTGATCTGGCCATCCATCGCATCCTCAGCGAGATGCTGCTGGGCGCCAACAACGCCCAGATGACCAAGGACTTCACCGACTTTGCCGCCCGCGCCAGCGAGCAATCCAGCAAGCAGGAAGTCACCGCCGTCCGCATCGAGCGCGACGTCGAGGACCTGTACAAGGCCGAATATATGCACAACCACCTGGGCGAGGTCTATATGGGTACCGTGGCTGGCATCACGCCGCGCGGCGTCTTTGTGGAGCTGGAGAACACCGTTGAGGGCTTTGTCCCCGCTGCCGAGCTTTGCAAGGGTGAGCCGCAGGTCGTGGACGGCGTCAGCATGGTCGACCCGCTGACCGGCCGCACCTGGATGCTGGGCACCTCGATGAAGATCCGCGTGGCCGCCGCGGATGTTGCCCTGGGCCGTATCGACTTTGAGTATATGGTCGAGTGATTTTCCTTATTATAAAAGCTCAATAATCTCAAAGAGCCTGAACAGCTTGTGTAAAGCAATCGTTCAGGCTCTTTTTTATTGCACTTTTTCTATTTTGTTCCGTTTCTCAGCGCAGCATGGCCATGATGCTGCGGTTTACTGCCTGCGTTTTGTCGGCATCTTCAAACTGCAGCCGGTGTCCGGCATCCGGCACGATCAGGCAGGGGATAGCCCGTGCCTTGCAGAACTGCTCAAGCTGGTCCGCCGCCAAGTGGGCATCCTTGGTGCCCACCACCGCGCCGAACACATCAGCACCCTGCGGCAGTTCCTGCAAAGTTTCCTCCAGCGGCGTCAGCAGAAAGAACCGCGGCCGCAGCCCCAGCGCCTTCGCCGTACGCACCGCGCAGAGCGTCCCCAGGCTTTTTGCAAGGAAGGCCACATCGGTATAGTCTGCAAAACGAACGCCGGAAAGCCGTCCCAGAATCGACGGCAGAGCCAGCTCCGCTGCACGGCCCATATCGGCCGTGCCGTCAAAAGGCACACCGGCGAAATCCAGGCACAGTGTCTCGTACCCGCGCGCCGTATAAAACGCCAAACAATCCTGCATCAACTGCTGGCGGCAGGTATACCGTATTCCCGGAAACGCGATAACAATTCCTCTTTTCATCATAAAACCCTCCCACGACAAATAAAAAACGCTGACAGCATAACACTATCAGCGTTCTTTATGTCTCGATGTGACAAAAAAGATACCAACGAAACTGTGCATGTGATAGATATATCCGCTTTACTTTATTGCAATCCCATTCTTTCAGCGACTTCTTTTCCTACACTAGTTGTAGTTCTGGCGGGATAAAGATAGTCTTTGGCGTTGCCTCTTGGATCTTTTGATTTTGGGGACAAAAAAAAGCACTGGCTTTTCATGTACATGGGGCAGTCAACGGTAGAATTCACCTAATTTACCGAACAAGAATAATAGTCACTTATGTTGTACAGTATAGATATTTTCTGTACGATAATGCCTTCGTAAACACATTGGATGACTTCGATGATAGTCTGATGCAATAGGTTCGATCGGTTTATCCAGTAGTTGTTGATTTAAGCCAGATAGCGTGGTAAAATTAAAAAGCAGATGGTTATATAATTAAGCAAAGGAGAGTTACACCATGTCAACTATATTGGAAAAATGGCAAATAACAGCAGAGGAATTAACAAAAATTGTTGAGGATAATCCCTCTTTACGTGGGTTTATGTTTGGCTATGTTAGTGAATATAAAGCACGCACTTATTTTAATAGACACGAAGATGTAACCAATCTGATGAAATATGACGACCACGATCGGACGAGCAAAGGTGATATTTCTTTTCATTACAAAGGAAGAGAATTTCGCATTGAAGCCAAGTCACTACAGACAAATTCAGTTATCAATGTAGGGAAGAACTCTTGGAAAGGAAAATTCCAATGTGATGCAAGTGATCGCAGAGAAATAACGTTGCCTAACGGCCATACAGTCAATACCACTTGCCTTGCAGTAGGCGAATTTGACATCGTAGCTGTAAGTTTGTATGCGTTTGGGGATCAATGGCGTTTTGCGTTTGCAAAGAATAGTGATTTACCTCATCCCGGAAGTCGATCTCGCAATGTAACAGTTGAAGATAGGGAATATCTAATCAAAACATTGATTGATATTTCATGGCCGTTGAAAGCACCATTCACAACAGATGTTTATTCCCTACTTGATAGTATGATTTAATTGGTTTTGCGAAAAACCAAGAAGTAAGAATGATTTTTTCGCGCATGTACCTGCTTCTTCAATGTTGATATGCTTGGTCTATTGTTTCGTATCATTACGAACAAATCTTCAATCGTTAGTCCATGCTTTGTATATTCATTGATTATTTCAACGTGGGTCAAGTGCTGCTTATTTGCACTAACTTCATCTTGACACTTTACAATCATTATTCCTTTTGATTTCAAAACCCGTACCGCCTCACACCCTGCGGAGTAATACATATCCAGTACTGCATCATGATATTTCGGAGTATCTTTTTTTTGCTCATATATGCTACCATCGGAATACGCTTCTCTAAAAGAGGAAAAGGTTCCGTTCCCTGCCAAATGATCGCTGTTGCGCCTATAGAACCCTTCCATATAAGGTGGATCAATTACAACACAATCCATAGAGCAATTCTCGTAGGGAAGATTGCGACAATCAACACCTGTTTTGATATCAGTAAAATGCAAATTATAGTCTGACGGATTTACTTTTTTCCAAAAAACACCTTTCCCATATGTTACATCGGCGATCTCAGACCCTATAGGGACATATAGAGAAAGTATGAGTGGAAAGATTTCCTCATTGTTGCGGACATAGGCAGAGAACACTAAATCTGTTGATGATTTTCCAGTTACAACACGCTTTTTCTTTTCTTGGGCCATTGCTTTTACCCCGCAATATGTTCAATAATGCTTTCAATATTGCAGTCTAAGCAAGAGCAAATACGGTCAATAATTTCCATAGAAACCTGTTCGCCACGTGCCATCTTATCCATTGTTGATTTCGAAATTCCAGCGGATTGCATGAGTTGTTTTTTTGTCATGTCACGGTCAATCAGCAACTTCCATAGTGGCTTATAGGAAAAGGCCATACGGACACCACCTTTCTGATTGAAATTGTATCACAAAAATAGTGGGAAGTCAATACTTTTGTATTGCGTACGTGCGCTTTGTTACTTGTTACTTTCTGTTCTTTGGTTCCGATAAGAAAACGGCAGAATTCCTTTGAGTTTAAGGCATTCTGCTGTTCTTTATATTTATTATATTTATTTCTGCGACGCCAAGAAATTGCAAGCAACAAATCGGCCTGTTCAAGACGATCTCACCGGCGAAGTGCTGAACTCGATCATGAGACTCGACTAATCAAGAGGATTGGTGGACTTCATTTTCTAGCTGATACATCAACTAAACTCGAAGAGTTCTTGACTGAGGTAGTGTTTATGTTTCCCGTGGCTTGCAAGCTCTGTTGGGAACGGTTGGGCATCTCTATAAAATATGCCTTAAAAGCGGCCCGTTGATTTTGCTGTTTTTACGTGATGCAACAAACAAAACAGCCCATGACATCTTTTTTGTCATGGGCTTATGGCGGAAAGAAAGGGATTCGAACCCTTGAGGGCTTTATGGGCCCTACAC
>OHZD01000382.1_pt1 | contig 22054 bp, 18 predicted proteins | sample 1580391 | NCBI WGS metagenome assembly OHZD01 (sample SAMEA3882510, study PRJEB24775) | human gut metagenome | biome: human-associated habitat; feature: intestine environment; material: feces | place: Netherlands | collected 2009/2010 | reverse complement strand
TTCCCCAGAATATTTTTCTGCTCTTAGGGCTTGACTTTTAATAGTTAGTCACCTCGTAATTTTATTGTACAGGCTCTTTATAAGAATTGCAAGCCGTGGCTAACCATGTTATAATGCCAAGGAAAGGATGATGATTTTAATGGAAAGGATTCATGCTGAACGTATCGCCCGGGTGCGCACCGCGCTGGAAAGCTGCGGCCTGACCCAGATGATCGTATGTGACCCCAAGAGCGTGTGGTACCTGACCGGCGTAGCCGTGGAACCCTACGAGCGCCTGCTGGCCCTCTACCTGCCGGTAGCAGGCGAACCCACGCTTTTTTTGAATAAGTTGTTCAACGTGTCCAACCCGCCGTGCCAGGCTATCTGGCATACCGACACCGACGCGCCTGTTGAGCAAATTGCCGTCGTGGTGGATGCTGGCAAGCCGCTGGGCATCGATAAGGAATGGCCCGCCAGGTTCCTGATCCCGCTGATGGAAGCCCACCCCGCTATGCCGGTAAAACTGGCCAGCGATTGCGTGGATAACTGCCGCGCCTGCAAGGATGAGGCCGAGCAGGAGCTTATGCGCACGGCCTCCCACATCAACGACCTGGTCAACGAGGAAGCCAAGCACTACGTCAAGGTCGGCATGACCGAGCGCCAGGTGGCCGAGTTCATCGACGCCCGGTTCCGCGCCCATGGCTGCGAAGGCCCCAGCTTTACCACCATCGTATCCTTCGGCGCCAACGCCGCCGACCCCCACCACGAGCCGGACGACACCGTGCTGAAAGAGGGCGACTGCGTGCTGTTTGATATGGGCTGTGTGAAGGACCGCTATTGCAGCGACATGACCCGCACCTGGTTCTGCGGCCAGCCCACCGAGAAGCAGGCCGCCGTGCACGATCTGGTGCGCCGCGCCAACGAGGCCGCCGAGGCCCTTATCAAGCCGGGCGTAAAGCTGTGCGACCTGGACGCCGCCGCCCGTGACCTCATCACCGAGGCCGGTTACGGCGAGTATTTCAACCATCGTTTGGGCCACTTCATCGGCCAGACCGACCACGAGAAGGGCGATGTCAGCAGTGCCAACCGGACCGAGGTGCGCCCAGGCATGATCTTCTCCATCGAGCCGGGCGTTTACCTGCCGGGAGAGTTCGGCGTGCGTGTGGAGGACCTGGTCCTTGTCACCGAGACCGGCTGCGAAGTGCTGAACCACAACGATAAGCATTGGGATGTGGTTGGTAAGTAAACAAAGCAAATACTTCTGTAGGGGTCGATGCCTGCATCGACCCGCGGGCGGATGGCGAGCATCTGCCCCTACAAATTGGCGATAAATTAAACGTAGGAGCAAACCATGAAAATACCTGCAAAAGGCTTTACCCACGGGGGCAAATTCCACGCGGATGACGTGTTCTCCACCGCACTGCTGCAAATTGTGCGGCCGGACATCCAGGTCACGCGCGGCTTTGTGGTGCCCGATGATTTCGACGGCATCGTCTATGATGTCGGCGGCGGCATGTTCGACCACCACCAGGAGCCCCGCGAGACTCGCCCCAACGGCGTGCCCTATGCGGCGTTCGGCCTGCTGTGGCAGGTGCTGGGCGCCCAGCTGGTGGGCGAGCATCAGGCCCGCCTGCTGGACGAAAACTTCATCCAGCCGTTGGATCTGAACGATAACACCGGCGAGCAGAACTCTCTGGCTGACGCCATCGGCAGCTTCAATCCGCTGTGGGACTCGAAGGACGACCCGGACGAGTGCTTCTGGCGCGCCGTGCCGGTGGCCAAAAAGATTTTGGAAAACGAGATCGCCGCCGCCAACGCTGTCAACCGCGCCGACGACACCGTGCGCCGCGCCTATGCCAACATGAAGGACGGCATCGTGGTGCTGCCCGCCTACATGCCCTGGAAAAACGGCCTGTACAAGACCGATGCGCTGTTTGTGGTCTACCCCAGCCAGCGCGGCGGCTACAGTGCCCAGTGTGTGACCGACCACCGCACAAAACGCAGCAAACAGCCGTTCCCGCCCGCGTGGGCCGGTAAACCGGAAGCCCAGCTGCGCCAGATCAGCGGCCTGGGGCTGCGGTTCTGCCACCCCAGCCGGTTCTTGATTACGGCGGACGATAAAGAGACGGCCATCGAGGCCTGCCGCCGCACCCTGCGCGCCGCGGGCCGCAAGGTGAGCGAATGAGCGGGAAAAGGCTGCGGGGCCCGGCCCCCAGCCTGGCAGATGCCTGCCAGCCTGCCCCCGAAACCGCCTGGGTCTATCTGCTGCGCTGCCCGGACGGCAGCCTGTATGGCGGCTGGACCAACGACTTGGCCCGCCGCTTAAAGGCCCACCGCACCGGCAAGGGCGGGGCCAAGTACACCAAAAGCCACGGCGGCCCGGCCGTGCGCCTTGCCTATGCCGAGCGCTGCGCTGACAAAAGCGCGGCCTTAAAGCGCGAAGCCGCCATCAAAAAACTGCCCAAGGCTGAAAAAGAAGCCCTGGCGGCAAAGTGGGCGGCGGACAACCGTATCACCATCCGCATGGCTACCCCGGCGGACGGCGCGGCGGTGGCCGAGCTGTACAACTGGTACGTGCTGCATGGCACCCAGACTTTCCAGTACCGGCTTTCCACGGCCGAGGAGTACGCCGCCAACATTGCGGGTGTGCTGGAAAAAGCACCGTTTCTGGTGGCCATCACCCCGGACGGCCGCTTGCAGGGGTTTGCCTGCGCCCACCCCTGGCACAGCCGCGAGGCCTATGCCTGGAATGTGGAGGCTACCATTTATTGCGCGCCGGATTGCGTCGGCCAGGGGGTGGGCAAGCGCCTGTACACCGCCCTGCTGGAGCTGCTGCGGATGCAGGGCTACTATAACGCCTTTGCCATTGTGACCGGCGAGAACAAGGCGAGCCACGAATTCCACAAACGGATGGGCTTTACCAAAAGTTTTGTGGAAAAGCACAGCGGCTACAAGTTTGGCCGCTGGCTGGATGTGGTGTACTGGCAGTACCCGCTGCGTACCGGAGATGCCCCGCCGGAGCCGGTACGCTACCGGCTGACGGAGGCCGAGGTGGTTTCAATTCTGGAAAAAGTTAATTTGTAACAAAGCAAACCGGCACAGCGCCTTTTCTGTATAACAGAAAGGCACTGTTTTTTGTGCAGTACAGAAAAGTTATCTTAATCATTAAAAATATTGGTTGATAAAGATTGACAAAACTTAGTGGGGGGGGTATTATACATATATCTGGTATTTTATAGGTTTATTATATAAATGCCAAAAGAAGAAGGAAATACAGAATCAGAGATGAGGTAACCAAGCATGCACCTGAATGGAATTGCAAAGCGCATTACAGCGCTTGCCCTGGGCGCGGCACTGCTTACAGCCACTGCCCTGCCTGCGTTTGCCGAGGGCACACAGCCGATCAACGTAAAGTACACCTACAATGCCATAGACGGCACCACCTGGGAAAAGATCTCCCACGCAGACTTTGGTACCGAGACCAATGACGGCGTGGTGGACTACCTGGGCAACGGCAAAGTCGGCCCCTATGTGCAGGGTGCCAGCACCGAGAACAACGGCGACCGCGGCCAGTCCTACAGCTATGCGGCCGAGAGTTACGGCGATTGGGTCTACATCGGCACCATGTACGGCGGCCTGGGCGCAAACTCTATCCTGACCCGCGGCTTTGGTAACCTGGACCCTGAGGTCGCCAAGGCGACCATCGATGTGATGTACAATGGCAACATGTACATCGGTGAGCCGGACGGCGTTTCCGCCGGCGGTATCCTGTACAAGTTCAACGTCAAGACCGGCGAGACCAAAATTCTGATGGCACAGTCTGCTGATGAGGGCGGCACGGGCGTGATCAACATCCTGCGCGGCTCTACGAAGATCGGTGACAAGCTGTACTTTGTCGGTATGACCATCGACCGCAAAACTCCGGGCCTGACCGAACAGGAGTATCAGACCGCGATTGCCCTCCAGAGCGGCTTCCCCTGCGTCTACGAGGTTGATCCGACCCAGGGCGATAAGATCACCCGCATCTACGACTGTGGCGTTGAAGATATCAATGATTACCGCAAACTGACCTCCGCGAACGGAGCGACTTTGGCGGAGATCAATAACTGGTACTTTACCTCCACCCGTGCCATTTCTACTTACACGAACAGCAAGAACGAGACCGCACTGATTGCAGGCGGCCTGAACGCGGACGAGGGCGCTTTCCTGGCAGCTTCCAACAATCCCTCTGCCGGGCAGGATACCTTTACCGAGATCCTGGGCAAGGCCGAGTTTGACAGCTTGGGTGTGACCCCGGCCTGCAAGCGCGGCGATGTCAATGGCGGCGGCGGTATTTATCAGGTGCTGCAGTTCAACAACAAGCTGTATGTTGTTGTCTGCGTGGGAGATGAAGCCTCCCAGAACCCTGACAACGGCATGAAAACCTCCTTTGCCATTGTGCGCGGCGAACTGACCGGCACCGATGCCACGAAGCGCGAAAACTGGCACTGGTCTGTGCTGGCTGGCAACACCGAGGGTGAGGGCGATGCCAAGGCAAAATATGCTTACGGCATGGACCCGGAGCGCGTCAGCGCCGGTGCCTGCACCCTGCAGGTCTACGGCGACTACCTGTACATCGGCGACTACAACGATGTCAGCAGCGCTTTGCAGAACATGGTCACCAAGAAGAACTTCCAGACCCTGTACACCAACCTGCAGCAGTCCATCAACCTCTACCGCATGGACAAGAATGAGAATGTGGAAAAGGTCGTGGGCGACCCGACCGAGGCATTCCCCACCAGCCTGACCGGCGCTGGCTCCGGCTATGGCACCCACATGACCCAATATACTTGGCAGACCGCCGTGCATGAGGGTAAAATGTACCTGAGCACGATGGACGAGACCACCTTGCTGGAGCCTATCGCCCAGTTTACCAATGGTGACCTGCTGAACATGAGCGCCGAGGAATGGCGGAAACAGATCAATTACCTGCGCGTTCTGCTGGAGCTGATTGCCAAGAAGAGCGATGACAGCGCATCCGGTGTGGCCATGTTCGCCCAGAATGAGGCAGCTACCCCGGAGACCGCAACCCCCGAAACTGCCACCTATGCAGCCCCCACCACCCCGGCCAACCGCAGCGAAGCCCTGGCTCTGGTGAACGCCGCTGTGGTCGCTGCCAACGAGCATGCTGCCGACGCCGTTTCTGTTTACGAAGCCCGCACCGAGCAGGATGACGCTGCTACTGAGCAGCCGATCACCCTGACCGAGGAGCAGACCAACGAACTGGCCGATGCCCTGGTGGACGGCGAGTATGTCCTGAACTCCCTGGACGAGGATTCCTCCGCCCAGCTGTTTGATATGAACAGCCTGATGGCGGACTTGACCGATCTGGTCGACACCACCGAGGTGGAAGAATTCGTTGAGTACTACGGTGAACTGATCGATGCTTTGGGTGACATTGCAGACCAGCTGCCCCCGAACCTGAAAGCCCTGTATGAGCTGTTGCTCCAGGTCGCCACTAAGGAAAACATGATCTATCTGGTCAAGTGCCTGCCCTACCTGAAGGACTCCGAGGCTGGTTTTGACCTGCTGACCTTTACCAACAACGCCGACGGTTCTGTTACGATGGAGCCTGTCACCCGCACCGGCTTTGGTGACCGTTACAGCCACGGCTTGCGCGTCTTTGCCGAGACTACGGATTACTTCATCATCGGCACGGCCAGCCCGTTCTATGGTAGCCAGCTGTGGCGCACCAAGAACACCGCTGTCAAGCCCGAGCCGACTCCCAGCGAGAAGCCTGCCGCTACTCAGAAGCCCACTACCGTGACCGCTACCGTGACCGCTACCGCGGCCGAGACCACCGCACCCGTGGCTAAGACCACCGGTGTTATCCCGCAGACTTCGGATGATATGCCTATCGTCCCGCTGGCGGTTGTCTGCCTGGGTGCCCTGGGTGCCTTTGGCGTGGCCTTTGCCCTGAAAAAGCGTAACCACCAGTAACCCGAACCGCAATTTCCCATAAAGCTGAATCAGCTTTTTCTGCATGCTGACGTCCCCGTCGTTGCCCCAAGCAGCCGACGGGGACGTCTTTTTTTGCCAATTAACTAAAATGGTCGCTTAAATATTAGCTGAATTCGGGTTGATTTGCCCGAGACCGGGGGAGTATAATACAGGTACATGCAAACCGTAGGTATCCACCCCTACCATTTTGCCTGGACGCTGGCTCCCGGCGAAAGCTTCACCGCGCCGGAAGCCGCCTTTATAGCAGCACCGGCTTTGTGCTGCACACCCTGGGCTTGCCCCTGTGGGTGGACTATGGCGGGGTGCCCGCAAAAGATCTTCTATTTAAAAAGGAGCAACCTGTTTATGGCAATCATCAAACTGACCCCCAGCTGCAAAGACTACCTGTGGGGCGGCAGCCGTCTGCGCACCGATTTTGGCGTGCAGAGCGATCTGGACCCGCTGGCCGAAGCCTGGGTGCTCTCCTGCCACCCGGACGGCCCCAGCTACCTGCCCGACGGCACCACCCTGGCTGATTATGCGGCCGCTCACCCGGAAGCCCTGGGCACCGATTGCACAAAATTTGAACAGTTCCCGGTTTTGACAAAATTTATCGATGCAAGGAATGATTTGTCCATCCAGGTACACCCCTTCAATGAGTACGCACTGAAAAATGAGCACCAGTACGGCAAGACTGAGATGTGGTACGTGCTGGATTGTGAGCCGAACGCCTTTCTGTACTATGGCTTTGACCATGAGATCAGCAAAAAGGAATTTGCCGAGCGCATCAAAAATAACACCCTGACGGAGGTTTTGAACGCCGTGCCTGTGCACAAGGGGGATTGTTTTTTTATCCCGTCGGGCACGCTGCATGCCATCGGCAAGGGCATCGTGGTGGCCGAGGTACAGCAGAACTCCAACGTGACCTACCGCGTTTACGACTACGGCCGCGTCGGTGCCGACGGCAAGCCCCGAGCCCTGCATGTGGAAAAGGCACTGGATGTGACCCTGTGCACCCCGCCGGTAAAGCATGATTTTGGCGGACATCTGGCCCAGTGTGAGTATTTCACTGTGGATGCCAGAAACGGCGCCTTTGAGGGCGTGGCGGACGAGAAGAGCTTTGTCTCGCTGCTCATCACCGATGGCGAAGGCACCCTGACCAGCGGCGGCGAGACCGTGGCTGTGAAGAAGGGCGAGAGCTACTTCCTGCCCGCAGCCAGCGGCCCCTACGCCGTGACCGGCACCTGCCAGACGCTGGTGACGACCGTATAACGGAATAGAATTAAGAGATTTAGGGACAGCCCGTACTGCAGAAAACAGTGCGGGCTGTCTTTTTTTGTGTGAACCTGCGTGCGACGTTTTTTCTCCGTTGGCGGGGGTATACTCAGCCTTGAAATCAGCGGACGGCTTGTCCCACAGGCCGCCCGGATCAAACGGGGGAGGAACCGCCATGAACAAACGTCTGTTGGCAGGGCTTATGGCCTTTTGCCTTGCAGCTGGGGCCGCCAATGCCGCTTTTGCTGAGGACCCGCCATTATCGGGAACGCTACATACCGAGATCGCCACCAGCGAGACCGCCGCCCCGGCAGAGCCGACACCTGTGCCGCCCGGCCCGGCCGAGGAGGACCCGGCAGGGGAAAACACGACCGGGGACGAGCTGTACACACCCACGCCAAGCACGACACCGGCCACCACCGCCACGCCTGAAAGCGCCGACCCGCCGGATGACAAGGATGAACCGGCAGTGCAGGCGGTGACGCTGCGCAGTGTGAAGATACAGGATAACATCAAATCTACGGGCGAGCTGGTAGCGGTCGTCAACGGACAAAGTGACCCGGTGGACGGCGTGACCTACACCTGGTATCGCAGCAAGACCAGCGAGGATGGCAGCTGGCAGCAGGTCACGGGCCAGGCTGTCAATGGTTCAGACAAGAACCTGACCGCCGAACGCCCCCACGCGCTGAACGCCGCGCTGGATACGCTGCTGGCCCGCCAAAGCGACCCCAGCGCCGCCGACACCGACCGCTACCATTATAAGGTGGATGTCGCCTCCGGCAGCGGCACCCTGCAAGCCGAGACTCAGGTAAACTATTATGTGCAGCTGCAAAACGGCAGCTTTGAGTATCCGGTGGTCAGCGACGGCAATTTTGCAAGTGACCGCTTCTGTTACCCGGAAGACCATCAGCGCGCCCACTTTTTGCAGACGCGGGATGCGGAAACGACCAGAAGCATTTACTGGTATACAACTACCGAGTGCAATCGCTGGGGCGATAGTGTCAAGGGAAAATTTATCGAGATTGCCGACGCGACTACGACCGTTTATACGGACACTGTTATTACAGGATGGGACCGCAAGGGTAATGAGATAAAAGAAACTTACACAGACCCCAACGACGTGACCCAGGCCTACGCCATCGGCAAGGCCTACGATGGCGGCCAGTTTGCCGAACTGAACTGCCAGGCTTACGGCGCCCTGTACCAGGACGTGCTGACCGTGCCCGGCGCAACCTTAAACTGGAGTCTGGCCCACGCGGGTCGCGACGGCACTGACACGATGGCCTTGATGATCGCTCCGGTGGATGTGGCCCAGGACATCACCGACGCGCTGAAAAATAAGACCACCCGCGCCGCCATCCAGGAAGCTCTGAACGGCAGCATCACGGTGAACGGCGTGAACGTGCCCATCCGCAACTACATTGTGGACGGCAATATCTCGGATGGCTGCACCGCATGGGGCGTACACAACGGTACCTACAAGGTCCCGACGGGGCAGTACGTCAGCCGGTTCTTCTTTGTGGCGGTGGCCAGCGCCAGCGGCGACAGCGAGGAGGGCCTCAAGCGCGGCAACCTCATCGACCGCGTCTGGTTCAGCACCGACCCTGTGCCCCCGGCTGCGGGCAGCGGCATCCTGCGCGTTACCAAAACGCTGCTGAAAACCGACGGTACCGCCCTGACCGATGCCGAGCTGATACAGGCTAAAGAAAATCTGCACTTTACCGTGGTCAACTCGGACCGCCAGATTGTGGGGGACTTCAGCGGCAGCACGATGCAAGCGGATAGCATCAACCCCAACGTGCTGCAATACACGCTGGAGCTGCCCCTGGCGGACAGCAGCGGCAACACCTACAACTACGCTGTGACCGAGACTGCCCGCGGTGAACCCACCGGTTACGATTGCACGCTGGTACGCACCGTAAAAGACGGCGGCGTGTGGACAGACGTGACCGATACACCGATACACAGCGGCATTGCACTGACCGCCCAGGCGGCAACAAATATCCGGTTTGAAAATACCTACGCCCGCGCCACCGGCAGCCTGACCATCACCAAGCAATTGCCCGACGATGCCGACGATGCCCTGCAAGCCGACTTCGCCGAAACAGTCAACACCTTTACGATCGCATCCGTTGCCGCAGGCAGCTACACGCCGCAGTATAGCGCGGGCGCCCGCCCGGCTACCGTCAGCCCGGACGCGAGCGGCCGCCTGACGCTCTCCATCAAAGGCGCAGGCAGCGTGACCCTGCCGGGCCTGGCCCCCGCCGGCTACACCGTGACCGAATCCGCCGCGCCGAACCTGACCAACTACTACCTGACCACTCCCACCGCCGACCGAACCCAATCGCTGGATGTCACAGCAGGCGGCACGGCCGAGGCGCGCTTCACCAACACCTACGAACCCTACCTGTCCGTCACGATCACCAAAAAAGTGGTGGGCGATATGGGCGATACTACGAAAAACTTCTCCTTCACCGCCACGCTGGACACCACCCAGATCCGCCAGGGCAGCGCGTACACCACGGCGGGTGGCGGCGCGGCGCTGACCGACACCGGCTTCACCCTGCGCAGCGGCGGCAGCGTCACCCTCACCCACCTGCGCGCGGACCAGACCCTCACCCTGACTGAGACCGACCCCGGCGACCACACGGTCAGCTGGCAGCTCAACGGCGACGACGGCCCCACCGGCGTAACCTGCACGCTGCAAGTGCCCCGGGCCCAGCCCGCCGAGATCACCTGCATCAATACCCGCAACGTGGGCATCCCCACCGGCCTGCACACCGGCGCGGCGCCCTACCTGGCACTGGTCGGCTTGTGCTGGCTGGGCTGGCGGCTTCTGCGCTGCAGGGAGGTGTGACCCATGCCACGGGAGGACCTTCTGATTACTGACAAGGAAAAAACACGTGCCAGAGCGGAAATTCACCGTTTCCTCACCCGCCTGGCGGTGTTCGCCGCGCTGTGCTGGGTGCTGTTCGGGGTCGTGTTCGGGCTGGCGGTGGTGCCGGGCGGCGCTATGGCGCCCCGCCTGTGCGGCGGCGACCTCGTCCTGTTCAGCCGGTTCGAGCGCGGCACCGCGGCCGGGCAGGTCGTGCTCTACCGGCAGGACGGCACGCTCCGCCTTGGGCGCATCGCGGCGCGTGGCGGCGATACCGTCACTGTGACCGACACCGGCGCGCTCATCATCAACGGCAGTACGGTGGCCGAGCCGGACATCACCACCCCCACCCAGCCGGTCGAGGGCGGCCCGGACTACCCCGTCACCCTCGCGGAGGACGAGCTTTTCCTGCTGTGCGATGCCCGCACCACGGGGGCGGACAGCCGCCTCTACGGCCCCATCCCACAGCGGCAAGTGCTGGGCACGGCCCTGGCCGCCCTGCGCCGCAGCGGGCTGTAAACCCTGCTGCAACCCCAACGGAAGCAACATAAATCCATGTTGGAAGAGAGGAACCACCTATGAAGACCACCTACATTTCCCGCGCCAAATTCGGCAAATTTACCGCTGCCATCGCTGCGGCTGCCCTGCTGGCAGGTACCGCAGCGCCCGGCGTGCTGGCCGCGGATTACACCGCCCAGCTGACCAAAACCATCGACATGACCGCCGCCCCCGGCGCAGGCGTGCCCCACGGCAGCATCACCTTCACGGTCGGCACGGTCGCAAACCTGCCCTCCTGGGCGGCCGGCACTGCCGTCAAAGGTACGGCCGCACAGATCAAATCCACCGAGCTTACCGCCGCCTTTACGGGCGGCACGGTCAACACCGTCACAGTCCCTTTCACCTTTGACAGCGACGACTTCACCGCCCCGGGCGACTACATCTTCTCCCTCACAGAGACCGCTGCCGGCATCACCGGCCTGACGCAGGACACCGCGGCCCGCTACATCGTGGTGCGGGTGGTCAACACCGACCCCGCCGCGCCCACCGGCGCCCTGCGCATCTCAGACATCAACATCGTCAACGCGGACGGCACGGCCAAGGCGGACGAGATCACCAACACCTACGCCGCCTACGGCCTCTCGGTGGTCAAGCACCTCAGCGGCAACTTTGCCAATGCCGGCGACGAGTTCACCTTTACCATCGCGCTGGACGACCCGGACGAAACGCCCCACGCCAGCTCGGTCACGGTAAAAACCGGCGGCGAATCGGCAGATTTCTCCACCATCACCGGCGACACCGTCGCCTTCAACGCAGACGGCACCGCTGAAGTCAAAGCCGGCATCACCGGCGGCGAAAAGATCGAGGTCACCGGCCTGCCCGCTAACACGGGCTACACCATCACGGAATCCGGCGATACAGCGTCAAGTTACACCACCACCTGGGACGGCATCACCAAAACCGGCAGCGACGACAAAACCTCGGACGCCCAGACGATGGCCGCCGCGGACAAGACCATCACGGTCACCAACAGCCGCACCGCACCCACGCCCACGGGCCTGCTGCTGGACGCTGCGCCCTACGGTACCATGCTGCTGGCGGCGGGCACGGGCAGCGTGTTGCTGCTGCGTAAACGTCATAACAGCGACGAATAATGCTGCTGGTGGCAAAACTGGCGCGGTGGGGTGACCGGCTGCTTACGCTGGCGGCGGCGCTGCTGCTGGGGGCGCTGGCGCTGTTTGGGGCGTGGTCGCTGTGGGACATCGCCGCCACACGCCGCGCGGCCCTGCCGGAGCAGACGCTGCGGTTCAAGCCGCTGGCCGCCGCGCCCGCGGACAGCCCCGGCTTTGCCGAGCTGCGCGCCCTCAACCCGGACGTCTGCGGCTGGCTCACGCTGGACGGCACCCGCATCGACTTTCCCGTCGTGCAGGGGGCGGACAACATGGTCTACGTCAACACCGACGTGTACGGAGATTTTTCGCTTTCTGGCGCGATATTTTTGGACTCGCGCTGCCCGGCGGACTTCACCGCGCCCTACAGCATCGTCTACGGTCACCATATCGAGGACGGCGGCATGTTCGGTGACATCGTGCAGTTTACCCAAAGCGATTACTTTGCCGCACACACCACGGGCACGCTGATAACAGACGATACAGCGTATAATGTCGCGCTGTTCGCCTGCGTGCGGGCCGACGCCTACGACCCCGTGCTCTACGACCCCGCCCAAAGCCCGGACGCACTGCTGGCCTACATCAAGGCGCACGCGGTGCAGTACCGCACGCCGGGCAGCGGGCCGGTGGTGGCCTTTTCCACCTGCACCGAGGCCGCCACCAACGGCCGGGTGCTGCTGTTCGGCCAGCTGCTGCCCCAAACGTAAAAGGAGGAAATAAGGATGAATAACACCCAAAAACGCACGCTGCGACGCATAATAATAGAGGCTGCACTGCTGCTTTTGCTGCTGCCGCTGCAAGCCCGCGCGGCGGAGTACAAATGCACGGCCGAGCTGCCCGTCGAGGTCCGCACCTCGGGCGCGGCCACGGCCGAGCGGTTCACCATCACCCTTACGCCCGAGGACGGCGCCCCCGCCCCCGCGGCGGACACGGTGCAGGTCAAAGGCAGCGGCACGGCCGGCTTTACGGGGCTGACCTACACCGCCCCCGGCGACTACCGTTACACGGTGCGCCAGTGCGCGGGCGGCACGGCGCACATGACCTACGATGCCACGGTATACACGGTGACGGTGCGGGTGACCAACCAGCCGAACGGCGGCCTGGGGGCCGAGATCTGGGCCACGGGCGGCAGCAGCGAAAAGACCGGCCTGCTGCTGTTCCAGAACCGGTACGACCCGCCCGCCGCGCCGACGCCCACGCCTGCCCCGGCCAAAACTACCCCGGTCCCCGCGCACCCCGCGCCCAAGTCCGCCCTGCCCAAGCCCGCCCTGCCCCAAACCGCCGACTCCATGCCGGTGACCCTGCTGGCCGCGCTGGCCGTGCTCTCTGCCGGTGGGCTAATGGGTCTATATTATAATAAGTACGGGAGAAAGGAGAGAAAATAATAATTTAGGCAAAAGGCTCCCCTCAAGGGGAGCCTTATCCCCGCCCCCGGCCCTCGACCGGGGGTCTTTTTGCGTGTCCCGTTAAAATTTTACTAAACCCTACAAATTGTGGTGCGATGCGCTAAGCTCTACTATTACCACAAGTCATTCACAAATTGCCGCAAAGTTGGCGGAATAATTGTGCATTTTTACGGCGAACAAAATGTGCGCAACTCTTGAAAAAATTTTTGATTTGGTGTACTATTATAGAAACTATCGTAGCAAAATGTTCGCTGGGATAGATTTTACTAGTGGAGATACGGGAATTTTGAGTAAAAAGGCATTTAAATTTAACAAAAAATTACTTTATGTACTGATTTTGGCGACGGCCCTGTTGTTGGCTGGCTGCGGCGGGGCAAAGTCTACCCGTGCAAAAGCGGACGAGACCGTGCACACCACGCTGTTTGATTTCACCTGTGGCCAGCCGGAAACGATCGAAAAGTTCGGTAATATCGCAATCCCTGAGGGGGACAAGTTGGTACAATTTCACATCTCTGTGACCAATACCAGCGATGAAACTTACGACATTTTCAAGGACGATTTTCAACTGCAATGGGGCGATGGCGACAACGATTTCGGCGTTGCGATTTACCCTGTTACGCCTGAAATGTTCCCGAATGATACTAAGCTGGAACCTGGTGCCACGGTTGAAGGCAATATGCTGGTTGCCGTGCCCAGCGATTCCGCCACGCTGACTGTTGCGTACCAGGAAGTCCTGGGCAACGGCAACGATGGCAACAACTTCTTTGTGGATCTTAGTTTATGAAACAACGCACCAAAGCACTTTTAGCGGCGGTCATCTCCGGCGCGGCCTTTGCAGGGCTGGTCGGCGGGCTGATCTTCTGGCTTCCTTCTTATAAAGAGAAAAAAGAGATGGAAGCCATCAAGCCTCAGGAAACGCAGAATGCCGCACCCCCCACGGACGAACCCGAAGCGACCCCTGACCCGGCCGCCGAGGAAGCCGCCCAGCGGGCCAAATACGCTGATCTCATTGCCCGCAACCCCGAGTTCGCAGGCTGGATCGAGATCCCCGGCGTGGACATTGACCTGCCTATCCTGCAAACCACCGACAATTACTTTTACTTATATCACGACCTGGATCGCGCCGATGATAAGCGCGGCATGCCCTTTGCGGATTATGAGTGCGACATGAAAAACGGCCGCCACCTTATCATCTACGGGCATAACATGGGCGTTAATAATACCGACCGCTTCTCCAACCTGCAAAAGTACCGCGATGCCGATTACTACACCGCGCACCCCTACTTGCAGCTGGACACGCTGTACAAAAGCGAGATTTACAAAATCGTAGCGGTCTACGCCGTCACTTCCCGCGAGAGCGACGGCGATGTCTTCCACTTCAACGAGTATATCGACCTGGACGATGCCACCGAGCAGACGTTTTTGGACGAAGTGGCCAAGCGCGCGTTTTACACCACCGGCGATTACGCCTACCCCACCGAGCGGCTGCTGACCTTAAGCACCTGCACCTACCAGATGGACGATGCCCGCATGGTCATCCTGGCCCGCCCCCTGCGGGACGGCGAGACCACCGAGGCCGACACGGTGCACATCAACAGCGACCCGCTCCTTCCCGCCCGCTGGCCTGCGGGTAAATGATTTTCGCAATAACCGAAAAGCCCTAGGGCTTTTGTTATTCCTTGCTTGCACAAGGAATAATGGGTTCTATTGGTAAGTTCTCTCCCTCAGTCAGCTTCGCTGACAGCTCCCTCTCAGAGGGAGCCATTAGGCGCTGCGCGCCAGAAAGGCCCCCTCTGCGAGGGGGCTCCCGCGAAGCGGGTGGGGGAGAGAGCCTAAGACCAGCAACCCTCTTAAAAGGCCCCCTTGTGTAAAGGGAGCCTTTACCCATCCTTGGTTCACCACCTCCATCCCAAGTGGGGGTGTTGGATATATGTCCGTATCTACTGCGCAAGCAGGCGGGTGCGCTTGGGGCATCCACCTGCAAAACGCTTTAGATAAATTTTAAAGAATAGGAGAAATTAACATGCAGAAAACGAACTTCAAAACTCGTCTGCTGGCTCTGCTGACTGCCGTGTTCATGGTTATCGTGAGCATCCCGTTTGCAGCGTTTGCAGATGCAGAATGTTTGAAAGAAATCAAAGTTGCTTTCTATCAGTACACTGACAATGGTAGTGTTCAAGCTGCAGGCGACTTTAGCTTGAAGCCCGGTGAGGATAACTTCATTCCGAGCTGCTTCCTGCCTGAATCCGGTCTGGATGACAGCAAGCTGGACCACTGGACTTACCAGAATGGCAAAGCTGATTTCAAGCCCGGTGCTTCCGTGACTTATAATGAGCTGGCTAAGCTGGTTACTGTTACTGACAAAGATGGCGTGGGTTATATTACCCTGGAGCCTGTCTTCAAAACCGAGAAACCTGTTGAGAAGACCGTCGAAATCAACCTGAACACTGACAATAACAAGGGTACTTTCGTTGGTTATGATGGTGCTGAGACCATCAGCTTCGAGAACCTGCCGGAGATCGGCGATCCTATTGCCCTGCCCAAGGTTAAGGCTAACGACGGCTACAAGTTCACTGGTTGGAAGGTCGAGGGCGCTGGCGAAGCTGGCTACCTGGACGCTGACGCCACTGAGTTTGGTTACACCGGCGCTGCTCACTTCCCCAAGGACTCTACCGTTGGTTACATCACTCTGACTGCTCAGTTCGAGGAAGTCAAGACCGAGCAGCCTGAAGAGACCAAGAAGACCGTTGAGATTTACCTGAACACCGATAACACCAAGGGTGTCTTCGTTGGTTACGACGGTGCTGAGACCATCAGCTTCAAGAACCTGCCGGAGATCGGCGATCCTATTGCTCTGCCCGAGGTTAAGGCTAACGACGGCTACAAGTTCACTGGTTGGAAGGTCGAGGGTGCTGGCGAAGCTGGCCACCTGGACGCTAACGCCACTGAGTTTGGTTACACCGGCGTTGCTCACTTCCCCAAGGACTCTAACGTTGGTTACGTCACTCTGACTGCTCAGTTCGAGGAAGTCAAGACCGAGCAGCCCGAAGAGACCAAGAAGACCGTTTCCGTTACCATCACCACCAACAACGAGCAGGGTATCTTCCCCGACTATGACGGTCAGGAAGTTATCCACTTCGATAACCTGGATCCCAACACCGACCAGCAGTTCGAGCTGCCCAAGGTCGAGGCTAAGCCTGGCTACGAGTTCATCGGCTGGCATGTGAATGGTAATGAAGTGGGCGCTTGGGATGCCGACGCTAAGACCTTCGGCATCACTGGTCTGGCTCATTTCGAGAAAGGTTCCAACGTTGGTTACCTGACCATCGCTGCTGTCTACAAGGCAGAGACCGAGCGCACTGTTGAGGTCACCTTCTCTGTTGCCCCCGATAAGGGCGAGTTCAAGAACAAGGAACTGTACACCAAGACTGCTGACAACGCTCAGAAGCTGACTACCACCGAGTTCGATGGTACTCAGTACGCTATCCCCGAAGTTGTTGCTAAGGAAGGCTACAAGTTCGTTGGTTGGAAGGGCCAGGGCGCTGACGTTATCGCTTGGAACGCCGAGGCTAAGACCTTCGGTGTGACCGGCCTGTGCTTCTTCAACGGCGACGATGCCACCACTGGCTACGCTACCGTTGAGGCTGTCTTCGAGAAGATCGAGGACAAGAAGAACGACAACAGCTCTTCTTCCTCCAGCGCTTCCTCTTCCAGCAACAAGACCACCACTGCCTCCAGCAAGGCTGAGCAGAAGGTCGTCAAGGCTGCCGCTGCCCCGGCTAACACCACCAAGGTTCTGCCCAAGACCGGTGCTTCTAATGTTGCTCCGCTGCTCGGCGGCAGCCTGGCAGTTGTTGCCCTGCTGATGGGCTACGGCGTTTACAGCCTCGTTCTGCGCAAGAAGGACTAAGATAAACCTTTGCCCCCCCGCGCCCTTTGGGCGTAACGGATATTGGTTTACCTAAAATTGTGTGGTTTCCCCATAGGGTAGCGGTACCCAATGCTGCCGCTCCTGGGTGGGCGCGCTAGCATCCACCAAACCCGATGCGATTCAACACAAAAACACCCCCGCACGGATTCATACCGTGCGGGGGTGTTGTCGTTATAAAGGCTCCCCTCAAGGGGAGCCATTTGCATCATCCAAAATTCAGGCCCAGGCTGGCGCGGATGTCGCGGCTGGTATGGCCCAGGCGCAGCATGTAGCGGCCGGGGGCAGCGTACCAGGCATGGCGGGCGGGGTCATAGTGGGCCAGGTCCCGCGCCGTCAGCACAAATTCTACGTCCCGCTCCTCGCCGGGATCCAGCCAAACCTTGCTGAAACCCCGCAAAACCTGCGGCACCCGGCCGCCCGCAATGGGTGCGCCGGTCTCGTCGCTGATATAAAGCTGCACCACCTCGGCCCCGCGCACGGCGCCGCTGTTTTTCACGGTGACACATACTTTTACCTCGCCGCCCTCGGCCAGCGTGTCGGCGCTTAACCGGGCATTGCGATACACAAACCCGGTGTAGCTCATGCCGTGGCCAAAGGGCCAGCGCACCGGCATACGGCGGGCATCGTACCAGCGGTAGCCCACGTATACGCCCTCGCGGTAGTCGGCCGTGCGGCCGTCACCGGTGTAGTCCAGGTAGCAGGGGGTGTCCTCCAGGTCTCGGGCAGGCGGCCGCTGGGGTTGGCGTCCCCCCACAGCAGGGCGTCGGTGGCTTCGCCCACGCCCTCGCCCGCCAAATACATACATAGCACCGCCGAAACATCCCCCGCCCACGGGCACTCTACGGGGGTACCGGTATGCAGCACCACTACGGTGTTTTTCTGCACCGCCGCAATGCGGGCAATCAGGTTGTTCTGGCAGTCCGGCAGGCGCAGGGTGCGGCGGTCGGCATCGGGGCTGACGAAATTTTCCGGCAGGCCCGCAAACACTACGGCTACATCGGCGTGCTCCGCCGCCGATACTGCCCGCAGGAATTCGCCCTCGTCCCGCTCGTCCCTGTTGGCGGGAAAGCCCGTCACATACCCCACGCGGCGGCCTTTCAGCAGCGCGGCGTCCAGCGCACCGATGGCCGCAGGGGTGGGCTGACCCTCGCCATAATAGCGCGGGGTCTCGGCAAACGCGCCGATGTACGCCACCCGCTGCCCGGCTTTGAGCGGCAGTGCGCCCAAATTCTGCACCAGCACGCCGCACTGCGCGGCCAACTGCACCGCCAGCGCGTGGGTGGGTGCGGTGGACGGTGTATCGTTGGTTTTGGCGGCGGGCTGCGGCAAAAGAGCGGCGGCGGCCTCGGCCAAGGGTACGCCGTTCAGCGTGCCGCTGCCGTACCGCACCCCCTGCGGCCCGGCCTGCAGGGACGCTGCGGCGGGCGGCAGGTAGATCTCCTGCAGTGTGCGCTCATCTACGCGGCGGTCCGGGGCGTCGGTGACCTGGCTGCAGCACAGCAGCGGCCCCACCACGGCATTTTGCGCGCCGCCCACAACCGCTGCCGCCAGCGCGGCGGTCAGGTGCGGGTCCTCACTGAACATGGCAAAATTGCGGCCGCACAGCGGGCTGCGCTTGATGTTGGGGTCGACCTCCGCCTGCCCCTGCGCCGCGCCCACGCTGCGCGCCAGGGCAGGGTCAAAGCTGGCCGCCACGGCACACGTCGCCGGCAGCACCACACCCGCGTTTTGCTGAACGGACATAGAAATAACGCTCCTTTTTTTGCAATATTGTTCATTATAGCACATAAAACATGGTAAAATAAAGGGAAAAAGCCGAATTGTAACAAGTCGTACACAACTGCCCGCTACACTGGGGGTGGAAAGGGGATAAACATGACAAAAGTGCTGATCGCTGAGGACGAGCGGCCCATCGCCCGCCTGCTGGAAATGAACCTGACCCGCGCCGGGTATGTATGCACCCTGGCGCCCGACGGCCTGACTGCCGCCGATCTGATCGAGAAAAACGACTACGACCTGGCCCTGCTGGACATCATGCTGCCCGGCCTGGACGGCTACGCCCTGCTGGATTACCTGCGCCCCCAGGGTGTGCCCGTGATATTTTTGACCGCCAAGGCCGCCGTGAAGGACCGCGTGCTGGGCCTGCGGCTGGGTGCGGATGATTACATTGTAAAACCCTTTGCCATGGACGAGCTGATGGCCCGCATGGAGATGGTGCTGCGCCGCGCCGGCAAGGGCGGCCACCAGCTGCAGGCCTTTGATGTGACGCTGGACAGCGCCGCCCACATGGTTTTGCAGCGCGGCCAGCCCGTGGAGCTGACCCCGCGGGAGTTTGCCCTGTTGGAGCAGCTGATGCGCAACCGCGGGGCGGCCATTTACCGCGATACCCTGATGGAGCGCGCCTGGGGCGGCGACGCCGAGACCACCCGCGCGGTGGATACCTATATTACCAGATTGCGCAAAAAGCTGAACTGGGGCGATAAGATCGAGACCGTTTACCAGATCGGCTACCGGTTAAAGCAAGAATGAGGCCCGACGACCGCCCCACTGCGGGGCCGGGAGGTACATGATGAAATTTGCCCACAAGATGATCTGCCTGCTGGTGCTGGTGCTTAGTGCATCCTTTGGGCTGGGCGGGTGCTGGCTGCTGTACAGTGATTTTGCCGTGCAGCGCCGTACCGTTCTGACCGCTGACGCCGCCCTGCACAGCCAGATCTGCACCGACGTGCAGACCGACCTGCTGGACCGCCAGCGCCGCGGGCTGGAGATGGGCGGCGCCGTGGCGGCCGCGCGGCTGGCCCTGCACCAGCAACCCGCCGCCCTGTGGCAGGGGGAGGAGCTGGTCAGCAGCAACATCCCGGTAGACGTAAACGCCCCGCTGGCGGACGGCACCATGACGACGGTGCGGTCCGGCGGGGGCACCTACGCCCTGTTTGCCAGCGAGCTGCAGGGCGGCTACCGCATTGTGACGGCCTACGACCTGACCGCGCTGTATACATCCCGCAACGCGGCGGTGCGGCGCTTTTTGGGGCTGGAGGCTGTGGTGCTGGCGGCGGCTGCCCTGGTCACAGCACTGCTGGCCCGCCAGATGACCCGCCCGCTGCAAATTTTGCGGGCCGCCAGCGCGGAGATCGCAGGCGGCGACTACGACCGCCGCACTGCCCTGCATACCGGCGACGAGCTGGAAAACGTCAGCCAGAGCTTTGACAAAATGGCCGATGCTGTGCAGGAAAAGATCGCGGATCTGCAGGTGGATGTCCAGCGGCGGGAGGACTTTATGGGCGCGTTTGCCCACGAGCTGAAGACGCCGATGACCTCGATCATCGGCTACGCCGATATGCTGCGCACCTTGCAGATCGACCCCGCCGAGCAGCACGAGGCCGCCGGGGCCATCTACCACGAGAGCCGCCGCCTGGAGGCGCTGAGCTACAAGCTGCTGTCGCTGCTTTCGTTGAGCGATGAACGGCTGGAGCTTGCCCCTGTGGACCTGACCGACCTGTGGCCGCGGCTGCGGATGGCCTGCCCCCAGGTGCCGCTGCTGACGCCCCAGGGCGGGGCTGTGGTGCACGGCGATGCGGACTTGCTGCTGGACCTGCTGTGCAACCTGGTGCAAAATGCCGCCAAGGCCAGCCCGGCAGGAATGCCCGTCACGGTGCTTCTGGCCGATGCGGGGGACACCGTGGCGCTGACCGTGCAGGACCACGGCTGCGGCATCCCGGCGGATAAGCTGGCCCGCGTGACCGAGCCGTTTTACATGGTGGATAAATCCCGCGCCCGCAAGCAGGGCGGCAGCGGCATGGGCCTGGCCCTTTGCCAGCGCATTGCCGCCGTGCATGGCGGGACGCTGCAAATCAGCAGCCAGGTGGGCGTGGGCACTGCCGTTACCGTTACCCTGCCCAAGGAGGTGCAGCCATGAAACTGTGGAAGAAACCCCGCCTTGCGGCGGCCCTCTGCGCGGTGGTGGTGCTGGTCTGCGCCGCCGCCCCGGCGGTGTTCCTCTCGGTAGTGGATGCCGCCAGCCTGGGGCACAGCCAGGCCGTGGCCGACCCCTACACGGCACCCACCCCCACGGCGGACGACTACTACCTGCTGCGGCAGCTCAGCGCCCGGCAGCTGACCCAAAGCAAATACACCTTCCAGCCCGGCGATACCGGGCAGGAGCGCAAGCCGTTGATCTACTACAACAATCAGGCCAACGACCTGACCGATATGACAAACGGCTGGGACTATGTGGATACCGTGAACACCGCCCTGCAAAGCCTGGCCGATGCCGGGGCGATCTCTCAGGCGTGGGCCGACTATGCCGCCGATTGGTACAGCACCGAGGAGACCACCCTGACGACCTACGATGAGAGGCAATACAGCCTGACCGTGCCCTATTACAGCGTCGACAGCCTGGGCCTTGTGACCTTTAAGCGGTTTGCTGTGCAAAACGGCGTGCCCACCACCCTGATGGCCCTGAAAATGGACAGCCGCACCGGGCAGGTGTATTCTTTTTGGCTGTCCACCCCGGCGGATTCTGCCGCCGCCCACGACCCGGAGTCTCTGCCCAAGGAAGCCGCCTTGCGCGCCTTTGCCGACCAGGCCGGGCTGACCAGCCTGGGGGATTGGACCTGGCGGGAGGACCTGACCTACCCCCGGGCCATCTACAGCCTGAACGGCCAGGCGCTGGTGGCCGCTGCGTCGGGCGCCTACACCGTCAATGATTACTTTACCTACAGCGGCGCTACGTCGGACCGCTGGTATGTCAGCATTGAACTTTCGCTGTGCGCCGAGGCGAACCTGCCGCTGCGCATGCAGGATGACACAACGAACTTGGAAAAGGAGGCAAACCCCGATGCGTAAAATGTGGAGCTTTTTGCTGGCCGCCCTGGCCCTGACCGGCTGTGCCGCCGCCCCGGCGGATGCACTGCCTGCCGCCGAGACCGCCGAGACCGCCGAG
>OHZD01000364.1_pt1 | contig 22827 bp, 16 predicted proteins | sample 1580391 | NCBI WGS metagenome assembly OHZD01 (sample SAMEA3882510, study PRJEB24775) | human gut metagenome | biome: human-associated habitat; feature: intestine environment; material: feces | place: Netherlands | collected 2009/2010 | reverse complement strand
TGAAGTAGGAATGAAACATAGAAGTTTATAACTTTTTATAAGTTTTCAGTAACGGTATTAAGGGTGGCTTGAGGATATGACAGTACTGGAACAGTTAAGAAAAACAATTGAAGACGGACATCCGGGGGAGACAGAGAAGCTGGTGAGGGAGGCATTGAAGCAGCATATTCCTGCAGGGCGGATTGTGGAAGAGGCCATGACTCCGGCTATGCGAACAGTGGGGGAGAATTACAAATCCAATGGTGCGGATATTATTAAAATTCTGGCAGCAGCCCGAAGTGTGCGCAAGGGTTTTGAATTGTTGGAGGAACAGGACTCGCAGTTTGGCAGGAGGAATATCGGAACTGTAATCCTTGGAACGGTGGAAGGTGATCTGCATGATGTAGGTAAGAATCTGGTTGCGATCATGTTTCGTAGTGCCGGATTTAAGGTGATCGATCTGGGAGTGGATATTTCTGAGAAGCAGTTTCTGCGTGCAGTGAAACAGAATCCGGATGTGTCGATCGTGTGTATCTCCTCGCTTCTGAGTACTTCAATCCCGGAGATGGAGCAGGTGGTAAAGTCTCTGAAACGAAGCAGCAGTAAGTATAAATTTAAGATTATGGTTGGTGGAGGTGCAGTAACGGAGCAGCTGGCGAAGAATATGGGAGCAGATGCCTATACAGAGAACTGTATTGAGGCTGTGGAAGTTGCGAAGACGTTTATTGTGTGAGAACCGGGCTGACAGGTGCGTATGAGAAAGACATAGTGTGAGTTAAATTGCTATAGAATTGACTGGTAAAATAGGTGCTTCAATTATGTGACAGGAGGATTGTAGACTTGCAGCTGTCATCAGTTTATTTATATGAAAAAATAAAAGAGAAATATGAAATTACGGAAAGGGGAACTTTATCCGGTTCAGACGGATATCTGCGCCCCTTTTTGTGTTATGAAAAAAAAGAAACATTTCGACATGGGCATGTTTATGTGGTACAGAGATATGACAAAGAGTGGGAATCGGCAGTTCTGACTGCTGAAAATATACTCTGGGTATTTTGTGGGAGAGAGAAAATTGATGCTGCATCAGAAGAGTTTCAGCAGATTCCGTATATTCATATTGCACTTGATAGTCTGAAAGAAATAGCAGAATTTATGAATGATGTGCAGGAGATTTTTGATGCGGCTGATGAATGGGAACGGAAGATTCATGATCTGATGTTAGAACATGCCGGAATGGACAGGCTTTTGCAGGTGACATCGGAATTTCTGCAGAATCCGATGACTGTAACAGGACTGGATTTTACCTTTGTGGCGGAAGCGGGAAGCGAGTATCTGCCGCCGAGGGCGCGGCTGTATACAGATGACGGGTTGAATATGGAATATGTAAATGCACTTTTGCAGAATGAGACTTATCGAGATATGGCAGATACGCATGAATATGTGATGTTTCCGGCTTACATCAGTGGATGTCGTTCGATGAACAGAAATCTGTTTGTGGATGGGAAAGCAACTCACAGGCTGGTTTTGACTGAGTGCAGATCAGAGATTACACTGAGAGTTATCTGTGTACTGGATATTCTGGTGGAGAAACTGGAGTATCTGCTTGCGCATGAAGCGGAGGAAGAAGATCCGGACAGGGATATGGAGCAGATTTTTGTCAGGATTTTGTCGGACAGAACTGCGGATTATATGCAGGTGAGTAGAGAACTGAGTGAACTGGGATGGAGTGGAAATCATGAATATATGTGCCTGATCCTGCAGATTACCTATCTGAATCAGCAGAATCTTTCCACAAAGGCAATCTGCCGATATATTAAGAAGAAATTTGAGGATTCTGTGAGTTTTCTTTATCAGGATGAAATTGTGGCATTTTTTGACCTTACCAGACTTGGAAAAAGCCAGGAGGAAGTAGCCGGAAAACTGGTTTATTTTATCAGGGATACTTATCTGAAAGCCGGATACAGCAGGGTGATGACAGGACATATGAATCTGAGACGGCAGTATGTGCAGGCGAAGACGGCTTTGGATGTAGGAAGCCGTAAGAAGCCTTATCTGTGGATTCATTATTTCGGTCAGGTGGCATTGACTTATATTCTGGAACAGGCAACAAGAAGACTGCCAGGAACAATGATCTGTCATGAAGGGCTGCTGGAATTGAAGAAGCATGATGAGGAGAATCAGACTCAGTACATGGAGACATTGAGAGTGTATCTGGAGCAGCATCTCAGTGCAACCCAGGCGGCAAGGGAATTGTTTATCCACCGCAGTACGTTTCTTTACAGGCTGGACAGGATTAAGGAAATCCTGCAGTCTGAGCTGGATGATCCGGAGGAGATTTTTTATCTGGAATTGTCATTCAGGCTGCTGGAGCAGGAGCAAGAGAAAGAATAGTACGGGAACAGAATAGTGCAGATATCTGGAAAGGTCAATTATTTGTGGAGGGAGATATTTTGATAAAAAAATTCAGGTACGCTTGAGCGTACCTGAATAAATGTTAAAAGAGATATTATGTTATTTAGCTTCTTCTTCGGCAGCAGCCTCTTCTTCAGCTTCCAGAGCCGGGTCTACATGAACGGCGGCTACGGATACAACTGCAGCTTCAAGGTCTGTCTTTAAGTCTACATCTTTGTCCTGGGCGATGGCGAGGTCTTTGACTTTGATTACGTCGCCGACTTTCATGTCACCGACATCTACCATAACTTTGTCTACCAGTGCTGATGGGAGAGCTCTGAAGGAGATTTCTTCCAGATGCTGCTGTAATACACCGGCTTCCAGTTTGTCGTGGTTTACAAGTACGATCTCTGCTACGGAATGTACTTTCTCGTTGCTTACCAGTGCCTGGAAATCTATTTCATCCACCTGTCCTTTTAACGGATTGAACTGGATCTCTTTAATCAGTACGTCATATGACTGACCATCTACATCCAGCATAATCTGGCTTCCTTTGTTATTTGTCTTGAGAAGTTTCTCGACAGCAGATTTCTCGATTTTAACAGGAAGAGAACCTTCCATCTCTCTGCCAAATACGTTACCTGTAACGTAGCCTTCTCTTCTTAATCTTTTGGCCTTTGTGTCCATTGTTCTTTTTTCAGCTTTTAAAGTATTCATTTGACTTTTCCTCCATTTTACAGCTGAGGTGACACGCTTGACACTATCTTCAATTTATGAGCATCCGAAATGCTCCAGGTGGTGTTAAGTATTTTTAAGTATTCAGTTGTTTGTTCTTTATCTTTGTTACAGCTGTATTATAACACGCTAAAAATGAAATGCAAGAGGAAAATGTGAAGAGTTTGTGAAATTTAAGTAAACACAAACAAAGCCCTCCGGAAGTGACCGCTTCCGGGGGGGCTTTGCATTTAATCTAATTAATCATTAATTACAGAGTATCATTTCTTCTGATATAACCAGGCTGTTCAGTCGGGGAAACGATTTCTTTTTTATGAACGAGTTTCGCCCATTTGTCGACTACTTCATTCTCTACGTGAACACCCTCACCTACAGTAGCTTCAGCGAGAACAACACTGTTTCTTACAACAGCACCTTTTTTAATGATGCATCCACGACCGATTACAGAATTCTCAACAGTACCTTCAATCTGGCAGCCGTTGGAGATTACGGAATTCTTCACATCTGCAGTATTGAAATACTGAGTCGGGCAGGAATCATTGGTACGTGTATAGATTGGCCAGTTTTCATGGAAAAGTTCCTGAGCTGACTTGTAGTTAAGGAGAGCCATGTTTGCAGCATAGTAACTTGGGAAGTCTGTAATGCTTGCAAAGAATCCCTTGTGTGCAACGCCGCGGATGTCCAGAGTTTCGCATTTATCATTCAGGATATCTGCCAGTGTATACATGGAAGAAAGATTCTTGGCTTCTTTGATCAGGCTGATGAAAAGCTCTGTTTTCATAACACAGGTATCCATATAAACATACTGATTCTTCTTATTACCATGATTTGGTTCGATGGATTCCACACCTTTCTGGCGGTTCAGCCCCAGAACATTACAGGTAAGATAAGCCTCTTTTGCATTATCAACAGCGTGATAAAGGAGAGTAACATCTGCACCGGAGTCAATGTGGGTATGTAAAAACTGGTCAAAATCAATTGAATAAACCATATAGCTCGGGGCAATGACAACATACGGATGATACATTCTGCTGAGTGATTCCATGTTATCCAGATAGCAGGAGATATCGGTGTTATAGATATCATTGTCATTATTGTGCTCTGAGAAGAGAAGCTGAAGTTTGCCGCTCTTGGAGTTGATGTTGTAATGACGTCCTGTTCCAACGTGTTCTACAACAGAACGGGGTTTATTATTGATATAGACCTGAATACGGTCAATGTCGCTATTGGTCATATTGGAGATAGGGAAGTCAATGACTCTGTATCTGCCAAGGAAGGAAAACGCACCGATCGGGCGATAATCCTGCATACCATCTACATAAATATTTCTCCCGGAAGAGCTTACGATTCCAAATGCCTTATACATATTATTCTGCCCCCTTTACGCGTTTCGCTACAAGCTCAATGTGCTCACTGTCTGCGGCACCGACAACGGCACCTTTACCGATGCGGATACCGTCAGCTACAAGTGCACGCTGAACAACGGCACCTTCTTCTACCACAACACCCGGCATCAGTACACTGTCGATAATTCTGGCACCTGCACCAATCTTAACACCTGTAAAGAGAACGGAATGCTTAACTTCGCCCTGAACAACACAGCCCTGTGTGATATATGCATCTTTAACATCTGCTTCTGCGCTGATGTACTGTGGAAGTGCGGCAACATCTTCTGTATAAATCTTCCATGACGGATCGCCCAGATCAAGCTCATTTTTGGAACTTAACAGATCCATGTTTGCTTCCCAGAGAGAGTCGATGGTACCAACATCTTTCCAGTATCCTTCAAATTTATATGCATAAAGAGTCCTGTTATCGTTAAGCATAGTAGGGATGATATCTTTACCGAAGTCATGGCTGGAATCAGGATTCTTGATATCAGCCATCAGCATCTTGCGGAGGAGTTTCCAGGTGAAGATATAGATACCCATGGATGCAAGGTTGCTCTTCGGATGCTCAGGTTTTTCCTCAAACTCTACGATACGTCCGGATTCATCAGTGTTCATGATACCGAAACGGCTTGCCTCTTTCATCGGAACTCCGATAACTGCGATGGTTGCATCTGCCTTTGCTTCTTTGTGGGCTGCAAGCATCTTGTCATAGTTCATTTTGTAAATATGGTCACCGGAAAGAACGAGAACGTATTCAGGATCAAATTTATCAATGAAATCAATATTCTGGGAGATTGCATCTGCAGTTCCGCGATATACATTCAGATTCTCATCTGCTTTCTCACGTGGAGGAAGAACGTAAACACCGCTGTTTTTAGCATCAAGACCCCAGCGTCCGCCGGCTGCTACATAGCTGTTCAGCTGGATAGATTCATACTGTGTAAGTACACCTACAACATCAACGCCACTGTTGGCACAGTTACTTAAAGGAAAGTCTACGATACGATATTTACCGCCGTATGAAACGGCCGGCTTTGCCACTTTATTGGTAAGATCATGCAGACGGCTGCCACGACCGCCGGCCAGGATCATGGCCAACATACTATTTTGTTTCATAATAGTGAACCCTCGCTTTCATTTGTTATGTAATATTATACATTTTTTCCTGACACTTTTCCATAGGTTTCTGAAAAAAATATGTAAAATTTTTGCTACAAACTAAGTAAAATCGACAAAAAATTATACATTATATACAAATATCGAGACAAATCGCATGACAGGGGATTAAAGACATTTGTAAATTATGCTTATAATGTACCAAAATTCATTCCAGATTGCCTGCGGCAATAGGATTTTGGCCTGTATGTCTCGGGATTTTGGCATATTCATGCCAAAACACTTTGCTGAATAATGGTGTGCAAACAGTAACATTTGTTCACAAATTTAAGTGAAACGGGTGGACGTATAATAGTTCTTACGCTATAATAGGTAGGAATTTATAGAAGAAACGCGTAACTGTGAAACACTGAACAGTTACAGAGAAACAGAGGTTATCACGTGAGTAAAAGAGAAGATTATAAACGATTTATCGTATTTTGTCTGGCGAGTCTGGTGGTTCTGGCACAGGCGGCGGTCTTTGCATGGGTGTGGTATTCCGTTTACAGAGGACAGATCGACGAGCCTTTCTGGCGCAAAGGTAACTGGGTACTGATCGCAATCTACGGTCTGATGTTTGCCCTGTTTGCCAAATTGTACGGAGGACTTAAGGTTGGATATCTTAAGAGGATTGATGTATTTTATTCGCTGACACTGGCACTTTTGTGTACCAATGTGGTGGAATATCTGGAGATCACCCTGATCAACAGATGGTTCCTGAGCGTATGGCCTATGATCGAGATGACAGGAATACAGCTGGTGCTGATCATTATCTGGATATTTGGTTCAAGGTATATCTATTCCGGACTTTACCGCGCACGCCGGCTTCTGGTCATTTACGGTGACCGGGATCCGGGGGACGACCTGATCCATAAGATGAATTCCCGAAAGGACAAATATGACATCAGCGGCAAGGTACACATCAGTGTGGGAGAAGAAAAAATCCATCAGATGATGCAGGATTATGATGGCGTGATCATCTGGGATCTGCATTCAACAGAGAGAAACCGTTATCTGAAATACTGTTTTGCACATTCTGTCCGATGCTATGTGAGTCCGAAGATTTCGGACATCATTCTTATGGGAAGTGAACGCATCCATCTTTTTGACACACCGCTTCTGGTATCCAGAAATATGGGACTGGCAGTAGACCAGCGTGCTGCAAAGAGAGTTATGGATATTCTGATCTCAGGGATCGGCATTATAATCACTTCACCGATCATGCTGATCATAGCGACTGCGGTAAAAGCATACGACAGAGGTCCGGTGTTTTATTTCCAGGACCGTCTGACATTGGGTGGAAAGCCCTTTAAGATCTGTAAATTCCGCAGTATGTGCGTAGATTCAGAGAAAAACGGTGCAAGACTGGCATCCAAGCATGATTCCCGTATCACACCGGTAGGTCATGTGCTGAGAAATCTTCATCTGGATGAGCTTCCTCAGCTTTTCAATGTATTTAAGGGAGATATGTCTCTGGTAGGTCCGCGCCCGGAACGTGAAAGTATCATGCTTGAGTATGAGAAAGAGCTTCCGGAATTCTATTATCGTCTGAAAGTTAAAGCAGGTCTTACCGGATATGCGCAGGTCTACGGTAAGTATAATACAACTCCTTATGACAAATTAAAGCTGGATCTGTTTTATATTGAGAATTATTCCTTCCTGCTGGATATCAAGCTGATCTTTATGACAGTCAAAATCTTTTTCCAGAAAGAAGTATCTGAGGGAGTAGATGACAGACAGGTAAATGCGTTGAAGGATTCCGGGAAAAACGCCGGAGTGTCAGAGAATAAAACGGAGGAATGACCATGAATAAACCGCTGGTATCTGTGATCATGCCGGTTTACAACGGAGAGAAATATATTAGAAAGGCTGTGGAATCTGTCTATGAACAGGAAGTTTCGCTGGAACTTCTGGTGATCGATGACGGTTCTACAGACCATACAGAGGAAGTCCTGTCTGCCTATGAGGGCAGAGAGGACTTTCGATATATTAAGAATCAACAGAATATGGGAGCTGCAGGCTCCAGAAACAGAGGAGTCGGGCTGGCACAGGGAACCTACATTGCTTTTCTGGATGCAGATGACTGGTGGGAGCCAGGCAAGCTGAAAGAACAGCTGAAACGTCTGGAAGAGACAGGATACGTGCTGTGTTCTACAGGGCGGGAACTGATGAAAGCAGACGGAAGCAGTACAGGACGGACAATCCCTGTAAAAGAGAAGATCACCTACAGAGAACTTCTGAAACATAACAGCATCAACTGTTCTTCTGTGATACTCAGAAGGGATGTGGCGCGAGAGTTTCCCATGGAGCATGACGACAGCCATGAGGATTATATCACCTGGCTGAAAATCCTGCGAAAATACGGCTGTGCTGCCGGAATCAACAAACCCTATCTGAAATATCGTCTCAGCGAAGGCGGCAAATCCAGAAACAAACTGAAATCAGCAGCCATGACTTACAATGTCTACAGATACGCCGGTTACGGCAGGATCAGAAGCTGTATTTTTTTCTGTTCTTATGCTGTACATGGAATATGGAAATATTGCTACTGTTCACTTCGTTCACAGTAACGTAGCCAAAATTCATTCCAGATTGCCTGCGGCAATGGAATTTTGGCTTGTATGTCTCGGGATTTTGGCATATTCATGCCAAAACACCTCGCGGGATAGTGGTGTGTGAACAGTAACAAAATATTTCCATTGACCGAAATGTTAAGTTTCTATTCCATAAATCATAAAAATATGTTATGCTTGTTGCAGTAAATATGACTTTGCGGTTAATTGCCCGTTACATTGCTGTGCGTTTTTTGTCTGCCGGTCATCTGAAGAATCTGGCAGAATGGGGTTGTATGTTCACACAGCAGAAGTCAGAAATATGATTAGAGGATAGTACTTAAACATGAAAATAAAAAAAGAGAGAGCGGCGGTGCCGTACTCCTGCCTGATCGATAACATTAAAGTTTTGCTTATCTTTCTGGTAGTATTTAACCATATTATTGCATTTAACCTTGTAAAGGTAGACACTGTAGTGAGATATGTGTGGTATGCGATCACGATTTTTCACATGCCTGCATTTGTTTTTATTTCAGGATACCTGTCAAAGAAACCTCAGAATGTGCTGAAGAATTTTAAGAATCTGCTGATCCCTTATGTTCTGGGATATACCTTAACCTGGTATTCACAGATATGGCTGGGCAGATCCGTAGATTATGAGATACTGCGTCCTACTGGAAGTGTCATGTGGTATATACTGGCACTGTTTATTTACCGCCTTACCATTGAGGCCCTGGGTAAGATCAGATTTATTGTTCCGCTCAGTATCCTGTTCGCATTATGGGCAGGAACCAGACCGGAATTTACCACATTCCTGTCATCATCAAGAATCGTGGTATTTTTCCCGTTCTTTGTTGCGGGGTATCTCTGGAAGAGTGAATATATCACAGCGATCCGTAAATTTAAGGGAAAATGGATCCTGGTGGCAATCTCCGGAGTCCTTTTGTGGGCGATACCGAATTATATGATCCCAAATGAAATGGGAATTGCTATTTTCCGAGGTAATCATGGATATCAGCTCTGTGGCCTGACGGATCCTCAGGGAGTGATCCTCAGACTGCTGATGTATCTGGTATCTTTCGTAGTTGTCTATACGATGCTTGCGTTAGTGCCGGACATCAAACTGCCGCTCACCTATGTGGGACGACATACAATGGGAATTTATTTCTTCCATTATCCGATCATGATCATTATGAATGGTTTATATATCCTGATGCTTCCTGCAATGAACAATGTATGGGTGCTTCTGGGAGTATCACTGGTATTTGTACTTGTACTGGGAAGTCTGCCTGTGGATCTGCTCTATACGGGTGTTTTGAATCTGATCGCATTTATTCTGATCAAGAAGGATAAGACAGTCAGAGATGAAGGCCTGGAAGAAGAGTATGACAGCGAATATGATGAATATGAACTTCTCAGAAGAAAGAAAGCCATCGCAGAGCTTGCGGCAACGCTTGATTCAGAGAGTGAGCAGGACGGACATGTGGAGAAAGTAAATATGGACGAGGATACACCGGATCATACTTCTTCCGACAGTCATGAAGGCTTCAGCAATGTGGCCGGCATGGAGCTGGAGATTGAAGAAGATAATCTGGATGATATCCCTGATGAACTGATCAAAGGGGAAGAGGAGCTTTCGCTGGAAGACCTGATCCAGGAACTGGAAGCTACTACCAGAACGATGGACGACAATAAAGAACCATAAACACAAAGGAAGAGTTTTGAGATACAAAAACAGTATTTCAAAACTCTTCTTTTTGTAAAGTTAATGCGAATTTAACATTTTTGTAACGGACAGGTGACGGAAGTTGGGAAGTATGATATAATCAAAGTATCTATCGTATGGAGCAGGAAAACTGTTCGGCAAAATAAGAATATTTTTTTCAGGGGAGTTATGACGAAAGAATGAAGAGAGTAATCACATATGGCACTTTTGATCTTTTTCATAAAGGCCACTACAATATTATCAAAAGAGCAAAAGCACTTGGTGATTATCTGATCGTAGGTGTCACAAGTGAGAGCTTTGACATTGAGCGGGGCAAACTCAATGTGCGGGACAGCCTCATTAAGAGAATCGAGAATGTGCGAAGGACGGGGCTGGCAGATGAGATCATCATTGAAGAATATCAGGGACAGAAGGTCAATGACATCATTAAGTATGATATTGATGTCCTGGTGGTAGGATCTGACTGGAGAGGGAAATTCGATTACCTTAAGAACTACTGTGATGTAGTTTATCTGGAAAGGACCAAGAATATTTCCAGTACAAAGCTTCGCAGTGAAGGTGTTATCTTTAATATGGGAATCGTGACGGATGACATCCGGGATAATGATTTTGTGGAGGAATCCAAATATGTCAGCGGAGTTCATGTGGAACGTGTATTCAGCGAGGATCACGAGACTGCACAGAGATTCTGTGATAAATATGAGTTAGGTTCCTGCTGGAACAGCTATGATGAATTTCTGGCAGATGTAGATATTGTTTATATCAAGACATCGCTGAACCGGAGAGCAGAATATATCGAGCGAGCGCTGAAAAAAGGAAAATATGTGATCAGTGATTCGCCCATGACGCTTTCCTCAGAGAAACTGCGCCACCTGTTTCAGGTGGCAAGGGAGAACAATGTGGTTCTCATTGAACGGACCACACTGGTCTACCTGCGGGCGTTTAATCAGCTGGTATGGCTGGTACACAGTAACCTGGTGGGAGATCTGGTAAGTGTCAAATGTGCAATCTCCCAGGATGATTTCGAGGGTGGCAGGACTTTTAATGAGACGGTCTGCACAGCTATCTGCGCAGTACTGAAACTGCTGGGAAAAAAATGCCAGGATATCAACACCAATGCGGTCCGCAATCAGGAAGGCCGTTTTGTATATGATATGATTTCCATGAAATACGCCGGTGCACTGGCGACTATTGAGATCGGAACAACGGTTGACATTGAGAATGAACTTGTGATCATCGGAAGCAACGGCAGGGTAACTATCCCTAATGACTGGTGGAACACCGGATACTTTGAAGCCAATATTTCAGGAAAAGAATTTCTGAAAAGGTATAGCTTTAACTTCGAGGGAAATGGTTTCCGCTATCTGCTGCAGGAGCTGATGATTATGATCAGAGACAAACGGACAGAATGTACCCGGCTTTTCTATGATGAGTCGGTAAGAATAATAGAAATTTTGGAAACAATCAACAGAAAGGACAATTCATGACGGAGAAACAGAAATACCTCCTGAAGCTTTTTAGGGAGGTTGATGAAATCTGCAGAGAACATAACCTCAGATACGTGCTGGCAGGAGGCTCCCTGATCGGAGCTCTCAGACATGAGGGATTTGTTCCCTGGGATGATGATGTAGACCTTTATATGCCACGTCCGGACTGGGAGAAATTCATAGAGATATGCAAAACAGAACTCCCGCCTGACAGAGAGATACAGTGTTCGGAGGTGGACAGAAACTATACAAATTCATTTCCGCGCTACGCATCCACCAATACCTGTGCCATCCATAAGAGCCAGATCATCGGGAAGGACTGCGGCGGAGAAATCATAGACATTCTTACACTGGATCCTGTTCCGGCTGACGACAAAGAATACGAGAAATATAGAACACACATGATGATCTACTCAGATCTTATCAATATTTCCGTAGGTTACAGTGACCGCTGGGAGATACCTGCATCCATGTATCTGAAGTATCTTCTTTCTTATATTTTTCTTGGTAAAAAAAGAACACTGGCAAAGCTTGAGAAGATCATGTTCTCTTATAAAGAAGAGGAATGTGACCGTTATGCCATGCGTTGGGGCGGCTGCCCGTTTCTTTTTGATAAGGATATGATGTTCCCTGTAAAGGATGGCATCTTTGAGGGAAAAAAGGCAATGATCCCAAATAAGTGCAGTGACTATCTGATCTGGCATTATGGAGACGAGTGGTCATATATGCCTCCTCATGATAAGAGGGAGGGTCATGTAGCAGTGTGTGTAGATGATCTTCCTTATCAGGAGCTACGTGAAGAATACATGCCGAAGATCAATAAGGAAAGATTGCGCTGGAACAGTGTGTTCCGAAAGTTCTACAATATGCGCATTGCGAAAAAAAGCCATAAGGTCCGCCAGGATGGGCTTGCAATGAAAGCCCGCGCTGTTGCACTGGACCTGCAGAGAGCGATCGATGAATCAGGACTTAAGATCAGTGAGCTGGTGGAAAGCAGATCTTTCCGTAAGCTGAGTGCACTTTTTGGCTCTTATTATAAGAATCAGCTTAGTGCTGACTTTATCGGAAGAGAAGACTATACCAACATTTATGCTTTTTATCATCCAACACTTGTGGAGATACCTGACGATGTATTCTATGCGGCAATGCTTACTCTGTTTTATACAGAACGTGTGTCAAAGGCATATCGGATGATGCAGGTCCGTCAGCAGCTTGACCATCTGAGTCCTGAGATGGAGGGACTGAAAGAAGATATTGAGTTTTTCAGGAAAGCTGCGGATCATTATGAATTCCATCGGATAAAGGAGGCAGAACAGATCGTCAATGAGCTTCTGAAGAAATATCCGGGACATCCGGGATTTATGAAATTTAAGTGCAGGTTTCTGATGGAGGATGCGGGAGAGAACCGGATCGAAGCAGAACGTTTTCTTGATAAAGCTCTTAAGATGTTTCCTGAGGATGGTTATTTCCTGAAATATAAGGCAGATATCCTCTGGATGGATGGCGAGATGCAGAAAGCGGCAGAGCTTTATCTTCAGGTAAAGAATAAGACAACTAACGGAATTGTATGGATGGAGATGGACAGATTCTTCAGAGGATACAAATCTGAAATCCTGAAAAGCTGTGAAGAGCTGATTGCAAACCACAACAAGAAGGAGGCTCTCGCATTGATGGAGCTGTGGAGTCGTCTGATACCTGAGGATGATGATATCCAGGGAGCATTATATCTGGCAAAAACAGTGTGTGCACGTACGCAGAGCGAGATAGAGAAAGAAATCGGTGAAATCCGGGCTGTGATCGGCACACAGATGATCACGCCAGTCAGTGTGGAGAAAAATTCGGGAAAAAGCAGAAAACAGATAAAATCAGATAGAACATCAGATGAAACATCGGCTGATGATGTGAATAAAAAAGTATCAGATCCGTCAGCAGAAACTGAAGAAGTTAAAGCGCCGGCGGATATACAGGTTAAAGTTTCAGAAGAACATAAGATGTACAGGAAAGCTCTTACAAGAGCATGGAAGCGGCTGGGGTATTCCGATGAGCTTGCAGAACTGCGCACCCAGATCATCTGTACAGGTGAGGAGAGCGAACTGGAGTGGCTTGCAGAACAGGTACGAAACCGTCAGTTCCGCAGAGAAGAGAAAGCCTGTGCTTATAAGCTGGTGGGTGATGTCAGGATGAAACAGGGACAGACCAGGGAGGCTTTTGCAAATTATAAGAAAGCACTGGAATATGAGATGCCTTCTTATGTAAAAACAGAGCTGTACCGTATTTTTATCAATGATCTGAACGATGGCAGCAGACAGGCGAAAAGCTTTGGAAAGAAGACGGATATTACAGTTGTGCTTGATAAATGGCTTGATAAATATGAAAGTATTGAAGATATTAAGAAGATCGTGCAGACTGTAACTGTTAAGTGACATCAATAGAAATGGAGTAAAGAGTTGAACAAAAAACAAAAGGTGATTTTATCATTATTACAGGAAATCGATGAAATATGCCGCCGGAATAAAATAGAATATTACCTCTCTCCACGACTGACACTCTGCGCAGTGGAAGGGCATCCTTTCCCACAGAATCCCATGTTTGGAGTTGTGCTGATGAAAACAGCGGATATGGAACGGTTCCGTCTGGCTGTGGATGAAGATCCAAGGGAAAAGAGAGCACTGGAATCCATGAAGAGCCACAAATGGTTCTCAGGATTTTATCTGAGATACACCAATACAGATACTCTGTGCCTGAATCTGGACAACACCAGAGACTACGCATTCCCGGGAATAGGAGTCAGTATTTTTCCGCTCAGAACGCCGGCAGCTTCTGTAAAAGCAGAACGCAGATTATCCAGAGATGAGAATGCATGGACAGAGCTCTGTCATATCAACTATGCAGATAGAAATTTCAGGAGCAGGGTGAACCGTACAATTATGCGGCTGCAGTGCATGATAACCGGGCGCCAGGGACAGGCTGCACATTTGTATGACAGGCTTGTCAGATCCTGCCAGCAGCCCGGAGCAAATAAATATATCCTCAAAAGAAGAAAACAGACTACCATTTTCCCTGCAGAAATTTTTGCGGAGAGTAAACGTGTCACTCTGGAAGGCGCAGAACTCCAGGTTCCGGCAAAAACCGCAGAGTATCTTACCATAAGCTATGGAAAGAATTATAAAGATGCAAAGGAACCCCGCTATGTGACACCCATTGCGCTGGTGGTCAGTGCGAGGGTAAGCTATACACAGTTCTGGAAAGAATCCGGAAACTTTGAGAAATACTGTAAAGAGCGAATGAAAAATGCCCGCAAACTTGCCAGAAGCAGGCGGCACAAAGACTACTTCAATGAATGCTGGGATTATGTAGAGTTCTGTGGGGAGCGCCTGAATCTGAGTGTTTCCTATGAGAAGCAGAAAGACTACATTAAGAACTTGTATAAGAATGAAGATTATATGACACTTGAGAGGGTATTTCGTCCCTATTTCAAGATGATGCAGAAGAGTCTGCAGAAGAATGAACTCTTTGCAGAGGACGAAGAGATTTTTGACATCTATGTAGACGTACTGGAGAAAACAGGAAAGACAGTACAGAGAAGTAAGATCGGTACGCTGATCTGACGGGAGGAAAAATGAAGCTTTCAGATTATATTGTTACGTTTTTACAGAAAAAAGGAATCCGTCATTTCTTTGGATACCAGGGAACGATGATCGCACATCTGGTAGATTCCATTGAAAGAAATCCGGAGACAGAGAATCATTCCAGTTACAATGAACAGGGGGCAGCTTTCGCAGCCTGCGGATATGCACAGGCGAAGGAAGAATGTGCCTGCGCCTATGCTACCAGCGGACCGGGAGCCATCAACCTTCTGAGCGGTGTGGCAGATGCCTATTACGACTCTCTGCCTGTGATCTTTCTCACAGGACAGCTGAACACTTATGAGTATTCAGGGATTAAGGGGCTGCGTCAGCAGGGATTTCAGGAGACAGATATTGTGGCAATGGCGAAACCGATTACCAAATATGCTGTTCAGATACAAAACCCTGAGGACATTGTGGAGGAATTAAATAAAGCATACCATATTGCAACCACAGGACGCAGAGGACCGGTGCTCATCGATCTTCCCATGAATATCCAGAGAAGTGAAGTGGAGAATCCGGTCTATGACATGATTTTTGAGGACAAACATACAGATGCAGCTGCAGCACAGCAGGCGGCAGATACGATTCTGGAAGCACTGGAACAGGCAAAACGTCCGGTGATCATGCTGGGCCATGGCGTGGACAGCAGCTTCAGCCAGCAGAAACTGATCCGCTTTGCACAGAAGAGACAGATTCCGATCATCACCAGCGTTTTGGCGAAATCAGTTCTGGGATACGACCATCCGCTGAATTTCGGGTGCATCGGCGGTGCCTATGGACACCGTTATGCAAATATGATCGCCAATGCAAAAAGCGATCTGCTTCTCTGTTTTGGCATTTCTCTGTGTACCAGACAGATCGGAACCAAAGTACATGAATTTGCCAGAGGTGCAAAGATCATACGTATAGATATTGATCCATACAATCTTCAGAGAGATATCCATGAGAATGGTATCAATGAAGTGAAGCTGCAGGCAGAGACAGGTGCAGTAATCGATTGTCTTGCAAAAGCAGCAGCTCCGGATACAGAGGGGATCAGTGACTGGCTGAATGTCTGCACAGAGATTAAGGAAAATCTTCAGGCAGTTGATGATGCCACGCCGGAAAGATATCCGAACCGTATGATCGCAGACCTCAGTGATATGCTGGAGGATACCTCCGCGATCGCAGTGGATGTAGGACAGCATATGGTGTGGAGTTACCAGTCATTCAAGAATCATGAAGGACAGAAACTTCTCTTCTCCGGCGGACATGGAGCTATGGGCTACGGGCTTCCGGCAGCTATCGGAGCGTATTATGCAACCGGAAAACCGACCGCCTGCATCTGCGGAGACGGTGCACTCCAGATGAATATCCAGGAACTGGAGTGGGTGAAGAGAGAGAATCTTCCTGTTAAGATCATGGTTATGAATAATGAAGCACTTGGCATGATCCGTCACCTGCAGAGAGATTATTTTGACTGTCTGTTCGCAGGAACCACAGACGGCTGCGGTTTTGCTTCCTGTAATTTCGCAGAGGTGGCAAAGGCTTACGGCATTCCCGCACTGAGAATGCTTTGCGATGCAGTCAGAGAAGAAGCACCGGAATTTCTGGAAGGGGAAGGCCCGAAACTTCTGGAAGTTATGCTGGAGCATGGAACTTTTGCATATCCCAAGACCTGTCTGGGTGAACCGATCCATAATCAGCAGCCATATGCACCGAAGGAAGTTTATGACAGACTGATGGAATTGTAGGAGTGAAGAATATATTTCGGTAATGTGGAATATATAATATAGAAGGAATTTTTTTGCAGGCAGTCCGTTTTATGGAAGTGGGGAGACTCCCGCATGACAGAGAACAGATCTGTCTGTATTATAGATGAATAAAAAGAGGGAATATAAAATGAGCAAGGTAACAGTGATCACAGGCGGCACCTCCGGAATCGGACGCGGTATTGTGGAGAAGATACTGGCAAATTCAGCAGAAGATGATCTGATCTTTGCCACTTACGCTCACAATGCATATAAAGCCAATGAATTCTGGGACAGCCTGAAACCGGAAGACCAGGAGAAACTTATTATTCTGAAAGCGGACATGTCTTCCTATGACGATATGATGAATTTCGTCGGAGAAGTAAAAGAGAAAGCAGGACACATAGACTGGCTGATCAGCAATGCGGGAATCAGCACTTACGATAAATTTCAGGATTACACTTTCGAGGAATGGAATAAGATCGTAAATACCAACCTGTCTGTACCTGTATTTATGGTCAAAGAATTTATGCCTGTTATGACAGAGGGCGGAAGAGTACTCTTCATGGGTTCCTATGCAGGGCAGCAGGCATACTCCTCCTCTCTGGTATACGGCGTGACCAAGGCTGCCATCCACTTCCTTACCAAATCGCTGGTAAAGGAATTTGAGCCAAAAGGCATCACAGTCAATGCCATTGCCCCCGGTTTCATCCAGACGCCCTGGCATGAGAACCGCACACCGGAAAGCTACGAACGCATCAACCGAAAGATCGCACTGCACAGATTCGGTGAGATCAAAGACGTGGCAGATATGGCGTACAGTATACTTACCAATAACTACATGAATGGAAGTATTGTGGATATCCATGGAGGATATGATTACTTCTGACAGATTTAAAATATGAATCCCCGACAGATAAGATTACGAAAATTTCGTTTTTCCTGTCGGGGATTTTTGTATATTTCGGGAATTGTCCGACAGTTTAAACCATGGTATTATGAGGTAAAACAGGGAAGTTTTTTGAAAGAAGATTTTTATGTAAAAAATAAAATTATGTGACTGATTTGTGACCTGAGAAGATTATAATAATACCGAGAGAAGTCTGAAAATATTAAGAAGTTATAATAGAAGAAGAAAGATTATTGATTTTGATAAAGTCCTCTGTGGAGTTTGCGAAAAGCAATAAGCAGTGGGAAGGGAGAAAGATTAGATGAATCAGGTAGTAATTGTACATTTTTTTGGAAAGTTCTGCCTGGAAACTGATATTGGATATCTGGACGAAGAGAAGATTCATTCCAAAAAGCTCATAACACTTCTGGCATTTTTTCTTCTGAACTATAACCGGATGATTCCGGCAGAAGAACTTGGAGAGCTGATGTGGGGAAATGGTGGTTCGTCCAATCCAATAGGCGCACTTAAAAATCTCATATACAGGCTGCGAAATATACTGAAACAGCTTGGAACTGCGGAGTACATAGTCTCACAGGCCGGCAGGTACGGCTGGAATAATGAAATAGAAATCTGCAGTGATGTGGAGAAATTTAAGTATTATGCAGAACAGACAAGAGAATCTGAAGGCAATACAGACCTTCGGATCAAAAAATACGAACAGGCATGGGACTGCTATAAAAAGCCCTGCACCTCGATTCTTACATCAGAATTCTGGTTTGCAGTACGGTTCACATATTATCACTCAGTGTATCTGAGACTTGTAAATGAAGCGTGTGAACTGTGCAACAGTATGCAGGAATATGACAAAGTCCAGAAAATCTGCGGTCAGGTATTAGCCAATGATGAGCTCAGTGAGGATGCTCATTACTGGCTGATTAAAAACTGGATCGGACTGGGTGATACAGATAATGCACTGAAGCAATATGAAACAGCAGTAAAGATTCTGTATGAGAAACTGGGAACCTACAGTTCCCGGAAAATGCAGGAATTATATGATGAAATCCTGGGAATGAACCAGAACGCTTCCCAGGCAACGCTGGAAGATATCTACGGCGAAATACAGGAGCAGGATCCGGAAGGTGTTTTTTTCTGCGAATACACGGTATTCAGAGAAATCTACCGCCTGGAAGCCAGAAGAGCTTTGCGCGCCGGGATCACAGAATATGTTATGCTTCTTACCATTCGGCTGGATTTGCAGGATAAACAGGCAGATCCGGCCAGGATACAATATTACAGGAAAAAAGCCAGCACAAAACTCTGGCAGGTGTTGAAGAAATATCTGCGGATGGGAGATGTGGTTGCCAGGTACAGTGATGAGCAATATCTGGTAATGCTTCCTTATTGCAATTACGAATCTTCACAGAAAGTGGCGAGAAGAATTCTTTCCAATTTCAGAAAAGTAATGGGCAGTCAGAAAATAACTGTTAAGGTAGAAACAAGGGATGTTTCCATGGATTATGAACTTCCCCCGGAACGCAAAGGAGGTGTGACATGGTCACATGAGAAGAAGAGTAAGACGACAGAGACAATGATATAAACACACAGGACAGCTATCAAAAATTTATAATAAAATAAAAAAGACAGGAGGAATGGTTTATGGAAAAGACCAGAAAGTGGCGCAAAATACTTGCTATGATGCTGACAGTAGTTATGATGCTGCAGAATGCACAGTCAGTTATGGTATTTGCAGATGTCACAAATGAACAGATCGAACAGCGACTTGCCGGTAATCAGGGACAGACTGAAGAAACACAGCCGGCTCAGAGTCAGGTCGACACAAGAGCAAACGGAGAGGAGTATAAGACGCAATCCCAGGAAACGCAGGAAAATGGGAATGGCAGTACAGATATCGGAAGCCCGGAATCAGGAAATGCAACAACTGAGGCAAAGACTTCCAATGCAGATGTATCTGCAACCATTACCCAGAGCGTGTTCCAGGCAGATGTCAGTGGAACCACCTGCAACTTCGTGCAGATGACCGCTCAGATTACAAATAATGACGCTGAGAACCCTGCAACAGGTGTAAGCGTTAAAGCACTGCTTAATTCTGCACAGCTGAGTTGGGTAAAAGGATACGGAACCGAAACAGCAGGTGCAGGTGCCTATGCGGTAGACAGCAACAACACAGCTGACCTTCCGGATGGAAGTGCCGACGGCTATGATCAGATTGTTATGTGGACTGACCAGACAATCGGCGCAGGTGAAACTGTTGCCTACCAGTTCGCAGCCCAGATCATCCCGGCAAGTCTGGATGGTGTAGTAAATGCATGGTATGTGGATGGAACATCCTGCAGCTATACATGGGAGAATACGGAAATTCTTGTGCCTACACAGGCACCGGTGGAATCCACACCGGAAGTTGCCCCACCACAGACTGAACCGGAGGAAAAACCGGAAGTTAAACCGGAGGAGACTACACCGGAAGTGACAGAAGCACCGGAAGTAACACCGACACCGGAAGTGACAGAAGTCCCGGAAGCAACACCAACACCGGAAGTAACAGAAGTTCCGGAAGCAACACCAACACCGGAACCTACTCAGGCAGTTGATGATGACAAACAGGCAAAACTTGATGAGCAGAACAAATTGTTGGGACAGAGTAAGGATCGCCTTAAGATAAAAAAAGCTAAAGCTCCTAAGGCACAGGTGAATGACGATTCAAACAATGATACAACATCAGCAAACCCTAATGGAGAAAGAACGACATCCGATGATTTATATACATTTATATACGAGGCTAATGTCATTCCAGATGAAGGAACTGATAAAGGAAAACCAATAGCTAATAATGGTTCTTGCGAAATCTCTCTGAAATTTAAAGAGGATGAACAGGATGGAGGTAAGCAATTCCAAAAAGTATTGCATTATACCTTGCCAGAAGGAATAACTGTTTATAGAACAGAGACTGGAAATATAGAGGGAGTTAATGCGTTAAGTGGCGAAGTGCTGGGAACTTATACTATTGAACCATCAACAAACGGTGGTGCTCCAACTTTGACAATAACTTTTAATGATACAATAAAGGGCGCATCATTTGATGATTACTTAGATTTGGATTGTAGTATAAAATTTAATTCCTGGTTTAGTAAAAATGATATTGGTACTGGAGACAAAGAGTTTAAGTTTTCAGATAAATGTAGTGTTACTATTGATTTTGAAAATGGAAAGCAGTTTTCAGGACGAAAAACGGTAGCTTCATATATAAGAGGAAATGGAACAACACCAGGATATTTTGAGTTTACGGTAGAGGCACAGAGTGACACGGATATACCGGAAGGAGAAAGCTTTACAATAACTGATGTATTGGAATCTAATTTAGAGTTATATGGCAATCCGGAGATTTCAGGAGGAACAGGAACTGTTCAAAAAACTTCCGATGGATTTATAGCAACAATCAATGGTAGGTTAGAAGCAAATAAAACTGTATATATAAAATATAAAGCGGTTATTAAGGATATGAATGCTTTAGATGCAGAGGGTAATGTTACCAATATTGGTAATACTGCTTATATAGAGAAGGGAACTGATAAAGAAGTAGTTCTGCCTGCTATACCTGCTTATAAACCAGGAAACCTGATAACAAAGGTAAATAATGGAGTTAATTCATCCGATGGAACTGTTGAATGGATTGTTACAATAAATCCTAATGGGGCTTACGATATTTCTGGAAAAACTATTTCAGATATGTTGCCGAAAGGACTAACCTATTATGAAGCTGAAGAAATTCAGAGTTCTCCTTCATTGACAGACTTGACTTGGGCCCAAATCTTAAATCAGCCATTAAAGGATGGATGGACATATACTTTTCCAGCAAATACTGGTTATCAGACGTATACTATCCGATATAAAACAGTAGTTCCAAATTCTGATAAGAGTCAGAAATATACAAATACAGTTTCTATGGACACAAAACAAACCACTTCAACTGTGACCGTCCCAGGAACGGGATCAGGAACAGGTGCAACGGTTAAAAAGGAATTTATAAAGGAAGATCCGGATGCGGCAAGTGGACAGAAGTATGCATTATGGAAAACTGTCATAACAATTCCTGATAAAGGTGCTAAAGGAGTTATTTATAGTGATGAATTAAAAGGTTCACATACCCTTGAAGACCCTCTTACAGTTACAGTTACAGATAAAGATAATAAAACAGTAGATATTAAAAATAAATTAAATCGAATTGATGAAAAAAGCTTTCAGATTAATTTTGGAGATGTAGATGGTCCTCAGACATATACAATTACTTATCGTACAGTAGTTAACCAAAATAGTATGTTGTATAATACGGGAACCTTACAGGCAGATGGAAAAATTTCGTCATCACCTGTGGAGCATCAGGCGCAGGATTATAACTTCTCAAAAACCGGTGAGGTAACAGACGCAGATAACAATATTATAACATGGACTATTACTTTAAACGATGGAAGCTTTGATTTAGGAAGTGAGACAATTACTGTTACAGATCCATTGCCGAAAGGACTTGAATATGTAGAGAATACACTTCAACTGTATCGAAATGGTAATTCGTATTGGGATTCTGATACTGCAAACGGAGCTATTAAAAGTAGAAATCCATTTACTGTAAAAGTAGGACAGATACCAGGCGCTGCTCGTTGGACTCTTAGATTTGAAACAAAAGCAACAGGAAATATAGATGCTGGAACTGGTAAAACATACACAAATACTGCAACCATAAAAGGCTCAACAATAAAAGAGAGTACAGTAACAGGATCAGCTACTATTTCCAAAAAAAGTATTCAGTAAGACTGTTGATATAAGTACATTAAATGATGATTCTATAGCTACATATACTGTTCTGATGAATGAAGACAGATTATTTTTTGCTGAAAATATAACGTATTTCACTTTTAAAGATGAAATGACACCTAATCAGAAACTAGATAGAAATACGATTAAACTTGAAAGACAAAGAACTGCTGGGGGACAATGGACGGAAGTTCCTGAGAATGAGATTAGCGAGGCAGTGTATGGAGATAATAGAATTGAATTTAAAGTAACAACAAGTTCAGATAATATTAATAGAACTGTTTATAGATTAACTTAACTTGTTGTGCTAGATAAAATAAAATATAAAGAAAC